>Ga0163144_10009062_pt1 | contig 21424 bp, 15 predicted proteins | sample OliLak19BULKMAT1_FD_123175 | JGI IMG/M metagenome (GOLD analysis project Ga0163144, IMG submission 123175) | Freshwater microbial mat bacterial communities from Lake Vanda, McMurdo Dry Valleys, Antarctica - Oligotrophic Lake LV.19.BULKMAT1 | ecosystem: Environmental > Aquatic > Freshwater >... | reverse complement strand
CTACGAACCGGCCGGCCGCATCATGATGGCCTCGTTATCCGTCCTGTCGCGGATCAAGGTGCGTCCGGGCAGTTTTCAGCCGGGCACCGACGAGCGTAATCTGCTGCAGGAGATGACCAAGGTTTCGGCGCCGGCCGGCGTGTTCGGCAGGCCGCGCGACACGCTTGTGCGTGTTTGCACGCCTGAATTGCGCGGTCTCCGGAAACCGCGCCCGCGCATTGACCAGCACGAACGAGGTGGGTGAAGCTAGGCGATCACAGGGGAGGCAGGCAGATGCGTCATTCGGAGTATACGAGCCACGATGGACTGGGACTCGCCGCGCTCATTCGATCGGGCGAGGTATCGGCCGCGGAGGTGGCCGCAGCGGCACGGCAGGCGATCGCGGTAGTCAACCCGGGCCTCAACGCGGTGCTGAGCACGATCGACGATCAGCCCTTTGCCGCGGATCAGCCCTTCGGGGGTGTGCCGTTCCTGGTGAAGGAACTGGTGCTCACCGCGCGCGGTGCGATGAGCAGGGGCGGATCGCGGGCGACGCCAGCGATCGGCATGCCGTTCGACAGCTCCCTGATGACACGATTTCGGGGTGCGGGACTGTATCTGATCGGCACCACTCAGACCCCGGAGATGGGCTACAACGCTACCACCGAACCCGTGGCGTTCGGACCGGTGCACAATCCCTGGAAGGCCGGACACAGCGCCGGTGGGTCGAGCGGCGGCTCGGGCGCCGCGGTCGCGGCAGGCCTCGTGCCGGTCGCGCACGCCAACGATGGCGGCGGTTCGATCCGGATTCCGGCATCGTGCAATGGTCTCGTCGGCTTGAAACCGACCCGCGACCGAACGCCTACGGGGCCGGGCTCGTCCGATCCTCTTCTCGGGCACGCCATCGAGTATGTCGTGACGCGGTCGATTCGCGACTGCGCGGCGCTGCTCGACCTGGTCGCAGGGCCTGACTGCGGCGCGCCGCACCTCATCGCCCCGCCCGCTGCGCCGTTCGCCAAGCTGGCCGCGGCGAGCCGCGAGCCCCGGACTGTCGCCGTGGTCGAGGGGTCGCTGCTCGGCGTGCCGGTGCACCCCGAGTGCGTGGCGGCCGTGGAGAAAGCAGCTGCCCTGCTTGCCGACCTCGGCCATCGCATCGTGCCGTGTCCGATCGTGCTCGACTTCGAGGAATTTGCGAGTCACATCAACGCGGTGTGGTGCCTGTCGGCGGCACAGTTCGTCGACCAGGTCTCCCGCGCCACGGGATGCGCCGCGGACCGCGAACACTTCGAGGCGGTCACGCTCACGTGTGCCGAGTTCGGCGCCAACGTGAAGCCGCTCGCCATTCTCGATGCGCTCGACTACGTCAATCGCATCTCGCGCGAAACCGCGCGCGCCTTCGAGGGCTTCGACCTGCTGCTCAGCAGCACGACCTGCGCGCCGCCGCCACGGCACGGCGTGCTGGACCAGCATGATGCGGACATCAGCGCGATCGACTGGACTCGCAAGACCTTTCGCTACGCGGGCAACACGCCGCTCTTCAACAGCACCGGCCAACCGGCGATCTCGCTGCCGGTGCACTGGACCGGCGATGGGCTGCCGGTGGGCGTGCAAATCGCGGCGGGAATGGGCGAGGAGGGTCGCCTGCTCAGCGTCGGCGCCCAACTGGAGGAAGTGGTGGACTGGTCCGGCAAGCAGGCGGCGCTGCGCGCCCGGATTGCCGGCGACCTCGATCTGGGCTGACGGATCGGCAGGGTGGAGCGTCCGGTGCCGATCCTTCACGGAGGGGTGTTCCGACTGCTGCAGGTTGGCAGCGGACAAACAGTGGATACGGATGCGTTCGCTGACGCATACGTGCAGCTGATTTTCCGGGATGGCCAAAACGATGCCCTGGTCGGAGTCCACCGGATCGGACATTTGGACAACGTGATCCGCAGTGGCGGGCCTCACTCGTCCTATCTTGCCCGCACTTGCCCGCATGTTTGAATTTGAGCGTTCGTTTTTCGCTGAAGCACGGAAAGATTGAACTTGGGCGGTCGTTCGTCGTTACGGAGCACCAGAAGAATTTTCATGCGCTGTATCTGCTTTGGCATGTGCAGAAAATCCATGGCGATGGCATGGCGCCGACATGCTCTGTAGTCTCGCCTGTGGACAGAACTGCAACCCGTCAGACAGAGGAGGGCTGTGATGGAACCAACCATTGGCAAGCCGGCATTCGGTGGACGTACGTTGGCGGAGGAGGTTGTATCCGGCCTCGACCTTTCGGATCAGACCCTTATTGTGACTGGCGCGAACACGGGCATCGGCGAAGCGGCCGCCCAGGCACTCGCCGGGGCAGGTGCTCGTGTGCTCTACGCATGCCGTGAACGCAGCAGCGGCGAAGCTGCCGTGAATCGGACCCGGGCAGTTTATCCCAGCGCACGTGCCGAGTTCGCGGAACTGGACCTTGCGTCATTTGCGAGCATCCGGCGTTTTGCGGACTCGCTGGATGCCCCACGGGTTGACGCACTGGTTTGTAACGCAGGGCTGTCGATCCTGAACTACGCCGCGACTGTGGAAGGGCACGAACGTACCGTCGGCGTTTGTCACATCGGCCACTTTCTGCTGACACGCCTGCTCATGCCGAAGCTGCTCACGGCTCCGGTACCGCGGGTTGTCATGGTGTCGAGCCATAGCCACAAGTTGCCAGCCAGACTCGACTTCGCCCGGTTTCCCATGTCCGCAGGTGACTTCAACGGGTTGAAAGCATACGGCCAGGCCAAGCTTTGCAATGTGCTCATGGCGAAGTCGTTGCAACGACGTTATGGGGATCGTGGACTGGTTGCGTGTGCGCTGCATCCCGGCACGCTGATTGCGACAGAGATTGGTCGACACTCGGTGGTGGTGGGTGCATTGATCAAACTGATCCGGCCATTCACTAAAACCCGGTCACAAGGGGCGGCAACGACCGTTTGGGCGGTTGTGCATGAACCCGCGGCGGAACTGGCTGGGCAATATCTGGTGGATTGCGCTGTCTCCGCGTCCAGTGTGGAGTCCAACGATCTGAACGTTGCCGAGCGGGTGTGGGCGTTGAGCGAGGGTTGGATCGATGTGGCTGGACCTGTTCCCGAGTGGCCTTGAATCTTGCGTCAACCAGCGGGTAACCGACCGACGGGTGATCAGGAATTACGTCAGGAGCCTGCTTTTCCAGTGACGTCCCCCTATCGCAAGCAGACCAGACATCACCATGATGAACAACAGACCAAGCAAAAACGGCATCAGCGCCGACTCCATAACCCGGTCCAGCATCAGGAAATCCGGCACGCCGGTTTGCCAGAGTGTCCACTCGAATGCAATCGCAGTGGCCAGTGTGGGATTGCCTGTGACCAGCACGATGATGGCGTCTTTGTTGTCCGGGTTGATTCGCAGCGCAGCGTTGATCGCCGGCTCATTGGAACCATCATGACCAAAGACGTAGTCACCGCTGGTGGTCGGCGCGTAGAGCATCACGCCCAGACCCCAGATGTCGGTACCAAACATCTGTCCATGTGGCTGGCGCATCATCCTGATATTGTCCGGTCTCAGGACGTGTGTGTCTTTGTTGTCACGATGCAACTGGACCTGGGCAAACCTGATCAGATCTGCTGCTGAGGACGAAAGGCCCGTGGCCGCAGCGACTGCGTATTGGTAAGGTGTCATCGGTTTGCCACTGGCATCGAAAGATCTGGACGCGTTCTCCTGATTGCCAGGATAGTCATAGGTTGATCGGTGCATGCCCAGCGGATCGAAGACCGCCTGCTGCATCCACTGGGCAAAGCGCATTCCAGAGACTTCTTCGATGATCAGTTGCAGGATGAGGTATCCACCACCCGAGTACATCCAGGCAGTACCGGGCTCCAGTCCCACAGCGATCGTCGCAGTGCCAGAGGAGGAGCGTGGTTGTTGTAGTGAAGCGACCAGCGAGGGGATCTGCTCATCCCGATCATAGTCGCCAAATCCGAGTTCATCAGTGAGACCGGCTGTGTGGGAGAGCAGTCTGCGGACGGTGACACCCGCATTGTCGAATGCCCCAACAGGCAGGTTCCAGCGCGTCAGATAACGCGATATCGGCGCATCCAGGTCGAGTTTGCCGGCCTGAACCAATTGCATTGCGCCATACGCGGTGACCCATTTGCTCAGCGAAGCCAGCGGAAACAGCGTCTGCCGATCGATGTCATCAACCGAGGGTTCGTAGTGTTCGGTGTAGACGGCGCCATCGTCAATCAATACCAGCGCCGTATTGCCTCGGCTCTGCTCATTCACCATTTTGATCGCAGCGTTGAAAAATGCCGCAGTATCTCCTTTGGGCGCCACTGGCGTCAGCCACCAACCGCTGATTGCGCCAAAGCCGGCAACGGCTGCCCACATCATGAGCATGAGGGCGGCGATAAGCAGATTTCTGGCAAGCACCATGTTGTTTCCAGGGAATTTGAGAAAATTGGCAATCGTTCCTGGTGCAACTGTACGCGGCGAGTGACCGGTTCTTCAACGTTCCAGCCCGGGTGTAGTCGAACAGACTCGGCTGTGCATCCAGAAACCGGATACGGGTGACGGACTGACAGCATCCAGGGTGGCAGGGCGGACAAACGACGTTTTGAGCAACCGTACGCCGGCGATGAGGCCAGTCCAGGCCAGGGTTCGACCACGCCCCAGACCCAGAAACAAGCCAGCAAGCACAACAGGAAGCGAGCCGATCGTGGCTCTCGTCAGCAGGTTGTTCTTCAACGTTATTGATCTCTGCAAATGCCTGAGAGCGAAGTCATGCGTCAGTATGCAGCTCGCCTGTGCGGCTGAATGAGTGTGTCTGCCCAATCACCCCGGACGCTGACTTTCAAGGGCTTTCTGTGTGTCGATTGGTTATTCTGGGGCTGGCGCCAAAACAACTTGAGGCAATCGTCATGAATCGTCTGGCAAAGCTCTGCCTGGTTACCGGTTTGTTGTTGCCCCTGGCCGTATCGGCGCATGAGCCCAGCGCCAGCCCATTGTTCCAGGTGAATCTTGATGACCTTGGGAATCGCGAGGGGCTGATGGCGGTGGTTGACTTTCTGCCAGGCGTGAAAGGTGTCAGACACCGCCATAATGCGCATACCTTTGTGTATGTGCTGGAAGGATCAGTCGTCATGCAGGTAGAAGGTGGTGAGCGCAAAGTCCTGCACGCCGGTCAGACGTTTTACGAAACGCCGGACGATATCCATGTAGTGGGAGACAACGCGAGCGCCACTGCACCAGCCAAGATCCTCGTCTTCCTCGTGAAGGAACGAGGTGCGCCGCCAACGATTCCCGTTCCGTAGGTCCGGCTGCAAAACGCCAGCAGTCCGACCAGCCTGGGTTCCGGATGGCGAGGTTCCGGATGGCGAGGTTCCGCATGGCGAGGTTCCGCATGGAGAGGTCTCACATGGAGAGGTCCGGCATGGACATCCCCGCCATCATCGATCAGCTTGCACCTGGCGCGCGGGTGAAATACTCGGGGCCACTCACGGGTGGCGTGTCTGCGGAAGTACACGAGGTGGTGCTGGTGCGATCCGACGGCACTGAAGATCGTGTGGTTGTGCGCCGACACAGGAACTTCGAGGGCAAGGCCGATCGGCGTGACCGTGCGGCGCGGGAACACGCACTGCTTGGTGTGCTCTACACACGTGGTGTATCGGTGCCACGTTCACGCCTGTTTGTTCCACCCGACACGCTGGTACTCGACCGAATCGAAGGCAGCACCGAACTCCCGGACGATCCTGTTGAGGCGCTTGCATCCACGCTCGCGGCGATTCATGCGATCGAGGTGGATGACGGGTTCCTGTCGCTGCCGCTGCTTGACGATCCATTACCGGCACTGCTCGAGTGGTTGCCATCGCATCTGGCCGTGGACACGCCTGGTGCAGAACGGCTGGCGCGTGCGGAAATACGCAGCGCCTGTGGTCATTACGCGGGCACGCCACGTCTGCTGCATGGTGATTACTGGCCCGGCAATGTGATGTGGCAGGAAGGTCGGTTGATGGCGGTGCTTGATTGGGAGGACGCTGCAAAAGGTGATCCGCTCTCCGACGTTGCGTGTGCACGTGTGGAGTTGTGCTGCGCGCGTGACACCGGGCTGGCCGAACGCTTCACGGACGCCTACACCAGGCTCACGACGACGGATAGGGCGCGCCTGCCGTGGTGGGACCTGTTTGTATCCACTGCAGCATTGCAGTACATGGACAGCTGGGGTCTCGCGCCCGAGGTGCTTGCGGCTCGACGGACGGCGACTTCGGCGTGGCAGGCGCGAGCACTGCGTGTGCTTGGCATCGCCTGACGGCGCCAGCAGCGGGCTGGCTGCAATTTCCGGCTGCAGGCGCTTTCTTGGGTCGAATGGCCGCTGGTTATCTGCCCTTGAACTCAGGCGGCCGCTTCTCCATGAATGATTGCACGCCTTCACGAAAATCATTGGACTTGAACAGATTCAGCACCGACAGCAGTACATGATGTGAATGACTCTCGAAGTCCTGCGTCAGGCCATGGCGGAACAGTCGTTTCATTTCCTGAATGGCCAGCGGCGCGTTATCGGCGATCTGCTTTGCCCAGGTCATGGCGACGCTGCGCAGATCGTCCGCGTTCACCACCTTGTTGATCAGCCCATACCCGAGCGCACGCTCGGCAGACAGTGTTTCGCCGAGCATCGTGATCTCACAGGCTTTTGCCCAGCCGAGCAGACGCGGCAAATACCAGGTGCCACCACTTTCGGGAATGACACCCATCTTCGCAAATCCTGGCATCAGTACAGCCTTATCCGACATGAGGCGCATGTCGCAGCCGAGTGCCAGGTCGAGACCGTAGCCTGCTGCGGCACCGTTGATCACCCCGATCACCGGTGTATCCATGCGCTGCAGGGTTACCGTGCAGATTTCCCGCGTGGACAGATGGCGCACACCGGCACTGGCGAGTCCGGCCCCACCGATGCCTTCTCCTGAGGCGGCTTGTTTGAGATCAAGTCCGGAACAGAATGCGCGGCCTTCTCCGGTCAACAGGACAACCCGAACATTGGTATCGTCGTCTGCCGCTTTGAGCGCATCGTTGAGTTCGCCCAGCATTGTGCCGGTTATGGCATTCATGCGTTCGGGGCGATTCAGGATGATCCAGCGCACATGGCCTTCGTCCCGGATCAGCACTTCGCTCATGCTCGAAACCCTCAGTGTTGAGGTCTGAACCTTATCATTTCGAGGCGCCGGATCAACGTTGCAATGACTAAAAGACGATGAGATTTCGGCCTGGTCAGGTACCTGTCACGTCGCCACGAGTCATTCGATCGATGGGGCAGAAGGCATACCACGGACCCACGTGGTAGCAGCACGACGGCGCAGATGGCAATTACGAAGCTCTTGGGGCGTGCGCAGCGGTCTGTGCCCAGTCGGTGATTGCACCGCGAGGACGGCCCGTTCGCCCCGGTTACCCATGAATGGAACAGGCAGCAGCCGGCCCAGCGCAGGTTCCATGATAACCACCGTGCTGATGAGCAGCAGACGTCGGTGCCATCGGGTCTGTCGGCGCAGGAGTCGCGGCGGTCACAATCACGGCAAAGCCGAGTGCTTCGACGCAGGTCAGGGCGAAGAAAAACTGATCGGAGAAAAACGGCATACCTCTGCTGGGCCGTGAACAGACTGTTATCCCGTACGGCGTTCAAACTCCACTTCAGGGAAACCGGCGTCCGCTGATTCACGCAGTTTGTCGTAATACACATTGGCCCCGCCAAAGTAGATCAATACCCGCGGTTTCCTCTTTTCGAGGTTGGCACCCATCATCCAGGAGTGCACCTTGTCGCCCTGGGCCATCAGCGTCTGCCGGTGGATGTCGGCCGTATGAGCAACCCACGCTTCTTCGGCAGCGCGCTTCGGTTCGCACAGGTCGTACCCCTCGCGCTCCATCTTCTTGATGCAGTCCAGAATGTAAATGATGTTCTGCTCGATGGAGGTCGGCAGGTTGGCAAAGGGCGCCTGGGGCCCGGTGATCATGAACAGGTTGGGGAATTCTGCAACGAAGACGCCCATGATCGAGCTGGACACGTCCTCCCACTTATTCCTTAACAACAGACCGTTGTGGCCACGGATCGGCAGTGCTTCCTGGGCGCCGGTATAGGCCTGGAAGCCGGTGGCCAGCACGATGATGTCAAAGTCATAGTGCTGCTTTGTCGTACGGATTCCAGTTTCAGTGATCTCGACCAAGGGCTCCTGATCATTGATATCGACCAGGTTCACGTTGGCCCGGTTGAAGGTTTCGAAAAAGCCGTGGTCCAGTGGTGGTCGCTTGGCGAAGAATGGATACCCTCGCGGTGTCAGCATGTCCCGGACCTTGGGGTCCCTGACGTTTTCCAGCATCTTGCGAATGACGAATTCACCGGCCACCCGGTTGGACTCCGCATTCGACAGCAGGTCGTCAAACGTCTCGAACACAAACCGGAAACTGCCCTGCGACCAATGTTCTTCGAGGATTTTCTGCACTTCATCCGGCGGCGTGTCTGCGAGGTTACGTCCCACCGGGCTGTCGAACGCCATGCCGAAGACGTGGTTGCGGCACTTGGCGATGATTTCGTCGTACTGGGCCTTGATCTCCTTTTCCCACTCCGGCGTCATCGGTTTCTGTACGGCAGGCATGATGAAATTGGCGGTGCGCTGGAACACCGTCACGCTTGCCGCGGTCTGTGCCACAACCGGGAGCATCTGGACCGTCGTGGCGCCGCTGCCGATGATCGCTACACGCTTGCCGGCGTAGTCCAAGCCTTCCGCCGGCCAGCGAGAGGAGTGGAAACAGGGTCCTTTGAACGTGCCCATCCCCTTGAAGTCCGGGATCACCGGCTCGGAGATCATCCCCATTGCGCTGATGAAATACCGGCAGGTGTACGACTCGCCCCCGGCCGTCCGGATCAGCCACAGCCTCGTATCTTCCTGAAAGTCGGCGCTGACGATCTCCGTATTCAACTGAATGTGCGGCCACATGTTGCACTTGTCGGCGACGAAGTGCATGTAGCGCAGGTTCTCTTCCCAGCCGGGGTAACGTACCGACCAGGTCCACTCCTGCAGCAATTCCCTGGAGAACGTCAGGCAATAGTAGTAGCACTCGCTGTCGCTGGCGGCGCCTGGATAACGGTTCCAGGTCCACGTACCGCCAATGTCGGAGGCCTTGTCGAACACGCGGATCGACAAACCCGCGTCGCGTACGTAATGAACCAGACCCAGGCCGGCAAAGCCGGCACCCACCGCGATGACGTCGTAGTCAGGCCGTGTTCTTGAAACCATCGTGATACTCCCAATCTTGTGCGTGCAGGTTACCAAGAATTGCCCTGTAGATCGCTCGGTATGGCTCCTGAAGGACTTCCGTCGCGAAGTACCAGTGCAAAGACGGGGCAGAGGATTGTAAGAACGACAGCGTTCGGTATTCTCTCCAGATCTTGTTCGCGATCGGGAGATGGCTCCTGCTGTGCTGGATCCATCTCAGTTGCAGCGGCCTCCGAGCGTGAGTCCACAATCCCGGGAGACAAAACGATGAACCGACTGACCTGGATACTCGGCATGACCCTGGCGGTCATTCTTCCGGCCTGGGCTGACTCGAAGACTGAACCGTTGAACACATCTTTGCCTGGTACCGGTGCCGACGTCGGTAAGACGGTGATCTATCGCGATACCTGGGGCGTGCCACACATCTACGCACCGACTGTTGAAGACGGGCTGTATGCCCAGGGTTATGCCCAGGCGGAGGATCGTCCGCAGCAACTGCTCATGAACTTCAAGATCGCAATGGGCGAATTCACCGAAGTCATTGGTGAGGAGGCCGTGACCACATCCATGCTGTCGCTGCTGTTCGATCATTACGGCACCGCACAGCGCGCCTGGGAAACACAATCGAAGATCGCGCGTCTTCGTATTCAGTCCTTTGTTGACGGGATCAATGCCTGGTACGCGACCCACCCGGACGACGTTCCCCAGTGGTGGCAGCATGGGCAGGTCACACCGGCCATGGCAGATGCGTTTGGTCGGATGTTCCTCAACAACTGGTCGATCGATGAGGCGATTGGCGATATCAAGCGGGGCGGGGTTGAACCCGATTTCATAATGACTTCGCGGGGCTCGAATCAGTTTGTGGTGGGTCCGGCGCGTTCCGCGAATGGTCATGCCATGCTCCTGATCGATCCACATCTGAACTGGCTGGGTCCTTCCCGATTCTGGGAGATGCGTATTCATGCCGGTGAGCTTGAAGGCAGCGGGGTGGGGCTGGCGGGTTCGCCGTACATCGGGTTGGGTCATAACGCGAACATGGCGTGGGCCATGACGACCGGCGGCCCGGACACTGCCGATGTTTACGAGCTCTCGCTGAATGCGGATGGCAGCCGGTACGAATATGAGGACGAGTGGAAGCCGATTACCAACAAATCGGTTACGTTGCACTTTCCAGATGGTACTGCACGCAGGATGACCATGCGCTTTTCCCATCACGGCCCCATTCTTGCGCAGAAAAAAAACAAGGCCTATGCGGCGCGCATACCCTACGACGAGACAGCTGATCGAAATGCGGCCTGGGTCGAACTGAATTTCGCCAGGGATTATCAGGGGGCGTTGAAGGCGGGAGCCACGCTGGCCATGTTCCCGCAAAACGTGATGGTGGCCGATACGGCAGGCAATATTCACTACCAGCGCGTCGGCCGGGTGCCAAAACGTGATGCGCACTACGACTGGTCCAAACCGGTGCCGGGCAACACCAAGGCAACCGAATGGCAGGGATTTCACCCGGCCGATGACCTCGTTCAGGTATTGAATCCAAAGGCCGGATACATGCAGAACTGCAACATCCCGCCGGAGGCCATGATTCGTGGCGGTGCGTTCAAGCCAGAGCAATACACCAGTTATGTATGGGGCAGCGCAGCGTATGGCCGGCTGCACGGTTGGACCAACCAGCGAGGTGCACGCGCACTGGAACTGCTGAGCGCGGACACGTCTGTGACCGTCGATGAGATGCTGGCGTATGCCAATGACGTGCGTCCGTTTGGTATTGATCGCTGGTTGGACGCGCTGCAGTCAGCCTTGCCCGATGACCAGGCTGCCAGCGCACTGTATGCCTGGGATGGGCAACTGCTCAAGGAGTCCGTTCCAGCATTGCGTTACGCCTACTGGCGCATGGCACTTGAAGCCAACCCCGCCGGCCCGGCATTGCGTGCCAGGATCGATGATCACTACGCAATCGTTGAAGATCGATCACCTCGCGTCGTTGAACTCGTGCAATCGGACATGCAGTTGATCGTGTCCACCTGGAAACAGGCTATGCAGCAGATGCAGGCAGATCTGGGTACGCTCGACGCGCCATGGGGACGAGTGTTTCGGGTAGGTCGGGATGACGAGAGCTGGCCGGTGGATGGTGGTGGTGGCGATCAGTTCGGTTTGACGACCCTGCGCGCCATGGGCTATGCCTCGCCCAATCTCAATCACGAACGGTGGGGGCAACAAGGCCAGACATCGACACAGGTGGTGGTGCTGTCGAAGCCCATTCAGAGTTTCATGTACATCCCGCTGGGTGAGAGTGATCGCAAGGACTCGCCTCACTACAACGATCAGGCGAAGACTGTATTTTCAGCGCGCACGCTGAAGCCTACCTGGTGGATGCCTGAAGACTTGCAAGGACATGTTGAGTCGCGGACAGAACTGGCGCGGAAGTCGATGGGTTTGGTTCGCGAGCCGGAGGCCGCTCCAGTCCGGGAGGGTAGTGTTGAATCCACATCTGGCTTCTACTGAAGCCACGATCCGAGGCAGGGTAGCTCCGCCAGCGTGGGGAGTAACACTGCAACGAGGGCCACTCAACTTGTCGATGGGTGGCTTGGGGGAACCCGTCTTCTTCCGTTACTCTTCTCCCAGTGCTCTTCTTCCCTTGCTCTTCTGGGCCTCAGACTGCCGCGCATGACCACGGTCCATCACATGAACATTCTTGGTATCAGCGGCCTCGACAACAGCGTACGGTTCAAGGAGCGCGAATTTCCGAACCTTACGGCACGGCAACTGCGTATCGCACAGGGTCTCGACTCGGCCGCCGCACTGGTCACCCACGTCGGGATCGGAGCCGCCGCTGCGCAAGAGCGGTTCTGTGGCATCAAGGCAACCGGCACCTTTCCCGCTGATGCCATCCGCTATTGCCTCGACGCCGAGGGGCTGAGGCCGGTTGACATCGACCGTGTCGCGCACGCTTTCGACTACGCACCCTTTGCGTCGTTTTTTGACCACGACGCGTACCTGCAGCGCCAGTATTGCGAAGTCTATTCCCGGCAGGCCCAGATCGCAGTGGCCAGCCAGTACTTTCCGGATATCGATTGGGAATCCAGGCTGGTCGCCGTCCCACACCACCTCGCACATGCTGCCGGCGCCTTTTATCCCAGTGGATTTGATCAATCGCTGATTTTCGTCACCGACGGCATGGGCGAGTTCACGAGTGTCACACTCGCTACTGCCGACCAGAGCGGAATCCATGTCCTGCGGGAAATTCCAGCGCTGCATTCGATTGGTATCCTCTACGGCGTGGTCACGCTGTACCTCGGGTTTTTCATGGCCCTCGACGAGTACAAGATCATGGGCCTTGCGCCCTACGGGGACCCGCATCGCTATTTCAATGTGCTGATGGATCTTGTGCAGTGCCAGACCGACGGCACCTGGCGTATCCCCGTCCTGCTGATGAATCGTACGATGGAGGAAAAAGAAACCTATGGCGGCACACTCGAGGCGCTGGCTGACATCCTCGGACCGCCGCGACTCCCGGATTCACCCGTCACCCCACAGCACATGGACATTGCTGCAGCGCTGCAGGCGGTCCTCCAGTCCTGCACGCTCGACCTGTTGCGGTATGCGCGACGGGAAACCGGCCAGCAACACCTGTGCATGTCCGGCGGGGTTGCCCTTAATTGCGCGGTGAACGGCGTTATCCGTCGCAGCGGACTTTTCAAGCGGGTCTACGTGCAACCGGCAGCGGGCGACGATGGCACGGCACTGGGGGCTGCACTGTATGTACGCCACCGGGAAGATTCCGGGTCACCACCGATCCGACGCCAACTGCCGCTCTGGGGGCCGGCGTACACAGACGCTCAAATCGAAGTCGCGGCGCGCGCACGCGCGGACTGCACATTCCAGTGGTTCGAAAGCTGCGGAGACCTCATCGAGGCCGCGACACAACACCTCGCTCGCGGTGAGATCATCGCCTGGTTCCAGGGACGCATGGAGTACGGACCACGGGCGCTTGGCGCGCGCAGCATCCTGGCTGATCCTCGCGACGGTGACATGCGCGAACGGATCAATCACCTGGTCAAAAAAAGAGAGGCGTTTCGTCCCTTCGCGCCAGCAGTCACGTCGGAAAGCGCCGGTCAGTACTTCGAGATACGCACTGGCGAGGAGGAAGTCTTCGCGGACATGCTCTTCACCACTCAGGTTCGCAAGGCGTGGCAGGAACGCCTGCCCGCCATCACTCACGTTGATGGTTCTGCGCGTGTACAGACCGTGGCTCGAGATCAGCATCCACTGTTCTGGCAGCTGCTCCATGCCTATGGTGAACGCACGGGGTTGCCGATCCTTCTCAACACGTCGTTCAACGTGCGTGGCCAACCCATCGTCCGCACGCCGGCAGAGGCGATCGATACGTTTGTTGCCGCAGGGCTTGATGCGCTGGCCATCGGCAATCTGCTGGTCACCCGCGCAGGAGCGGGGATATGACCAGCCCGCATTATTCATGAAACGCCTACTGCGGTCGACGATAGCAACGACAACACCGGGCGTGCTCCTGCCGCGTGCTCGACGTGCTGTCAAGCACGCCTGCGCGCGCTCCAGTCCGCGCCACCCTGCGTTTTCACTACTCTCGACGCCCTCGCTACGCCACTTCATGAATAATGCGGGCTAGCTCACCTCTCCCGACGGCTGATGCAGCCGCGTCCTCCGGAATTACAAAGCCGGACGCGGATTCCATGCTGCGACTGTCGCCGGAACGTGTTGCACCACCGGTGCACTCGTTCCTTCGCGCCAGCGAAATGCTGGTTGCCGATGCCAGCCTGTTTGCTCGCTTGTGTGGTGCAAATCCAGGCCTTGAACCTGGAACGACGACCAGGCTCCTGTTGGCGGGCTTGTTTGCCGTGCTGCGGCGCCTCGGCGGTGATGGGATCATCGTCATTGGGTGGATAGTCGGCAAGGACCACGACGGGTCCAGTCGCACAAGTGAACCTGAGCTCCTGCGCCTGGGTCTGGACGTGTCGGATGATCCAGGCTTCGACGCCCTGCAACTGCGCATCGCCAGCCTGCTGGATCGCGCACGGTCCAGCGCGGGCGCTGATTTTTCTGCCGTCGGCGACCTTCAGTCCGGGACGGTGGGTGCTGAAGTCCCTGGCACATCGTGCCTGTTCAGTTGCGAACACTACCTCGCAGAGCCGGCACCCGAAGATCCGTTTTCTGACATCCCGTGGGATCTTGCCGAAAACATTGCCCTGAGCGACCTTTACGTGAAGGCGCTTGTTACGAGACAGGGGCTTGGTTTGGCCGTGGAGTACGATGCACAGCGCTATTCCGCTGGCCGGATGCAGCGACTGCTCGGACACTTGCAGACACTGCTCGACGCGGCACTGGTGAAACCGGATACCCGCCTCAGTGCGCTGCCGATTCTAACGGACGCGCAGCGACGACAAATCCTCGTCGACTGGAACGCAACGGCGGTGCCTTACCCAGCCGATGCAACGATCCACGCACTCTTTTCCCGCCAGGCCCGCCACGCGCCGGACGCGGTTGCGCTGCAGTCCGAAGCGTCCAGTCTCACCTATGGTGAACTCGACCGGCGGTCCGATGAACTGGCACAGACACTCATCCATCGTGGCATCCGCGGCGGATCGCACATCGGCATGCTGGTGGACCGCGGCTTCGACCTCGTGCTCGCCATGCTCGGCATTCTCAAGGCCGGCGGCGCATACGTCCCACTCGACCCCGCCTATCCGTTGCATCGCCTGCAATTCATGATCAGGGATGCTGATCTGACGGTGATCCTGGTTCAGCCGCGATACGCCTCAATGCTGGATTGGTCCGGAGGAACCACACCATCGATGTTGCAGGTCGACGATTCCCAGGCGCCGGAACCGAGGCTCATCCCGATTGATCGGACGTGGACACCAGTGGAAGGGCAGACCAGCGACAAGACGTTACCGTTGACCAATGCCGACGCGCCGGCGTATGTCCTGTACACGTCCGGAACATCCGGTCAGCCGAAGGGTGTGGTCACGCCACATCGAGGCGTCATACGGCTGGTATGTGGCACCCGATACGCGCGATTTGATGCGACCAGGGTTTTCTGCCTGCATTCGCCTGCAACATTTGACGCGTCGACATTCGAAATCTGGGGCGCGCTTCTGCATGGTGCCAGGTGCATCGTGTTGCCTGCGGACCTGCCGACGCCGCGCGTACTGGGCGATCATCTGCAACGACACGGGGTCACGACGTTGTTTCTGACGACAGCACTTTTCAACACGGTGGTTGATCTGGCACCCGATGCCTTGTCGGGTGTCGAGGAAATCCTGGTCGGCGGCGAAGCGCTGTCGGTAGGGCACGTCAGGCGCGCACGGGAACTCCTGCCTGATGCTCGACTGGTGAACAGCTACGGTCCTACGGAGACGACCACCTTCGCCGTCTGTCATGACATCCCGGAACGCGTGCCAGGCGACCTGCTCTCAATCCCCATAGGCCGGCCGATCAGCAACACCACGGCATACGTACTCGACGCACGCCTGCAACCGGTGCCGATCGATGTAGAAGGTGAATTGTTCATCGGCGGCGAAGGCCTTGCCATCGGCTACCTCGGTCGCCCGGAACTTACAGCGCAACGGTTTGTATCGGATCCCTTCGCCGCCTCACCCGGTGCGCGCCTCTATTGCACGGGAGACCTGGCACGACGTCTCGAGGATGGTTCCATTGAATTTCTTGGCCGCGTCGATGACCAAGTGAAGATCCGTGGTTTTCGTATCGAACCCGGCGAGATCGAACAGGTGCTGCGCAGCCACGCCGAGGTACGCGACGTCACGATTGTGGTTCAGACGGACCAGCGAGGCGACAAGCGACTGGTGGCCTACGTGGTGACCTGGCATCCCAATCAGCGCCCGGTGAACGAGTGGCGCCAGTACCTGGCGACTGTGCTGCCAGAGTTCATGCTCCCGTCAGCGTGGGTTTTTCTGGATGCGCTGCCGATGACTCCTCATGGCAAGGTAGACCGACGCCATCTGCCAGCACCCGTTGACCAACCTGCCGGGATGGATGGGCTGGACAATGCACCCCGGTCAGCGCTTGAAGCCACCCTGGGCGAGATCTGGATGGCCGTGTTGAACAAGGGTCCGTTTGGCATTCACGATGATTTTTTCGAGGCCGGTGGACATTCCTTGGCGACGGTGCAGGTTGCCAGCCGGATCTACGAGCACTTCGGTATCGAGATCAGCATCCGCGAGTTGTTCGAGCATTCGACCATCGCCACGATAGCCGCATGCATTGCCGACCACATTGCAGCCCAACGCCTGGCAGCCCAACGCCTGGCACAGCCAGACCAGGGCGCGTTCGGGTAGCCAGGATCAGACAAGACAACGTGTCGCCGGGTTGCCCGCTGGGCAACCCGGCGATGACATCAACACTTACGCCTGCGCATGGGTGGATTGTTCGGTGAATCAGGACGCCAGTGCCATCTCGATAGCAGAGACGAGTATGGCGTCATCCGGTGCGACGGTGGGTGCAAAGCGCCCAACCACTTGGCCATCACGACCAATCAGGAATTTCTCGAAGTTCCACAGCACTTCCGGATCTTCGGTGGGCGTCATGCCGTAACCACGAAGCCGTTCGCGAAAGCTGGCGGCATCACCGGTTTTTGCCGGAGCGGCCTCGGTGAGTGCCTTGTACAGCGGATGTTTCTCTGCGCCCGTCACGGCAATCTTGGCAAACATTGGAAACGCGACCGAGAATTTGGTGGAGCAGAACTCGGCGATTTCCTGGTTGGTGCCGGGTTCCTGGGCACCAAAATCATTGGCAGGAAAGCCGGTAACCACCAGACCCTTGTCCGCGTAGGATTCGTGCAGTTTCTCCAGGCCTTCGTATTGTGGCGTGAGGCCGCACCTGGAGGCGACGTTCACAACGAGAACGACCTTGCCGTTGTAGTCGCCGAGGCTGGCTGGCTGGTCGTTGATGGTCTTCAGCGGGATGGACTGTAATGCAGGCATGGGTAACTCCTTCATATGGTGGGTTGTGGGTGATGCTGGCATGAACTCCGGGACCTTGTCTAACCCGGCCCGATAACCCGTCCGGAAGTCACGGCATCGTCCGTAGCCCGGCGCATTTTCTGGCCGTCATAACCGATCGTCTTCAGTGGCGTGAACTTCAGTACGCGTCGATTGGGTGTGTTGTTCAGTTGATAGAACAACGCCTGAGCCACTTCGTCACCGGGTCGCAAGCGCCTGGCGAGTGCCGGCAGGAACCAGTCGATGGTGGCCTGGTCCTTCAGCACTTCACAGGTGCCTTTGTAGGTAAGACTCCGCCCGCCAGGTACCGAAACACCTTTGCTGGTGATGGCAATCGAACAACGAGCATCACGTTCAACTGCCTGAACGCGCACGCGCAAGGACGAAACGCTGAGCCAGAACGCGCCGTGCTCGAACACGTAGGACATGATGACACCGACCGGCCAGCCGTCCCTGGTCGACCACATGAAGGTGCACTCGTTCTGGGCTTCCACCAGTTGGCGCTCGGCATCACCGTCGAGCGTGTAACCCCGGACGTTGTCGTAGTTGAATGGCGTGTTGGTCATGGTGTTATTCCTCTAACGGTCGTGTTGACCAGGTCAATCCGCACCCTGCACGGCGTGCCAGTGTTCGGCAATGCCATAGCCTGTTTTGCCATCCAGGCTGAATTGTGCCAGACCTTCATTGACGAAGGTTGCACCCCCCCGCATGGGAATCTTCGTGGGGCAGACGGTGAGTACCCGGCCAGTGATGTCGAGTAGTCTGCCGGATCGGGTTCTGCCGGTCAGTCGCACGTCGGTATGCCAGATGCTGTCGGGTCGGTACTGCGTTTCGATGACGACGTCATCCAGGTCTTCGTTGCGATTATCGGCGTTGAACCAGCCGGTGCCACGCATCTTGCCATCAGCGGCCCGAATGCAGGCGCCGCCGAGCGCGAGGTCCGGGCCGAAGTTCATCGAGAACCAGTTGACAAAAGGGGCGGGGCCGGCGCGGATCACTCTGGGTGCCGTTGGTCCGGACACTGCACCACTACCCCAGTCGCGTGGCCCCCAGGACTTGTCACGAACACCGAAACCGTTGACGTTGAATGTCTGGTCAGCGACCCGTATCTGGCCGCTCACCCTGCCGGTCTGCTCGAAGTGCCCGCGTTCGCCGACGGTTGCGCCTCCGGCTGCCGCATAGTGGGGTTCACAGATCCCGTGGAAGTCGACAGACATGGTCAGTTGCGCTTCTGTGAACCAGTCTGCCGGACGTGACTTGCGGCGCTCCAGCAGGATCGCTGCGTCGGCAATGTCCTGAGCCGGACCGTCGTACTGGATGCGCCAGTGTTTGAAAGGGTCCAGGCATTCGATCATCAGCCCGCCGGCCTTGAGATCACCGTTGTAGGCAGTCAGGTCACGGCCGATATCGCGACGACCATAGGTGAACGCCACGCGGTCGCCGCCGAGGTAAACGACGTGCAGTCCGTCGGCCCAGCCATCACCAGGGCGAAATCCCATCCGGGTGAACATCGCGATCTTGGATTCGGGATCAACAAAGTTGAAGTAGTAGCTTTCGCTCCAGGCAGGCGCATCGCCAACGGGATGCATGCGTTCGTCCAGCGGATTCATCGGTTTCTCCTCCCGGTGGGTGTCCAGACAGCATAACGCGTATTGTCAAGTAGCCGGAATTTGCGACAATCCCGGGGCAGTACGAAGGGCAGGTAGTCAGTGCGCAGGCGTCCGTGGTTGTCGTGGTTCTCGTGGTTGTCGTGCCTGTTGATGCTGGCGGCGCCGGCCATGGCAGAAATCCGCATCACTATCGAAGGCGTCAGCGGTGCCGTGCTGAAAAATGTCGAGGCGCACCTGGCGATCTCCGAATTGGTAGAGCGTGCCGCAGCCGGATCCAAAATCAGTACCGCCGACGTCAAGCGCAGGCATCAGCGGGCGCCAGCGGACATCACCAACGCACTCCAGGCGCTCGGTTATTACCAGAGCCAGGTGCAGACGAGCCTGGTGGCAGTCGGGAAGGACTGGGAAGCCAACTATCGTATCCAGCGGGGTCCGCCAACCCGCCTGCGGGCCGTGCTGATCGAAGTGGATGGGGCTGAACTGACGACCATTCCCCCTCCGGAGCCTGGCGCCAAAACCTCCCTGCGGACGGGCGAACGTGTGCATCACGGACGCTACGAGCGGACCAAACAGGTTCTCCTGGAGTCGATGCGGGCGGCAGGTTTTCTTGATGCGGCGACGACCCTGGCCAGACTGGACGTTTTCCCGGAGTTGTCTGTCGCGGATGTTCACTGGCAGATCACACGCGGTCCGCGATACGAATTTGGCGAAATTCGTCTTGCACAGACTGCACTCAACGATGATCTGGCTCGCCGTTATGTACAGATCCAGCCCGGCACCCCGTTCAGTGGCGCACAACTCAATGCCCTGCAGTTGCGGCTGATCAACTCAGGCTACTTCAACGAGGTGGCGGTCGACATTCATCGAGATGCTGTGGTGGCTGGACGTGTGCCGGTAACCGTCTCGGCCACACCACGCGCTTCACAGAACTACAGACTGGGATTGGGTTATGGCACCGATACCGGCCCACGGATCACGACCGGGATGGAGTTTCGCCGGCTCAACCGGGCGGGACACCGGTTACGTCTTGATCTGCAGGCATCGAGTATCCGAACCCAGGGCGGGCTTGAGTACGCCATCCCGATCAGGGATGTGAGCACCGATCTGCTGAAGTTCTATACCCGGGCGGAACGCGCTGACATCGGTGACGCCGACACCGATCAGTACGCTGTGGGCGGGCGTCTGGAAGATGGCTGGCTGGGCTTGCGACGGGCGATCTATCTGGAGTACAGCCACGAAGTGTTCAACTTCGGCAAAGGGCCGAAACGGGTGTCGGACGTGCTGACCCCTGGCATACGACTGTCCTTCCAGAGAGGTGATGATCTTCTCTTCACCAGACGCGGCTTCAGCGCCAATGTGGATGTGCATGGTGGGGTCGAGTCGCTGCTTTCCGATACCAGCTTTGTGCATGCCTCAACCAATGCCACTGCGGTCTGGCCGCTGACCAAATCGTCCCGATTGATCCTGCGTGGGGCCATCGGTGTGATCAAGGCCGATGACTTTGACGCGCTGCCGCCGACCCAGCGTTTTTTCACCGGTGGTGATCGTAGCGTGCGCGGTTATGCGTTCGAGAGCCTGTCGCCACGCAACGCGGCCGGGGACGACATCGGTGGTGCGCACTATTTCAATCAATCCGTTGAAGTCGACAGGCTCGTGTGGCGCGATTTTGGCATCGCGGCGTTTTACGATCGCGGGGGGGCCAGCGAACAGGTTTTTGGCGGTCAGCACGAAGCCGTGGGTATCGGTTTCCGGTATCGGTCACCCGTCGGCATGATTCGGGTTGATGTGGCGAGGCCGCTGGATGGCACTTCCGGCGTTCGACTGCACCTGGCGCTGGGGCCGGATCTGTGAAGGTGATGGCGTCCAGGTTGCTCGGTATCGCACTGGCCACCACGCTTGGCGGTGCGACGCTACTGGCGCTTGGCGTCGGCTTTCTGCTCGGCACCGAGGCGGGGACTACGTGGCTGCTGCAGCAGTCGTCCACGTGGACCCAAGGCGCGCTCACGCTGGGGGGGCATCGTGGAACCCTGGCAGGCGGCTTGTCGGTGCGGTCGGTGCGATGGGAGCAGGATCGACTCCAGGTCAATGTGGACACCGCTGAACTGGATATCAGCTGGCTCGATCTGCTGGACGGCGCCTTGACGGTTGACCAGCTACTGGTATCCGGTGTCGTGGTTCAATGGCAATCGGGGCCGCCATCCCCGAACACCTTGCCCAGCCTCCCTCAGCCCCCACTGCCTGTCAGCATCCACAGGCTGGAGGTCAAGGATGCCCGCTGGCAATCTGCAGACGCCCGGCCCATCCACTTTGCGACCATCAATCTTGAAGCTCGCTGGGATCCAGATGGATTGCTGGTCGACTCACTTGAGGTAGTCAGCAGTTTCGGATCACTGACCGGAGTCCTGGAGGTCGGTGGCCCGTCCCCGCATGGTCTGTCGGGACAGATTCAGGTCCACGCTCTACTTCCTGAGCTTCCGGTTCTGGAAGCCGCCGTGGCGGTGTCTGGAAATATGGCTGACCCCGAATTGCTCGCTGAAATACTGGCGCCTTACCAGGCGACTCTGAACGTCAATGTGAGTCATCAGGG
>Ga0163144_10009061_pt1 | contig 21427 bp, 32 predicted proteins | sample OliLak19BULKMAT1_FD_123175 | JGI IMG/M metagenome (GOLD analysis project Ga0163144, IMG submission 123175) | Freshwater microbial mat bacterial communities from Lake Vanda, McMurdo Dry Valleys, Antarctica - Oligotrophic Lake LV.19.BULKMAT1 | ecosystem: Environmental > Aquatic > Freshwater >... | reverse complement strand
CATGGTTGTTTTAATATCACCTAGCTGCTGGACCAATACGTTTTCGGCTGTAATACTTGGCACCGTTATATCTGGAGAGCCAACTCCGTCTTTGGTTGATGCCTGCTGCATGCGGATCTGCTCCTGGATTCTGTCCATCTGTTTCTGCATGAATTTCTTGTACTGCGCCTTCTCTGCCGCGATTCTGGTCTTGCGAACTGCCAGCTTCTTCTTGTGTTTCGGTCTGTGTGTTACGTTTCCCATCTGGTTGTGTTGTTTTTTTTATGTTTTACGTGAGTATTCGTGTAATGTTTAATCCCGATACAATTGTATGAATTATCGGGCGAACGCGGAAATCAGCGTGTTGAAAGCTGCGCGTACACGTGTTGAAAGCTGCGCGTACACGTCTTGGATACCAAGCGAATGTGTAAATAGATAAAAATAAATTTTTATTTCACATTTTTTAGACGTATCTTTACGGTATGAATGCGTCATCACGATACGGCAAAGACGCCTGCCCGAAATCTAAAAAGAAAGAAAACATGAAATCAATCGGCAACATATTCCTGAAACTTGCGGTACTCTTCGGGGCATCCGTCCCGGATCCGGCACCCACAGGGACGCCGGTGAAGTCAGCATCCGCCAAGAAGAAGCATTCGGCCCGCGAGTACTCCCACTGCGGGTGCATGGACGGTGACGAGATCCACGTCGTCAAGATGATGGACTCGTTCGATTCGGAACCGAAGCTCATGCAGATGTGTTCGTTCCACATAGAGAAGGCGACGGCCGACGGCATGATCATCATGACGGACTGACGTCACATCATAAAACCCATTATATTTACCGACAGATGAGCGGTCATGGATCAAAACAACTGCCGGTAACTATGTCGTCATCTCTGAATAAGAAGAAACGCTTGCGAATATAATGAATGCCAATATTTATAAACTAAACCTAAAACCCGAAACAATATGACAATCCTGATACTGACAATCCTGAATACGATAGCAATAGTTTGTATGATTCTTAAAAACTGTAATTACTACATCGATTGGAGGAAACATAAAACTTTCAAAGAAAACACGGTCACCGGTTACACCGTGACGCTTTACAGGCGCACAAGCTCGTATTGCTCGTCCGGGGTCTTTAGCTTGAATATCCCTGTTAGGAACAGGAAGAAAACCGAAAAACGCGAAGAGATCGATAGAATGATCGCGCAATATTCACAACAGAATAAGCTGCAGACTTTGAACGCCAAGTTCTCGTGGCTGAGGACCTGGGATGAAGTGAGACGGTTCGAAAAAGATTACGGTGTGGTCGACAGCGCAATCGTCGCCGACCTGGTCAGAAAATTTGTCCCGAGGCACGAGTAGGTTTACATTTTATCGTTTTGGTTTACAGTGCTTTACGTTGAAACGTGAAAATAAATTTTTGTATGTCAAATATTATACCTATCTTCACATCGTTCAACCAACTAACCCAAGACGACATGAAAAATTCTAAGACAGAAGAGAAACAAATCCAACAACCGTACCAGTTCGCTTTCCACGACCGCGTATCCAAGACTGCTCCAGGGTCACGCATATGGAATATTATAATATCTAAAGGCGCTGAAGGTCTGAACAGAGAAGAGAAGAACGAAATTTTTCACGCGTTACAGTCAAACTCAAGTAAAACCGATTACCGATTATTGGGCTGGGTATTCCCGTTCAAACAATTCATGCGCAAATATCTAGTTAAATACAACTACGACATGCACCGATACCATGAGATATACGCGTTCGACAAGACGTGCATACGCTCCAGTTACTATGTACACAGTGGCATCGTAGAGATATTAGAAGTTAAATCCAACTAACCCCAAGACGACATGATTAATCCAAACGACATCCCCAGACCATTGAGCAACGAAGAAGTTAGGGAACTCAACTTCCTGACGAAGCACATCAACAGAGCGAAGAGCCTGATCGGCTACATCAACGAGAGCGATGCAAACCGTCACAACTTCGAGCGCATAAGGGAACTGAACATGAGAATGTACGAGCGCCGCGACTTCGTGACCGGCCACTTCTCTGCCAACTGATACAGCACCGCAGAACTCACACAACTCAAACCTAAAGACACTCACACATGAAGAATATAGATAACTCACGTTCAACCAACTAAACCCCAAACTTATGAAAGACATTATTAGAAAACCTACAATCTTGGAGCAATTGAGAAAGGCATTTCCGTTATTCTCTTGGACCAAATCTAGTGGTTCGTACCACGGAGTGATAACAGTACCCGCTATCAACAGAATCATAGATAAGGACAGACACACATTTTCAGACGTCAGAGTGTTCATAAGTTTTCAGATGAACCCGAGCAACTCGGAACCGTTCGTTTACCTTACCGTGCACCAGTACGACACGATTACACGTTTCCGATGCAGAAACTCATATACAAATGAGTCGGGTAAGTTGTACGCATCGGCACCTGACCACGAACAGATTATAAGCAAATTGAAAAAAGAAATTGACATGAGCAAATACATATTATCGTAAGGGTTACGATTGGACGGGGAGAGACCGGCTGTCATGGCCGGCCTCTTTCTTTTTACGAGAGTTACCAACAATCTGAAAATAAATTTCCATATGTCAAATATTATACTTATCTTCACACCGTTCAATTAAACCTAAACCCTAAAGACGATGGAAGTTATATTAAAAAAATCAAAAATCACAAATTCAATTCTGAAACAGTCTCTCAGAAGCACGCATATCGACTTCAAATTGGGAGAGATACTGGGATGGTGTTTATACAAAAATATTAAATACATTGTATGTTACAGACCTGATACTAACGGATTGTCTATTTTTCATTTATTCAAGGAGATAGAGTCTGGCACGTCTGTTTCACCTAATAAAAATAATTCAGACACTTTTTGGGTGAAAGTAAAATTACATGGTAATTATATTCCAATTACATACACATGCAAAGATGAATTAGAAAGGGATGAATTATTTTTATTATTAGAAACGACAAAACAAAATGCCAAAATTAAAGGACAGTTCTTTATATAGTATCGCATATAACACTTATCTGTAAAACCGACTGAGACAATAACAAAAGTCAATCGATTACGATTTTATCGTGTTGGTTTACAACGTCTTACATATAAATACGAAAATAAATTTTTATTTGTCAAATATTATACCTATCTTCACATCGTTCAACCAACTAACCCCAAAACAACATGAAAATTACAGAGACAAAAGTATTCAAGTTCGAGGAATTAAACGACAAAGCCAAGGCTGTCGCAATCGCAAAACATTTAGAGAACTACGACATCGAACAGGAGTGTTTCAACGACGATGCCGCGCTACAGATTTCGGATGCCGGCTTCGAGGATGCAGTACTATCATATTCCCTGAGCAACAGCCAGGGAGACGGTCTCAGCTTCAGTGCGAAGCGCTACAACAAGCTCGCCGAACTGTTCGCCGAGGTGTTGGGCAAGGGCAAGGAGAAGACCGCTAAATTACTCGCAGACAACATGGCGCAGAAATTCAAGGGCAACAACGGGCACTACTGCTACGCGAGCGCATCAGACGTCGACATGCACTTAGAGACCTGGACTAGCTCAATCAACGTGACGAACACAGACCACATCGACGAGGTTGTCGCAAAGGTGTTGAGCAAATTGCAAGACCTTTACGTCAAGCTGTGTAAGAAATTAGAGAAAAAGGGTTACGCAGACTTCGAGGGGCAGTGTACGGCCGAGTACATCGTAGACGAAATTACATCGAACGAATTCACCGAGGACGGAAAGAGGTTCGACCACTAACATACTGCAATCTAACAGATAAAACCAACACGATAGTAAATTTATCGTGTTGGTTTACAACGTCTTACATATAAATATGAAAATAAATTTTTATTTGTCAAATTAAATGTATATCTTCACATCGTTCAACCAACTAACCCCAAAACAACATGAAAATTATAGAGACAAAACCGATCACGATCGCTAGTGAATTCTTCAATAAGACTGTCGGCGAATTGGACAGCAAGTACTTTCCCGACGTCAGATATTACAGAGATAACAAGGGCACGACAGTAATCCACAGTGCAACGGAACTGTTCAACAACGGTTGCTCGACATATAGCCAGTTGATAAAGAAGATCGCTGGCGCGTGTAAGGACACGAATATGAATATTCATATAATCGTATCCAAGCACATCGCAGACTTTGGCGACACGAATTTGAATTTCATATATTCATAAGTTACCAACAATCGTGGAATAAATTTCCATTTCACATTTATTATGTGTATCTTCGCGACGTTAACCAAAACAAAACTTACATGAGCCAGAAACAACAGGTAGAGCAATTCCTCAGCCGACTGCCGGAAGGCACCACGATCAAACAGTCCTGGGCGATATTCGAACAGAACTTTCCGGGCTTCTCCCAGCCAAACTTCAACTTCTACCGCAACGCGGCAATCAAGAAGGACATATGGACGCCGGCTGCGGAGACGACCAACATCATACCGATCGACCTGTCGATGCCGGTGAGTGCCGATAAAGCGTTCGAGGCGGTGACCATCGATTTAGATAATATCGATTTAACGAAATTCACTGCGATGCCCACCAACACCGCATTCGACAAGATAGCGAGCAAGCGCAACGGCGTGATGCCCGCGACCGCCTACATAATCACGGGCGAGTCCGGTGCGGGCAAGACGACGATAGCCGCGAACATCGCCGACTACCTGAAAGAGAACAACGAGGGTTACACGGCGGGTTTCATATCCGCCGAGATGGACCGTGACGACTGGACGGAGGAGTGTCTCGACAACAGGCGCTTGGCGTCTCTCGAGACCATATTCATGCTGGAGTATCTAGACGCACCGAACTACGTGGAGATATTGATAGAGGCACTGAAGAAATGGCAGTTCGTAATCCTTGACAGTTTCGAGGTCGTGCTGGACCAGCTGAAGGAGCTCAAGGGCTGGACTGCGAAAAAGGCGGAGTCAGAGCTGATCAATATCCTGAGGCGTGCGGCGACGGAGAGCGGCGCGACAATACTGGCCATCCAACAGTGGACCAAGTCCGGCGGGTACGTTGGTTCGACGAAAATCAAGCACATGTTGACCGGGATGATCTACGTCATGTTCGACAAGAACGGCGACCGTTACATGGTCTTCACCAAGAACAGGCGTGCTGGGCACATGGTCGGCAAGAAGCTGTACTTCACCAAGAACAAAGTCACTGGGCGTCTCGAGTTCGACGGACAGCGTCTGGACAACGACATGGCGATCATACAACACTCCAAAGAGGAGATGGAGAAAATACAGGACGAGCAGGGTCTGTTCGACGAGGAGATACTACAGAAGGCCAAGGAGATGGCGGAGAGACGCGAGAAGATGTTCGAGGTCAACAGGGCGGCGAAACAGATTGAGATGCACGGACCGGCGACAACCGCTGAAGAAGCGGAAGAGATGGAAGATGTGGCGTAGAGAGATCGTTTGTGACTCTGGGAAATTAAATTTCCCAGAGTCGCGTTTAATCCGTATATTTGTACAGTTCAAAACAATCTAACTTAAAACACATATAAAAATTATGAGCGAGACAACAAGAAGATCAACAGAAAAAGGTACAGTGACCGACGAACAGTACAACGCTTTCAAGGAGAAGGCATTGCACAACGGCATCGTACGCCGTACCGTGTCGTTCGGCGACATACACCTGGTATCCGACAAGATCGTCGAGTACTCGGGCGTGAAGTTCGAGATGTCGGAAGAGGCTTTCAAGTCACTAGTGAAGATGTGCGGCATGTCCAACGGGCAGCTGGAGAAGATCAACACCGCGCTCGGGGAGAAGACGGGCGCGAAGTTGCTGGACATGATGAAAGTCGCGATGTCCGGCATTCCTGGCAAGAGCACGCTGTGCATGCTCATCAACAGGACGACATGCAAGGTGGTGGACTTCACGAAAGCCGCCGAGTCCGTGCTGTCCAACAGCGCGTTCTTCAAATTGTTCGAAGACGTCATGAACAACCACACAGGCATGTCCATCAAGAACATGGCGCTGACAGAGAACGGTAACGTCCAGCTGTCTGTCATCAACGACAACTGGGAGTTCAACATCGGCGGGCTGAACGACGAGTACTTCAACTCTGGGCTGGTCTTCATCAACACGCCGTCGTCCACTATCATAAACCCTTTCAACGAGCGACTGGTGTGCACCAACGGCATGGTCGTTGCGAGCGAGGGCCTATCACTCATATTGAAGAACTCTGACCCGACACACATGAACGGTTTCTTCGACTCCGTACGTAACCTGAAGGGCGTGCTGAACTTCGAACAGGAATTCAAGCGCCGTGTGATCAGGATGATGGACACGCAGGCGAGTTTCGCAGAGCTCATCGAAGTGCGCAGGTCGGTAGAGTACCACGTCGCAAACACGAATGACCCGGAAGTGAGGGCGACGATCGAGTCGTTCGTACCGAAGATGGAGGTCGAGAGAGCGTTCCTGGCGCACCTGATAAATTTATCGGAACAGGACAAGAAGACGCAGAAGAAGATACGCACGATGCTCACGGTGTGGGACCTGGTCAACAAACTGACCGACCTGTCTTCTCACCCACAGAGATACGGGCTGACGCTGAAAGAGGGCAACTCTTCCATATTCCAACTGCAACGAGAGGCCGGCACATTGGCATTCAAGGACCAGTACGATCTGGAGTGCCAGATCGCACAGATATTCTAACCGGACACATCACAGTTTTGATTTTGGTTAATTGAACGACGACGGTTAGAACGAGAGACACACTGTTAATCAGTGTGTCTCTTTTTATTTTATCTGAGTGCGTGCAGCCTTAGGCACATAACCGAATGTAAAATAAATGAAAATAAATTTTTATTTGTCAAATTAAATGTATATCTTCACACCGTTCAACCAACTAAACCCAAATAATATGAAAATTATCGAGACAAAAGTATTCAAGTTAAATGAATTGAGTGATGACGCAAAAAAAACGGCAATTGAAACGCAGAGAGATATTAATGTCGATTACTCATGGTGGGAATTTACCTACGACGACGCCAAAACTATAGGATTGAAAATAACATCATTCGATCTTGACAGAAACATGCACGCAGAAGGAGATTTTATTTTATCGGCTAATGAAGTAGCGGCGAACATATTGTCTCAACACGGCGAAACGTGTGAGACACACAAAACCGCGAAAGACTTCATGAAAGAGTGGCAGCCGGTATTTGACGAGTGTATGGAAACTGAGGAAAGTGAAGAAGTACTCGCTGAAATTGAAAGTAAATTTTTGGATGATATACTGAGAGATTATTCTGTCATATTACAGAATGAGTCAGAATACTTACAGAGCGATGAAGCAGTCATCGAAACAATCGAAGCCAACGACTATGACTTCACCGAAGACGGTCGCATGCATTAATAGTATAAAAAACATTCGGTCGGTTGCCTAGGCAACCGACCGAATGTAAAATAAATGAAAATATATTTTTATTTGTCAAATTAAATGTATATCTTCACACCGTTCAACCAACTAAACCCAAATAATATGACACAGAAAATTAGAATGACCGAAAAACACGTGGCGATTATAAACATTCTGTTAAACGCCATATCGACTGACGCTCCAAAGACAGCACAGGAAGCAGCATTGCTAAAGGAGTTCAGACAGTTCAGCAAGGATGCCAAACACGGCAAGCCGGACACGCACTAGCGTGTAAACTCTCATAAGTATTGTTCAACCAACTAAACCCAAAACGACATGGCACAAATGATAGGCACAGGCAAGATTGAAGTACGCATCAAGGCGGACGCTTCCAAGAGATTAAACGCCAGTATGATACTATGCAAGGGCGTAGAGTTCTACGGCGAGAAAATTGCATTCTCAGACAACGACGGCGACTTAATCATGCACGACGGTAATCTGTTAACCTTATTACAGTCTGACATATACTCGATAAAGACGAAGTAGAAATTAAAGTAACTGGTTTACAGCAGTTTACATACATAAATCACGATTAATGAAAATAAATTTTTGTATGTCATTTATTATGCCTATCTTCACACCGTTCAACCAACTAAACCCAAATAATATGAGAGAATTTAAAACACCAAAAGCAAAATTCAAAGTTGATAATGTTGTTGTTATGAAAACCCCGACATTATACGGCGAGACACAAGGCGTGATCACACGGACATCGAGAACTTACCAGAGGTGTGACAAGGATGGTACTGTCGAACGTGGCGGGCTTTCCAGTATGGAACACATGTTTTACATACCGGAAGACACGGAGCTACGAGGTAAGCCGTGGCAGTCTAAAGGCAACAATGACATCACTTACGAATTCGCGGGTCCGAATATGATTATCGGGCGTTGGCACAGAGACGGCGTTGACATTAATAGACCATTTTATAATGTGTGTACGAAAACAACTTATCTCGTAAAGACGCCGAGAATACTCACGTATTATCGTGAGACATCTCTCAAATTACTGACAATTGTAAAATAAATGAAAATAAATTTCTATTTGTCATTTATTATTATTATCTTCACACCGTACAATTATCCAAAAACACAGAGTCATGAAAAACAGAATAATGGCATTCTACACGCCCAAACAGGTATTACAGGAGAACATCGCACTGTCCACGTCAAAGTCGCCGCTGAAGCCCATGCTCGTGATGAGCGACCTGATGAAGGTAGCGAACAAGCACGTGCGCATACAGCCGATGTTCAAGCCGATGACCAAGGAGGATTTCATGATCGCGCACACGCCGGAATGGGTGGAAGAAGTCTTCCACTTCAACAGGCCCGGAGAGAAGCTCGCTTCGGCCATCCCGTGGTCAGAGGAGCTGGTGACATCGCTGACGTACACGACGTCGTCATTATACCACGCCATAAAACATTCGATAAACCACCCGGAAGACCTGTGCTTCTCACCGACGAGCGGCTTCCACCACGCGAGACCGGACATGGGAACTGGGTTCTGCACCTTTGCAGGCCAGGTCGTTGCCTCGGTTAAGATATACAGGGAGACTGGGAAACGCGGGTGTTACCTGGACCTTGACGGCCACTTCGGCAACTCCATCGAGGACTGCCGGTACTACGTGAAGGACCTGGCCGAGGCTGTGCCGATTGGCGCGAACTTCAACCCCCGCGGCACCGACTCGGACTACTGCGAGATGCTGCAGGACTACCTGTACGGGACGCTGCACGATAAACTGGTTAGTAAGAAGCTGGACTACGTCGTGTGGTGCCACGGTGCCGACAGCCACGCCTTCGACGACCTGGGCGGTCAGGTCGACACTGCGCACTGGGAGCTGTGCTCGCAGATCTTCTGGGAGTGGGTCAAGTACATGGACGAGGTCCTGGGCAGACCTTTACCGGTGAGCTTCGCGTTGTTCGGCGGGTACAGACGCGACGACTACCAGTCCGTGATAAACCTGCACATCTCCGACATCGTGACGGGCATCAACACGTGCATAGATGGGGCAGACGTCGAGTACGAGCTGAAATACTCCGTGCCAGAGAAGTACAAGGGCTACATTACGATAAAAAGAACCGGTTGAAAAATCCAGCATGATTTTATCGTGTTGGTTCACAGTGCTTTACATATAAATACGAAAATAAATTTTTATTTGTCGAATATTATTATTATCTTCACATCGTTCAATTAAACCTAAAAACTACAATATGACAAAGATAATCAAAACAGCACCGGTAACGAGACGAGAATTCATACGTGATGTAAAGGCCGAGATCGAGCACATAAAGAGCCACGCAACCGCCAAAGAGATCGCAAGACTGTACTTCGGGACATTCAACAGCAACTGTGCTTATTCGTGCATATACGGACAGATGACCGGTTGTTGCGACTCGAGACGTGCCAAAATATTGATGCGTAAAAAGTACGAATACTTGTGCGTGTCAGCGTCAGGGCCCATTAATGGTGATTATATTAAGCCTACTAAGGCTTTCGCCAGTCAGAGTATGGAAAGCGGTAGTAATTTCACTGCTCTCGAGAAGTACCTGTACATGACCGGTACTGCCACACACAAGCGCATAATAGACTACCTGAAGGGTGAGATCAAGACACTCGACATACGATAAAAAAGAACCGGTTGAAAAATCCAGCATGATTTTATCGTGTTGGTTCACAGTGCTTTACGTGAAAATGTGAAAATAAATTTTTATATGTCAAATATTATACTTATCTTCACACCGTTCAATTAAACCTAAAACCCAAACAACAATATGACAAAGATAATCAAAACAGCACCGGCAACGAGACAAGAATTCGTAAGTGTTGTAAAGACCGAGATCGAGCACATAAAGAGCCAAGCCACCGCCAAAGAGATCGCCAAACTGGACTTCGGGACATTCAACAGATACTGCATTAATTCGTGCATATACGGACAGATGACCGGTCATTGCGACTCGAGACGCGCTAAAATATTGATGCGCAAGACGTACGAGAACGTACTCGTGTCCTGGTCCATTAATGGTGATTATAAGCCTACTAAGGCTTTCGCCAGTCAGAGTATGGAAAGCGGCAGTAATTACACCGCTCTAGAGAAGTACCTGTTTATGGTCGACGCAGTCACACACAAGCGCATAATAGACTACCTGAAGGGTGAGACCAAGACACTCGACATACGATAAAAAAGAACCGGTTGAAAAATCCAGCATGATTTTATCGTGTTGGTTCACAGTGCTTTACGTGAAAATGTGAAAATAAATTTTTATATGTCAAATATTATGTTTATCTTCACATTGTTCAATAAACCCTAAAATTATGGAAACAGTTCAATCAATATTTGTACAGCATCTAAATGATACAATTTCAATAGGTGATACAGTAAACATATATCAAGGTCGTTTTGGACATCAAAATATTATGACAATACGTACTATATTCACGCATGCTGGTAACATATATGTTAGCAACGCTATAAATGCAACTACTGGTACATATGCTAATGCAATACATTATAAAGTAGATAATGCATTTATTAAGAATATACAAAAAACAAGAGCCATTGCAAATCGTTACTCACAATATCAAATTCTGCCATAATTTAATTCGGAAAACCAAACGACATGAAAAAAACATTAAGACAGAAAATCGAAAAAATACGAATGAACATGATAGAGCGAATAGACTATTTGCATGAGTCTATGGCCGAAAGCATGCGTAAGGGAGACAATGATAAGGTTGTGGAGTGTGATATAAAATTACAGCAATTGATTATGCAGGTCAGTGTCCTGGGCGAAGCGCTGGAGTGTTAGGGATCAACGGGTTATGATTTTTATCGTGTTGTGAATCAACACTTTACATATAAATAAGAAAATAAATTTTTATATGTCGAATATTATACTTATCTTCACACCGTTCAATTAAACCTAAAATCCTAAAACCATGAAACAGGAATTCACACAACCGAAGAATACAGAGATAAAAATAAGCGAGCTGGGCGATGAGAGCAAGTTCGTCTGCGGGTACAAGAAGTGGCAACTGGAATTCGCGGACTACAGAGGAAATCGATTCGAACCTGGCGTTACCGTGTCCTGGACCGACAAGGACGAGCGCAAGGCGTACAAGGGCAAGATCGAGTGGATTATACTCGTAGACACCGGTGAAGTCGAAGTGTCCATAGACAACGATGAGCTGGGCAGACTCCCGCTCGATGAGCTGAGGTTAATCAAGAAGGCGCCGAGGAATAAAACCGGCGTTTAATACACTTGGTGAATCAATTATAATTTTATCGTGTTGTGAATCAACACTTTACACAGAATTAAGAAAATAAATTTTTATATATCAAATATTATACCTATCTTCACATCGTTCAATTAAACCTAAACCCTGAAACTATGAAGCCATTAAAATTCAAACGCAAGTCAAAAAATGATATTTTAGTAGAACGCAATATTAAGGCAATCACAACAATGCATAAAAATAACAAAGCCCGCCCAAAATCTGCTACATTTAACTCTTAAACCATTATCACATGAGAATAGAAATCAAGACACAGGCCGAACTCGACGCGGTCGACATTAACCATGCAGGTGAGATCAACATAACAGGCGAGATCACAAGAATCGATAAAACATACCCTAATGCGGCAGTAAATATATGCGGCGACGCGACGGTGAATCACGTATCAGGCAAAGCTAAAGTGAATGACGTCTACGACAACGCAACGGTTAATAACATATCCGGCAGTGCTAAAGTGAATCGCGTATACGGCAATGCAACGGTGAATCACGTATCCGAAAAAGCTAAAGTGAATAGCGTATACGGCAATGCACAAGTGAATCGCGTATACGGCAACGCACAAGTGAATGACGTCTACGACAACGCAACGGTGAATCACGTATACGGCAACGCAAGAGTGTATCACGTATTCGGTAGTGCAACGGTGAATTACGTATATGGTAATGCAACGGTGAATAAAGTATATGGTAATGCAACGGTGAATTACGTATATGGTAATGCAACGGTGAATAAAGTATATGGTAATGCAACGGTGAATAAAGTATATGAAGATGCAAAAAGACACGCTGATTAACAGCGTGTCTCTTTTTATTTTATCTGTACGTGCGGGCTTAGGTACATAACCGAATGTAAAATAAATGAAAATAAATTTTTATATGTCAAATATTATACTTATCTTCACATCGTTCAATTAAACCTAAAACCCCAGACAAAATGGAAATTAAATTAGATAAATTAAAAAACATAATATCGTGTGTGTGTACGCTTGGGCTTTACGTATATAAGCTTGGACTGTGTGTTCTTCTTTTATACATGGTGCTTAGTAACAGAAATAAAACAATTACTGAACTTAAAGTCGGGGATTTGGCGGTTTTCTTTTTTGTAATGGTACTAATTGTCTATTACAGTTTAGAGGAGATGCATGCGAAAATTGATAAGAAAATTGATAAGAAAGATAAAGCACTCCACATTGAAATAACAAATATTCGTAATGTGTTAAACGATAGGAGAAAAAGTAATTAGTGCCATGATTAAGAAGTTGGATATTGTGATTAACAGATTGAAAGCATAATGAGATCGAAGACATACGACGGTTCAGTGAGTCCACAGGCGACGCACTGTTATCGCGATAGCACACATTAAAAGAGGATGAGGATGGGGCCGACCGAAAGGTTGTATAATTGACAGCGATATAGACTGTCACGGCCTCTGGAAATTATAGAAACTTGTTATGGGTTAACGGGTAGGTTTGAACACCAGGGATCAAAAGTCCGGCAGTGTTCAGCTGCCGGACTTCCCATTTATATATGTCGCTCATGTAATTTTATCGCGTTGGTTTACAGTGCTTTACATGTAAATGTGAAAATAAATTTCCATATGTCAAATATTATTATTATCTTCACATCGTTAAACCAACTAACCCCGACGACATGAATATTAATAAAATCTGGATATTGTTCAGTAAAGCCAATGAGTATAATCAACCTGCCAAGGCGTTTGAGAAGTTATTCTGGACCGAGCCCACTACAAAAGAGTTGAGCGAATTAATCGGGTGCTCAACGAACACCGCGCTACTTTTATTGGAAGGTGAGACAATCAATGAATGCAATGACAAGTACTGGATTGAATCATTCACACAATAAACACCGTCACTGCATTATACTCACACAGTTCAACTAAACCTAAAACCCAAACGACATGAATGTAACGAAAAACAAATTAGACGCGATATGCGCCAAGTACGGCGACATCGACCACAACGACGACAACTACTCGATAGGCGGCGGGCTGGACGGCAGCAAGTTCGCGAGCCGACGCCACGAAGACGCTAAGGGAGACAGGGGTAAACTGACCATCGGAGAAGCCACACAGCTTTTCAAGAAAGCCACGGGCCTGGAGATCGACACGGTGCGAGAGGTCATCAGATACGCTGTACCGAACATGGAATGGCACCACGCCGGCAAACTGCCCAAGAGCTACGGCGGCGGGATGAAAAAGACGTATTTCCTGAACGCCACGGAGATCTGCATCGTCGCGAAGAATTGGGACGACCACGTTCAGAAGCTGCAGATCTCCGTAGCCACTGCGACGGAAGCGGCCGCCAACAAAAAATCTTTCGAGGACAGGAAACTGGAGTTCCTGAGAAACAACGCCAAATGCGTGCAGAGAGTACAGAAACAACCGGACTTTTTCTACAAGACCGCGCAGGAGATGGACGGCAAATTCGGGTGGTTCGACAGCACGCACAAGTCTTACAAAATGCCGGAATACTACTCGGGCTGGGAATTTGAGACCCTGGAGAAATACAACGAATTCGTGGGCATCAAATAAAAAAACCTCAACGGTTTATTCGGGTTCTCTCGGAAATATATAATGAAATCTATCGTGTTGGTTTACAGTGTTTTACGTATAAATGTGAAAATAAATTTCTGTATGTCGAATATTATACCTGTCTTCACACCGTTCAACCAACTAATCCACAGACGACATGAGAATAGAAATTAATACGTATGTCATATCAGGCAATGCGAGGGGGTCTTTATAGATAATAAATTATAATAAAAACAAGAAAGACCTGACGATTTGAACTGTCAGATCTTTCTTTTTATCGTTTGATCCCGCACAATTACACAAAAATTTTGACATAATGAAATATACTTTACCAACATTCCGCAATATGTACCGACAATAAATCTATCGTGTTGGTTCACAACACTTTACATGTAAATGTGAAAATAAATTTCTATATGTCAAATATTATTATTATCTTCACACCGTTCAATTAAACCTAAACCCAAAACGACATGGAAATCAACGAGATTGTAGAAGCGATTAAAACTAGACTGACAGAGAAATTAGGCAACATGTTCCCGTTCAATGTGTACGCGGTGAACGGTTCATTCGGCGGAAATTACGTGTGCATGTGGATAGCGTGCTCTACACACGAGATCAACAGTGTAAACGGTCAGAGACCGCAGATGGTCAGCCTGATGCTGGACATGGACGGGCTGACGCTCAGACCACAGTCGATGGGCGGCAACGGCGGCCAGTGCATATACAGACAGCCCAACATGGAAGACCCGAAAGAGAAGTACCTCGTGATGAAGTCGGTGAAGGTACCGTTCAGGAAGCCTAAGGGCACTGCGGAAGCGGTCGTGGACTGTGTTGGCAAGTTCGCTGACAACTACATCACGACGCTCGCTGACAACTACGACGCGCTGAGGTACAAGGAGATCGTCGACTACGACGCACTATTGGGCATGGATAAAAGAAATTAAGAAACTTGTTATGGGTTAACGGGTGGATTGAACAACGGGACGAAAACGCCCGGGCCTGAACAGCTCGGGCGTTTCCCATTTACATGACATAATTAAAATCTATCAGACTGTAAACCAACGCTTTACATATAAATGTGAAAATAAATTTTTGTATGTCAAATATTACAACTATCTTCACACCGTTCAATTAAACCTAAACCCAAAAACCATGGCACAGAAAATCGAAATCAAAACACAGGAAGAACTCGATGCAGTCGACATAAACTATGCCGGTGAGATCAATGTAACAGGCAAAATCGAAACAATCGACAAATTCTACCCGAATGCGGTCGTGAGTATATCAGGCGACGCGAAAGTGGACGACGTATGCGGAAATGCTGTGGTGAATAACGTATCAGGCAATGCAACGGTGAATTACGTATGCGGAAATGTGTATGTGAATAAAGTATCCGGTCGTGCTAAAGTGAATAACGTACACGACGACGCGATAGTGAATCACGTATCCGGCAGTGCGACGGTGGATAACGTATCAGACAATGCCACGGTGTATCGCGTATATGGTAATGCAACGGTGAATGACGTCTACGGTAATGCGTATGTGAATAAAGTATATGACGACGCAACGGTGGATAACGTATCCGACAATGCCACGGTGAATCACGTATCGGGCAACGCAAAAGTGAATCGCGTATACGACAATGCACAAGTGTACCACGTATTCGGCAACGCGAAAGTGTTGAAAGTATACGGCAGTGTAACGGTGCATAACGTATACGGCAGTGTAACGGTGCATAACGTATACGGCAGTGTAACGGTGCATAACGTATACGGCCGTGCGACATTGAATAACGTTTACGGTAATGCGAAAGTGACTGACGTCTACGGCAACGCGAAAGTGAATAACGTATCCGACAATGCCACGGTGACTTATAGAAAATAATAAATTATGATAAAACGGGAAAGACCTGACAGTTCAAATTGTCAGGTCTTTCTCGTTATCGTACAATAATCCCGCATAAAAACGACATAACGAAATTTATATTCAATATATAATAAGAAATAGTTACCAACAATCGTGAAATAAATTTCTATATGTCATTTATTATGCCTATCTTCACATCGTTCAATAAAACCTAAAACCTATAAACCCTATGAAAACAACAATCAATGCTTGGAAAAAAATGAATGAGAATTCAACCAAAAAACAAAAAATCGAAATTAATACACAGGCAGAACTCGATGCACTCGACATCGATCATGCCGGTGAAATCAATATAATAGGCGAAATAGAAAGAATCGATAAAACTTACCCGAATGCAAAAGTGAGTATATCAGGCGACGCAAAAGTGAATCGCGTATCCGGCAGTGCTGAAGTGAATGTCGTATCAGGCAATGCAACTGTGAATGACGTATCCGGTCGTGCGACAGTGAATGACGTATCAGGCAATGCAACTGTGAATCGCGTCTCCGGCAATGCAAAAGTGAATTACGTCTACGACAATGCAACTGTGAATGACGTATTCGGTCGTGCGAAAGTGAATCGCGTCTACGACAGTGCGACAGTGAATCGCGTCTACGGCAGTGCGACGGTGAATTACGTACAAGGCAGTGCGACGGTGAAAGAAGTATCCGACGATGCCACGGTGAATTACGTATACGGTAACGCAACGGCGAATCGCGTATCCGGCAATGCAAAAGTGAATCACGTACGTGCCAGTGCCACGGTGAATCACGTATCCGGCAATGCAAAAGTGAATTACGTCTACGACAATGCGACAGTGAAAGAAGTATCCGACGATGCGACGGTGAATCACGTATTCGGCAGTGCACAAGTGTATCACGTATACGGAAATGCGACGGTGAATGACGTATCCAATACTACAAAAGTGATAAAAGTATCCGGTAATGCAACAGTGACTTATAAAAAAGAATAAGACCAACACACAATAAAGAAAGACCTGACAGTTCAAATCGTCAGGTCTTTCTTTTATCGTATAATCCCGCATACGGAAATATACTTACCAACATTCTGCGATATATACCGACAATAAATCTATCGTGTTGGTTAACAGCATGTTACGTTAAAATCAGAAAATAAATTTCTGTATGTCATTTATTATACCTATCTTCACATCGTTCAATTAAACATAAACCTAAAACCCTAAAAAACATGAAAACCTAGTTACTAACAATCAGAAAATAAATTTCTATATGTCGAATATTATACATATCTTCACGACGTTCAATCAAACATAAACCCACAGATATATGACAAAGAAAATCGAAATCAAAACACAGGCTGAACTGGATGCAGTCGACATTAACCATGCCGGTGAGATCGACATAACGGGCGAAATCGACACGATCGATAAAACCTACAAGAATGCGATCGTGAATATATCAGGCCGTGCGAGAGTGAAAACTATATGTGGCAGTGCGAGAGTGAATGACGTATCCGGTAATGCAAAAGTAAAAAACGTATCCGACTATGCAAAAATAAAAAACATATACGACCATGCAAAAGTAAAAAACGTATTTGGTAGTGCTGTGGTGAATGACGTGTCCGGTAATGCAAAAGTAAAAAACGTATTTGGTAGTGCTGTGGTGAATGACGTGTCCGGTAATGCAAAAGTAAAAAACGTATTTGATTGTGCTGTGGTGCATGACGTCTACGACAGTGCATCAGTCAGTGCTGTATTTGGTAACGCGCTGGTGTATTATAGAAAATAATAAATTATGATAACGAGAAAGACCTGACGGTTCGAACCGTCAGATCTTTCTTTTTATCGTTTGATCCCGCACAATTACACAAAAATTTTGACATAATGAAATATACTTTACCAACATTCTGCAATATGTACCGACAATAAATCTATCGTGTTAGTTCACAGCATGTTACATGTAAATGTGAAAATAAATTTTTATTTGTCAAATATTATTATTATCTTCACACCGTTCAATTAAACCTAAAAAAAACCTAAAAATGAAATTTATTTTCAATATATAATAAGAAACAGTTGCCAACGATCGTGAAATAAATTTTTATTTGTCAGATATTATGCCTATCTTCACACCGTTCAATTAAACCTAAAAAAAACCTAAAAAAACCCTAAAACTATGAAAACAACAATCACAGAATGGAAAAAAATGAATGAGAATTCATCTAACAACCCAGAGACCAATAAACAGATCGAATTACTGAAAAGATACGGCATCTCGAACTATACCGTCAAAAATGACAAGATAACCATAAACGGAGATGCAGATTTAAGAAAACTTAATTCTGTAGATAAGGATTTCTTAAGATACACAACTATAACTGGTGATTTGAATTTATCGAGTCTTGAAGCCGCAGACAAGGATTTCTTAAAAGGTACTAAAATTGACGGTAGTTTGACTTTATCATCTCTCACAAGTGTAGACAAGGATTTCTTAAGATATACTACAATCAGTAGTAATTTAGATTTAGAAGATAGTGCTTTAGATTTACATAGTCTCACAACAGTAGACAAGGATTTCTTGAAACACACTAAACTCAAAGGCGGTTTACGTTTAGATTATGTCCAAACCGTAGACAAAGATTTCTTGAAAGGTAAAACCGTTGGTTATTTGTATTTATCCGGTCTTAAAACTGTCGACAAAGATTTCCTGAAAGATACTGTACTTAATGGCAATTTATATTTATTTGCTCTTACAACTGTACATAAGGATTTCTTAAGATTCGCAGACATCAATGGTGATTTAGAATTACCTAGACTTACAACAGCCGACAAAGATTTCTTGATAGGAACTGACATAAAAGGTTCTTTAAATTTATCTGGTCTTAAAACTGTAGACAAACTTTTCTTAAGCGATACAACCATAAACCGTGATTTGAATTTAAAGTCTATTGAAACTGCAGATAAGGATTTCTTGAAAGGAAATGTTATAGGTGGCGAGTTATGTTTGTATGGTCTTAAGACCATACACAAAGATTTCTTAAAACATACAACAATTCAGAGTCGTTTGGATTTATCTACAACTACTCTTAGCTTCGATGACAAATATATTTTACAAAAAAACACGGGAAAATTATAATAAATATCCAACACACCGGTTAACAGAAAGACCTGACAGTTCGAACTGTCAGGTCTTTCTCGTTTCAAATCGTACAATAATCCCGCATAATTACACATAATAAACGACATACGAAAATATACTTACCAACAACCCACAAACAACCCACAAACAACTTTCCACAATAAAACCGCATAATTACACATAAAAAACGACATAACGAAATATACTTACCAACAACCCACAAACAATGGTCCGAAATTATCCCGCATAATTACACATAATAAACGACACGTGACAATATACTTACCGACATTCTGCGATAATAAATCTATCAGATTGTAAACCAACGCTTTACACAAAAATGTGAAAATAAATTTCTGTATGTCATTTATTATACCTATATCTTCACACCGTTCAATTAAACCTAAACCTACAGATATATGACAAAGGAATTAGTTACCATAGAATTTAGATATAAAGATAAACCCGATGGTGTCTTTTCTCAACATAAAACCAAAATAATTACAATAGGCGTGTTCGATACATTCGAAGAGGCTATTATCGAAGGTAACAAAGCATTAGAGGTTTTCGAAAAACATTTCAAACTCAACACAGCATGGAATAAAAAAGATAGGTTTAGTAAAAATGGAGGTTGTTTCGGGAATGCCGATAGGTTAATAGGCCCATTGGGATATTTACAATGTCCCTTTGATTTCTATGCTACAATAAAACAACTTGAATACTGTGACGTAGAGCAAACTATTGTTGAAGTATTAGAGGCTGGTAAAAGATATAATAGCCATGTTCAAGAAATGCCATAGCGTTGTCTGACGCATGAGACACACGAAAATAAATTTCTGTATGTCGAATATTATACATATCTTCACGACGTTAAACCAACTAATCCACAGACGACATGAAAATAGAAATCAAGACACAGGATGAACTCGACGCAGTCGACATAAACCATGCCGGCGAGATCGACATAACGGGCGAAATCGACACGATCGATAAAACCTACAAGAATGCGATCGTGAACATATCAGGCGACGCGATAGTGAATCGCATGTCCGGCAACGCAACGGTTAATAACATATCAGGCAACGCAACGGTTAATAACATATCCGGCAGTGCTAAAGTGTATCACGTATTCGGTAATGCAACGGTGACTGACGTGCACGGTTATGCAGAAGTGAATAAAGTATCAGGCAATGCAAAAGTGAATGACGTACATGGCAATGCTGAAGTGTATGACGTATCAGGCCATGCTGAAGTGAATCGCGTATCAGGCAATGCTGAAGTGAATGACGTACACGGAAATGCGAAAGTGAATAACGTATCCGGCAATGCGACGGTGGATTACGTCTACGTCGACGCAACAGTGAATGACGTCTCAGGAAATGCTACAGTGAATGACGTACACGGAAATGCGAAAGTGAATCGCGTATCAGGCAATGCTGAAGTGAATGACGTATACGTCGACGCAACAGTGAATGACGTCTCAGGAAATGCTACAGTGAATGACGTACACGGAAATGCGAAAGTGACTAACGTCACAGGCAATGCTGAAGTGAATGACGTACGCGGTAATGCAACTGTGGATAACATATCCGACAGTGCCACGGTGAATGACGTGACAGGAAATGCGAAAGTGACTGACGTCACAGGAAACGCTACAGTGACTTAGAAAATAATAAATTATGATAAAAAAAAGAAAGACCTGACAGATACAAAGTATATTGGTAAAGATTTAACAGCACAAGAAGCAGCAGAAAAAGTTGTAGATATTTGTAAGGAGAAAGCTAAAATGTTATACGATGCTTTTAGCACTTGCAGCTAACGTTTTGCAGCTAAACGAGGTGGCGTTTTCCACCACAAAACTTATTTAAAATAACAAAATTATGAATACAGAAAAAACTTCATTAGAAAACGAAAGCCAGCCATCTCTTTTAGGTGCTGTTAGCGGTTCGTTGCTACTTGAAGTAATTTATCTATTACGAAAATCGCAAACAGATAATTGTAAAGAGTGGATTGAAAATGTTGGTGACTGTAAGAAATTAGAGTGTGATTTTTGTAGAATTG
>Ga0163144_10009060_pt1 | contig 21427 bp, 26 predicted proteins | sample OliLak19BULKMAT1_FD_123175 | JGI IMG/M metagenome (GOLD analysis project Ga0163144, IMG submission 123175) | Freshwater microbial mat bacterial communities from Lake Vanda, McMurdo Dry Valleys, Antarctica - Oligotrophic Lake LV.19.BULKMAT1 | ecosystem: Environmental > Aquatic > Freshwater >... | reverse complement strand
CTACTCCGAAATCGTCGATCACTGCTGTGACGCCTGGAACAAGCTGATCGATCAGCCAGACCGCATCAAATCCATCGGAATGCGCCAATGGGCACATGGGTCATGATCACCGCGACTTGGTATTACTCCATGTCCGCCTGTTTCGCGCAAGAACAGGATTTCTGGCAGTCCATGATTGGGCGAACCTTTGAAGCGGTCTCGCAGGACTATCAGGCCAGCGACCGTCGATCGGCAACCGGGGAGCCCTTGTCAGAGAGCCTGGCAAAGGCCCAGACGGCCTGGAGCGCCTATGCGGAGGCTCCCTGCCAGTTTGCCACTGATGAAGCCGGAACGGGTTCGATCCGCAGCATCAAAGCGGGCGTTTGCCACCGCGATCTCGCTGCTCAGCGCGCAGTGTTCCTTCGGGGATTGAGCGCGGCGAGACAACCTGCGCCCGCCGCCTCAGGCCGCGCGCGGCCAGAACTGCCTGATGTCGGGGGCGGCGCCTTCGGCGAGGCGGGCGCGGACGGCCTCGAGGATGCTTTCCGGCAGGATGGTGAGGCGGGGTTCGGACACCCGGCCTTCATGCACCGGGAAGAGCGCGGCATTGGCGCCCGTCTTGGCGATGATCAGTGCGGCGAGGTCGGCGACCAGAACTTCGCCGGGCACAGTGCCCTCGTCATGGCATACCTGAAGCCTGGCGCGGGCAAACTCGATGGCCTCGCGGGCCCGCATGGCGTGGACGTGCTCGAAGCCGAGGCTTGGCCCGCGTTTCAGGAGGCGCAGCTCGGGCGCCTCGATCTCGGTCACATACTCGTTCAACAGGAACAACATCGCTGCCACCGCCCCTTTTAGCCCAGCGAACCGCAAGTTGCAGTCGTCTGGTTTAGGAGAGCTTAACAGCGTTCAATTCTCGACCGGCTCGGTCAGGAACGTGCGGCCTTCCTTATCCTCGATCTCGACGATCCAGAGGTCGCTGTCGCGGGACTTCGCGCGGCGCACATACTCGTCCACGCTGGCTTCATCCGGGCCGACGCCTTGCATCGCGAGGTTCAGGAAGACCCGCTCACCCTCGAGGTTCGTGGACGGAAGATAGGCGGCGGCTGTGCCGCCAAGGCGCGCGACCTTGATCAGCACATCGCCGCGCTCATCGTCCCCGTGCTGAACGATGAAGGCACTGGCGCCGGAGAGCTGCGCCCGCCGGACCAATGCCGCGATCCATAGCCTGGAAGGTAAGCGGTCCATCCGTGTGTCTCTCCCGAGATGTGCGCCGGCGTCAAGCGCGACAAAGGTCAGCCCTCGGCGGGCGCGCCGCCCATCATGCAGGTCATGCCGGCAGACATCAGCGCGCCCATGACGGCGCCCTGCTTGTCGGCGGGCAGATCTTCCATCGTCTGGTTGCCCTCGGCCTCGCCGGCGGCCATGGCGGTTGCCACGACCTTGAACGTGTCCGCATCCAGGTTTGTCTCGAGATTGTCGGCGATACAGGTGCAATCTTCTGCGGGCTCGCCGCTGTCCGTGCAGGCCTTGACCATCGCGGCTTTCTCGCCGCCGCCAATGGCGCCGCAACCGGTAAGTGCAAGTGCGGCCAAAGCCGCCAGAACAATATGTTTCATTGGGGATCCCCTCTCGAATGAGCCGGAAGGGTGGCACGCTTCGCGGGGCCGGGAAACCGGAAATGTCGGCTCTGGCGAGCCCTACTCCGCCGCTTCTTCTATCAGGGCGATGTCGGCTTCCGAGGCGCGGGGGAGCGTGACCTCGACGCGGGTGCCCTTGCCGGGCTTTGACGTGATGCGCAGGCTGCCGCCGTGGAGTTCGGCAAAGCGGCGCACGACCGAGAGGCCGAGGCCGGTGCCGGGCTTGGCGCCGGTGCCTTGCGCGAAGGGTTCGGTGAGGCGGCCGAGATCGGCGGCGGCGATGCCGGCGCCCCGGTCGGTCACGCTGAGTAACGCTGCGCCATTGTCGATGCGGGTCTCCAGCGTGACGGTTTTGCCGCGCACGGAGTATTTGATCGCGTTGGATACAAGGTTTTGCCAGATCTGGCGCACGGCGCGCGCATCTGCCTCGGCCCAGACCTCCTCGCCGGTTTTCAGCTTCAGGATTACACCCAGCCGATCGGCCTGGCCTGTCAGCTGGCGGATGACGGATTCGGCGGAGGCGGTGAGGTCTATCGGCTCCGGCTCGAGGCGCGGCTGACCAGCCTCGGAGCGGGCAAGGTCGAGGATGTCATCGACCAGCAGCAGCATGTCCGTGCCGCTCTCGTGAATGATCGCCGGATAGTCCGCATACGGCTTCGGCATCGGCCCCATCAGCTCGGCCTGCATCACTTCGGCGTAACCGAGGATGGCGTTCAGCGGCGTCTTCAGGTCATGGCCCAGCGAGGCGAAGAAGGCGGTGCGCGATTGCAGCTTGGCTTCGAGGTCCGCCACCGCGCTGGAGGGCAAGGAAAGCGCCTCGTCCAGCGCATCCACCATCAGGAGGTGGCAGCCCTTGGCATGGCGTTCGGCGATGACGCGCACGCGCTGGCCGGAGACAAGTTCGGCGGTGACGAGCTTGCGCCCCGTGCGGCCGGGCGGCGGCAGCGGGAAATCATCGTCCGTGAACAGACTGCCGAGCGCGGAGCCGGCCCGCAGGGTGACGAGGCCGAAGGTGTCGCCCTGCACGCGGCGCAAGCGGCCTTCCGGGGTGACGTCGATCCAGCTGATGCCGGCCATGGAAAATGGCTGGGGTTCGGGATCGCCGTTCGGCAGTTCGGCCGGCGCCGCTGCGGCAGGCGCCGCGCCGCGTGCGGACACCAGGTGCCAGATTTTCAACGCCGCGAGCACGAGGCCTGCGAAGGCAAACGGGGCGGCCAGTTCGGCCGCGCCGGGCGGCGGCGGCGGGATCCAGCCGGCCGGCGCAGCGACGAACACCGCAAACAGGGCGAGCGCCGCGAAGGTGCCCGCCTCCGCCGCCATGCGGGGCGCCCCGGCGAGCAGGGCGGCAAGCGGCGCCGCCACAAGCAGCACGATCAGCGGCGAAGCGCCGCCGCCGGTGAGCACGACGGCAATCAGCGCGCAGACCAGCCAGGCAATCACCACGAGGCCCCGGCGGACAGAATCTCCCGCCCCTGCGGCTGCAAAGCCGGTGAGGCCCGGAATGAGTGTCAGGAGCAATGCGGCCAACAGGCTGGCCCGCGGGGCGCCGGCCAGGCCGCCGGACACGGCCGCCGTGATTCCCAGCGCGATCCACGCAAGGTGAACGGATTGTAATCGCTTCTGCGCCGTTTCGGGGGCCAAGTCTTAACACCCCATAGATAAATCCTAGGCATTCTTGCCGGGTCAGGTGCCTGCACTTGTGTATTTGTAATGCGCAAATCACACAAGGCATGGTTCCCCCTGCCGGGAAGTTCGGGCATCACTAATCGCGTGTCGCATGAGGGAGTTTAGAATGAAGACCTCTGGGGTGATAGCTGCACTGATCTGCAGTTTCGGACTTTCGGCTGGCGCGTCGGCGCAGACGGCCGATCCGATTTCAGAAAGCGCTGCCGTCTACATGACGTTCCAGTCGGACGCCGAAGAGGTGGCGGCAGAGCCCTTCAAGAATGCCGGCGACATCGATTCGGCGCTCAATACTCTGGGCGCCTACAACGCTGACCAGCTGACCCGCGGCTGGATGGCCTATTCGGCGCTGATCGCGTCGCAGGATCCCGAATTCAGCGCGACCGTGCGCGACATCGAGGCCTTCTACGGCCGCGAGCCGGTCATGAAGAGCTTTGCCGCCGGCAACAATTACGCCCGCTCGCTCGCAGGCGGAGACAATGCGGTGGGCGGCGCGATTGCAGTCACCGATGCGGACCTGCCGAAAATCTATTCCTCTGCGGCGATCGTGAAGGAACAGGGCTATTCGCTGCAGGGCTATGGCTGGGCGAAATCCCGCATCCGCAACGGCGGCCAGCGCGCCGAAGTCGTGAAGGTCCTTCAGGGCAGGGGCAAACCGGCCGACAACATGATCGTTACCGCCCTCACCAGCACCACACCGCTTTGGGGCGAAAACAAAGCCGGCATCATTACGGCAGCCGCAACGACGGAAGATGTCGCCGGCGCCGTGCGCCTGCCCGCCTTCCTTATCAGCGGCTTCACCGGCAAGCGCGAGAAAGTCGCCTTCGGCAAGGAAACCGTAGCCAACCAGATCGCCTCGCTCGCCGCCATGCGGGCCATCGGTGCCGGCTCGGTTGACCAGGCACGCCTCGCCAAGGTCATGATGGAGCCTCGCGTCCAGAGCTGCCTGAAAATGCAAAATCTGCAGCTGCAGGGCTGCGTCGCCGGCGTCGGCCAGGAATTCGAACTGCCTCACTGTATCAGCCAGCATACTTTGACCGAAGTCGCCGACTGTCTCGGCACCGTCTACAAGTAGTCCATACCCGCCGCACTCACTCTGCAACTCGAACCCCTGCAGGCACTGGCCCGCAGGGGTTTTCTTTTGGGTCTTTGCAACTCATATGGGGTCCCATGAGCATCGAGATTATAGCGGCGGAAATACGCGAGGAGTTCTCCTGGCTTGAAGACTGGGAAGCGCGCTACGCGCACCTGATCGATCTCGGCAAGGCGAACCCGGCGCTGGCGCCGGATGAGCGCACCGGGGAAACGCTTGTGCGCGGCTGCGCCTCGCAGGTCTGGATGGTGACCGGTGTGGCTGAGGGCCAGCTGGGCGTGCGCGCGGAGTCCGATGCGATCATCGTGTCCGGCCTGATTGCGCTGCTGACCCGGATCTATTCCGGCCAGCCCGTGAGCGATGTTCTCCGCTTCGACGTCAAGGCGCTGCTCGACGATATCGGCGTGACGGGCGCCCTCACTGCACAGCGCTCGAACGGGCTTGCCTCGATGCTGGAGCGCATCCGGGCGGACGCGCGGGCTGCAGTGATCGCGTGAAAGCCTGAAAGCAAACGCAAGCCGTCGCGGCTTGCCTATGCGCCTGAGAAACAAAGGAACCTGCGCCGGTTGCTCAGGCCGCAAAACGCGGTTCGGTTCCCGGACCCAAGGCGTCCGCCTGGGCGGGTGGCGCGACTCGGCGCCTCTGGATCAGTTCGTCGTGGCAGATGACCATGGTCAGGGCGCCGAGATCGTCGGCGACCGGCAGGCGGAGCCAGGCGTGCAGGCGGCTGCCGGTTTCGATCAGGCCGCCGACAGGCATGCCGCGCTCTAGGGCCGATGAAAGTCCGAGGGCGTAGCATTCGCCATGTGCGCCGGCGATCTCGGCAACGCGGCGGCCGCGCACGTCCATTCCGAAAATGTCGCGCAGGCGGGATCCGGCAATGCGGAAACGCCCCTCGCCGGCCTCGTCGACTTCGACAACCGACAGGCACGCAAGCGTGCTGCGCACAATACCTGCATCGATGGCGTCACGCGCCACGAGTCCGTCAGATGCGCGGCAGGCATACCAGTGGGCAATCAAAAGGCGCTGGGCCTCGGTGATGCCCGAGAGATCCGGCTTGTTGAACATGATGTCGCCACCCCCGTGGTGATTCGCAAGAATCACCTATCTCGCGAGTGCGCTCGCCGATCAAGAGTCTTTGAAGGGATTTATTAACACTGATTGCCGGTATATTTCATTCCGAATACGGAACAAACCTGTTTTTATTGGGTTATTCTTCGCGAGTGTTGCGGCCAAGACCCATTTTCTTTGCGAGTTTTGATCGCTTCTCTGAGTAACCGGGCGCCACCATCGGGTAATCTGCAGGCAGGCCCCACCTAACCCGGTATTCTTCCGGCGAAATTCCATACTTGGACCGCAGGTGGCGTTTCAGGGATTTGAACTTTAGGCCGTCTTCCAGGCAGATGAGGTAGTCCTTGTAGATCGACTTCTTGACCGGGACGGCGGGCGTCGGCGCCTCCGGCGCCGGCGGTGCGGGCCGTGACAGGTCCATCAACGCCGCGTGAACACTGCGGATCAGGTCCGGCAACTCGGCTGTGTGCAGGGTATTGTTGCGGACATAGGCCGAGACGATTCCAGTCGCAAACGCAATATTGGCGCTGGCCTGGGCGCTCGCTTCACCTTCCAACATCGACACTTGCCTCCCCAGCAAGGGCCGGCTTCAGACGCCCGGGCAGCCTCGCCCGGACGGGCCGAAGCAGGCCGTCCACCAAGGTTCAGGCTCCAATATGGCGTAATTTTGTTGCCCCGCCGCTCAAGGGATTTCAGCTCGTCAAATAGGAAACCAGCAGCACAACCGCGAGAATCACCGTCGTCCACAAGGTCATGCCGCCGGAGAAGCCGTTGCGCGCAAGCACACCCCGGGGACTGAACGTGGCAACCATATGGTCATAGGCCCGGCCTGCAAGACGGCCTGCAACCGCGCCGGTCGCCGGGCTGATCTTCGACCAGACCGTATCGATCCAGCGGACAGCACCATAGCCGACCTTGCGGTAGAACCAGTCGGTATCGAGGATCACGCCGGGCTTTTCGGCCGGATAGAGCATGAGGCGCTTCAGGAGGATGAAGGCGAAGGTGGCGAGGATCAGCAGCTGCATCTGGGTCAGGATATGCTCCAGCGTGAATGGCTGGTAGCCCGCCGCTTCGATCGGGTAGGGCAGGAGGCCGTAGAGCCACTGATAGCCGAGGCCCGGCACCAGCGCTGGCAGGCCGACCGCGATGCACAGGAAAGCCGCCATGCCCATGGCGAGAAGCATGTTGAACGGCGCTTCCTTCACCCGCTTGCCGCTGTCACGGCCGAAGAAAGCGAAATAAGGGATCTTGATGCCCGAATGTTCGAGCACGCCGGCCGAGGCGAACAGCAGCACCAGCCAGACCACGATCATCGCGGGATCGGTCACGCCTTCGGCGGCCACAGCGCTCATGGTGAGCGACTTGGCGATGAAGCCGGAGAAAAACGGGAACGCGGAGATCGACAGGCCGCCGATGATGCAGAAAAGTGCGGTCCAGGGCATTGAGCGGTACAGGCCGCCAAGCTCCGAAGCCTTGGCAGTGCCGGTCCGGTAGAGGACCGCGCCGATGCTCATGAAGAGGAGCGCCTTGTAGATAATGTGCACGAACGCATGCGCTGCCGCGCCGTTGATGGCCAGCGGATTGCCGATGCCCGCGACGCCGACGCCGATGGCGCAGATCATGAAGCCGACCTGGTTGTTCAGCGAATAGGCGAGCACGCGGCGCAGGTCATTCTCGATGACCGCGAAGAAGACCGGGAAGATCGTCATCACGGCGCCAATCCAGATCAGCTCGTTGAAGCCCGGAAAGAACCGCGCGAAGGCATAGACGGCAAGCTTGGTGGTGAAGGCGGACAGGATGACCGCGCCAACCACGGAGGATTTCGGATAGGAATCCTGAAGCCAGTTATGCAGGAACGGGAATGCAGCCTTGATGCCGAAGGCAATGAAGATGATCAGCGCACCCGGCTGGTCGAGGCTGGTGAAGGCCTCGAGCGAGAGGCTGCCATTATAGTGCCAGACATAGGCAATGCCATCGAGCAGCAGGACGCCGGAAAGGATCTGCACGGCGAGATAGCGCATGGAGGCAAAGTAAGCCGCGCGGGTGCCGGCCTGCAGGATGAGGAACACAGACGATATGGCCGTGATCTCCCAGAAGATGAACAAGGTCATCAGGTCGCCGGCGAAAGTGGCCGACACGGCCGCGCCGGCATAGGCGAGCGCCACGCCGTCCTGCATGCGGTTGTCCGTATGCAGCGCGTAGATGGCGTTAAGCAGCGAGGCGATGAGGAAGGCGAAGCCGAAGATGAAGTTCAGGCTGTCGACACGGTAGAGCGAGAGCTCGATCCCGAGGGCGTTGTAGGTGAGGTGATCGACACCGTGCTGGGCGGTGGCAAGCAGCAGGATGGCGGCGAGTGGCGCAGCGATGGTGATCGCCTGGCGCAGAAGGCGGATTTTCAGGAATACCGCGACAAGGCCTGCAAGGATCAGCAGCCAGCCGGGGTTCATGTCAGTCAGGAAGGCGGGCATCAGGCGTCTCCCCCGGCTTTCCCGCGGCCATCGCCGGCGGGCGCGTCCGGAAGGTCGGGATCAATATCGCCAGGCGGGCCACCGGCATCGCCATAATAGTTTTCGTCGCGGCGCAGGAGGCGTCCGAGCGGCCAGCCCATCAGCACGACGAACGAAAACGAAAGGAAGCCCCAGAGGCCATAGAACCCGACGGAGTTGGCAAAGCCGATCTTTTCGTGGCGGTCGACGGCGAGGTCGGCAAGCACAAGGGCAACCGACGCAATGGCGAAGACCCAGAACAGGATGGCGCCGATGTTCTTGTGCTCGGTCCAGCCGAAAAGCACTTTCGACATCGGATGGACGCCCTCGTCGCTGGTGCGGCTCATGGCGCTGACCGCCGTGGCGGCCCGCTTCACGAAGCGGCCGGACGTGTCGCGTACCGTTGGCGTTTCTTCGGTCATGGGATGTTCACCTCAGGATCGATGTCGACGGTTGCAAAGGCCGGGGCGAGGAAGTCGGCGATGGGATCGACCATGAAGAACAGGACGAAGCAGAGAGACGCGGTAAACAGCGGCGCGGCAACTGTGAGCCACGGCGCCCCACCCGGCCGCTTGAATTCCTTCGGCGGCTTGGAGCCCGGCGGCGGCATCAGAGCGAGGAACGGGATCGGGAGGAGGTAGACGATGTTGAGCAGCGAGGAGACGATCAGCACAAAGGGCACCCAATCTGCGCCGCGGTCGATGGCGCCCTGCATCAACTCATACTTCGGCCAGTCGCCCGCGAGCGGGGGAATGCCGATGATCGACAGGGCGGCGATGAAGAAGGCGATGAACACGAGCGGCATCTTGCGTCCGAGGCCGCGCATGTCGGAAATATTGGTGAGACCGGTGGCGACATAGATCGCACCGGCGCACATGAAGAGGGTGATCTTGGCAACCGCGTGCGCCGCAATCTGCAGCGAGCCGCCGAGAATGCCCGCCCGGTCTGCCAGCATCGCGCCGAGGACGACATAGGCCAGCTGCGCGATGGTCGAATAAGCGAGGCGCGCCTTGAGATTGTCCTTGGTGATGGCGATCAGCGAGGCCGCCACGATCGTGAAGCAGGCCACTGCCATGATAAATTCACGTGAAGGCGTTGCCTGCAGCAGTTCATCGCCGAAGATATAGATGGAGATTTTCATCACCGTGAAGACGCCTGCCTTCACGACGGCCACGGCGTGAAGCAGCGCGGACACCGGGGTTGGAGCCACCATCGCATTGGGGAGCCAGAAGTGAAACGGCATCAGTGCCGCCTTGCCGACCCCGAAGACGAATAGCAGCAGCAAGGCACTTGCCACCACCGGGGAGAGGTTGGCATTCGCAAGCAGGCCGCCATCGACAAAGTCGAGGCGCTGGCCGGCAACGACCCAGGTCCACATGATGGCGGTTAGCAGGAAGCCGATCGACGTGCCAAGCAGTGTGAGCAGGTAGATCCGGGCGCCGCGCCGGGCCGCTGCGTCGCCCTTGTGCGCCACGAGCGGGTAGGTCGAGAGCGTCAGGATTTCGTAGAAGATGAAGAGCGTGAACAGGTTGCCCGCCATCGCAACGCCCATGGCGCCGCAGAGCGCGATGGCGAAGCAGATGTAGAACCGGGTCTGGTTGCGCTCGCGGTTTCCGCGCATGTAGCCGATCGAATAGAACGAGTTGACGATCCAGAGGCCGCTGGCCACGACCGCGAACAACGCCCCAAGGGGTTCGAGCTTGAAGGCAAAGGCGAGGCCGGGGATCGCCTCGCCGACATACAATTCCGGACGCAAGCCGGACGAGACAAGCATCGTCAGCTGAACAACGACGGCGAACAGGGCAATCGAGCCTAAAATCGTCACGCCTTCACGCAGGTTCGGAAACTTCCCGAACGCGGCAATGCCGGCCGCAATGACCAGCGGCAGGATGAGGGCCGCAGCAATCAGCATGTCCGGAGTCATTGGAAGGCCTCCAGACCGAGGGCCGCAGCCGCGCCATCATTGGCAAGGCCAACCGGGAAACTGGCATCGATACCGAAATAGATGTTGGCAAGCGCCAGAACCCACAGCGGCACCAGCACGATCAGCGGCGCCTCCTTGCGGTGCCTGCCCGGACTGGCCGGTGCTTCGAAGAAGATCGCCTGCAGCAGGCGCCCGACATAGAAAACGGCAAGGAAACTCGAGAAGACGACGAAGAGAACCGCCCACCACCAGCCATGATCGAACAGCGCGTAGCCGAGCTGCAGTTTCGACATGAAGCCCGCCGTCAGCGGCACGCCGATGAGCGACAGGCCGGCGATGGCAAAGGCTGACATGGTGAGGGGCGCGGTGCGGCCGAGGCCGGCAAAGTCGCGGACCGTGGTGCCCTTGTAGGTCAGGCAGACACCGGCAAGCGCCATGAAGAGCGCGCCCTTAATCAGGGAGTGGTTGAACAGGTGCAGCAGCCCGGCCGATACCCCGGCCGCAGTGGCAACGGAAATGCCGAGGATCATGTAGCCGACCTGCGCCACGGACGAATAGGCGAGCATGCGGCGCACGTCTGTCTGGAACACGGCCTGGAACGAGCAGATGACCATCGCAGCGATGCCGAGTGGCGCCAGCACCCAGGTGAAGATGGCCTGTTCGAAGGGGTAATCCGGACTGAAGATCGTGAAGAGCCAGCGGATCAGCGCATAAAGGGCAACCTTAGTGGCGGTCGCCGCCAGGAACATCGTCACGAAGCTCGGGCTGTAGGAATACGCATTCGGCAGCCACTGGTGCAGCGGCCACATGGCCGCCTTGAGACCAAGGCCGACGACGATGAACGCAAAACCGACCTGGACGGAACGGTTGCCCGCCAGCGCTGGAAGCTGGGCTGCCATCTCGGCCATGTTGAGTGTGCCGGTGGCCGCGTACAGGAAGCCAACGCCGATGATGTAGAAACTGGCCGCGAGCGTTCCCATGATCAGGTAGTCGAACGCTGCGGGCAATGCCCGCCGGTCGTTTCTTGCCCCCATGGCGACGAGCACATAGGTCGAGAGTGAACTGATCTCCAGGAAGACGAAGAGGTTGAATGCATCGCCGGTGCCCGCAACGCCGCAAAGCCCCGCGAAGCAGAGCAGGAAAGCGCACAGGAACAGGGAGATCTTCTGCTTTTCGACATCGGCAAGGATCGTGGGCCAGGCGAAAACGGTGGCGAGGAACGCCATGCCCGAGACGATCAGGAGGATCATCGCGTTCAGGGCGTCAACGCGGAACTCGATCCCGATGAGATACCAGTTGCCGATCCAGTATTCGATGATGCCGCCCGGTGTCGATTGCACGATGCCAAGCGTCAGGATGGCAAAGTAGGTCGACGCAGCTGTCGCCAGCAGGGCCAGGAACCACGCGAGGCGCCCGCTGGGGCTCAGCGCCAGGATCGGCGCCATGACAAGCGGCACGACCACAATCAGCATGGCCGCATGACGGATCGCCCAGTCCGGCGCAGAGGTAAGCAAGAGTTCGAGGATCACACTGCAGCCTCATTCAGGTCTTTTTCGGCTTCCGCTTCCTGGGCAATCGCTGCCTCGATGTCCATTGCGCGGATGTCATCGGCTTCGATCGTGCCGTAGGCTTCCCGTATACGGACGATCAGCGCGAGACCTACCGACAGAGTGGCGACGCCGACGACGATGGCCGTCAGCATGAGAACATGCGGAAGAGGGTTCGAATAGGTATAGACGAGGTCGGCGAAGCGCTCGCTGCCGGCAGCGGCGAGGTGCGCGTCTGCCGCCTCTGCTGCGTGGCTGCCATAGTGGCTGGGCATGTCTGCCTTCAGCAGTATGGGTGCCGTGCCGCCGGTGATCTTGCCGAGGGTGACGTAGAAGAGGCAGATCGTCGTCATGAACAGTGACAGGCCGACCAGCCGCTTGATCAGGTTCTCTGCCGAGAACGCGATAAAAAGGCCGATCATCATCAGTCCGATGATGGCCCAATAGCCCGCGCGGTCGAGAATGAATTCCCACATGCTACCAGTCCTCGTCGCGGATTTCGGCCACGCGTCCGGCGAGCGCGAAAAAAATGGTACTCATCGAGCCGGAGACCGCAAACAGGACGCCGAGCTCGATGATGATGATGCCGGCATGCTGTCCTGCGTGACCACCCGGGGGCTCGCGGAAAAGGGCCTGAAACTCGAGGTAAGCCCCGCCGTTTAGCATCGCCCAGACGCCAACACCGGCATAGACCAGCACCCCTACAGCCGCAAGCCCGCGCGTGAACCAGGGCGGCACCGCCCGCATGGTGGCCGTCAGGCCGAACACGAGCGAGTGCAGGATCAGCGCAACAGCCACGACGACACCCGCCTGGAATGCGCCGCCGGCCCCGACCTCACCGTGGAACTGCACATAAAACGCGTAAATCAGGATCAGCGGTATGAGGCATTTTGCAATGACGCGCAGGATCATGTGGTGGTCGCCCTTCATGTCGCATCCCTGTCTCTGGGCGCAGAGGGCGGACGCGTTTCGGGTTTCGGGTTCCGGCGCAGGGTTTCGGCCAGCGATCGCTCGCCGAAGCCCAGCAGAAGGGCAACGGCAAGGCCGGCCGCGAAGACCACCGCAACCTCTCCAAGGGTATCGAAGCTGCGATAGCTGGCGAGCACCGAGGTGACGACGTTCGGCACGCCGGTATCGTACCAGTTGACCTGGAGATAGGTCAGCCCCACCCCTGAATTCGCGGGCGACGATGGATCACCGAGCGCCGGCAGGTCGATCGTCGCGTAGATCAGCATCACGCCGACAGCGAGGCAGACGATGAACGGGCCGAGGCGCGAGAACGGCTTTTCGGGTTTGGCCGTGCGCGCGGTGAGCAGCATCGCGCCAAGCAGGACGGCAGTCGACATCCCTGCCCCAACGGCCGCCTCGGTGAAGCCTACATCAACCGCATCGACGAGGATGTACCAGGCGGCGGAGACAAGCGAATAAACGCCCGACAGGATCACGATGGCAAACAGGCTGCGCAGCCGCGCGATCGCAATCGCCACGACGAACAGGATGGCAAGCAGAAGGATGTTGATAAGGGCGGTTCCGGTTCCGCCAAGCACGGCATCGGTCAAAGGGCACCCTCCTTTTCATCTTCATGTCCGCGGTTCGCCATGGGACCGATCTTCGGCTGAAGGCCCGCAGTATGGGCGGCGTTGACGAGCGCGTGTGAGGCGGTTGCGCTGGTCAGCAGCAGGAAGCCCAGGATGCAGAACAGCTTCACGACCACGATCCAGCTAGGCGCCATGAGGACCATGCCGACCAGCAGGAGACCGGCGCCCGACGTGTCGGTTATGCTGGTAGCATGCACCCGGGTGTAGAAATCGGGGAAGCGCAGGACACCGATGGTGCCGATGATGCAGAGTGTGGCGCCGAGCAGGCAGGCTGCCCCGCCAAGCGGAAAGCGCACGGTGTCCCAAACATTGGCGAGCAGGGCGAGCAGTTCAGCCATTAGTTGTCGCCTCCGTTCGAAATACCGTCTCCACGGCGCGCGAGCGGCACCTGGAAGGAGCGGTAGCGGAAGAATTTGAGGACCGCGATTGTCGAGACGAAGTTGATCAGTGTGTAGAGGATCGCAATGTCCAGAAAGTCCGGACGGCCCATTACGAAGCCGAGCAAGCCGAGAAGCAAAACCGTCTTTGTACCGAAGGAATTGACTGCAAGCACGCGGTCATAAAGTGTCGGCCCGAGAAGGGCGCGCACGAGCAGGAGACACATCCCGACAAGGACGGCGAAGAGCGCAGCAAGTGTCATGCGCGCTTCTCTGCCGGGTCGGCCGCGCGGGCACAGCGGCGGTCCATCTCGAGGAAAGCCTCGGGCACGGTGTTGGCTTCATACAGTCCGTGTACCAGCAGCTTGTCGCCCTCGATCTCGACAGTAACAGTACCGGGCGTCAGCGTGATGGAGTTTGCAAAAGTGACCTTGGCAAGGTCCGACTTGCAGACCGTCTTGATCTTCACCAGCGCGGGTTGGATATCGAGATCTGCGCGCAGGCAAGCCTTGATGACCACCCAGTTCGACTTGATCACTTCCCAAGTCAGCCAGGGGTAGTAGGCGAGCCAACCGAAGAGACGGACATAAGGCGCGCCTTCCCGGTCAATGAGCTTCATCCGCGCGCAGGCGAACAGTGTGACCGCGATGGACAGTGCCGCAAAACCGAGCATCAGCGGCTTGTAATGGCCGGAGTTGCCCATCCAGAACGCGAGGATCGCGACGAAAATTCCGAGTAAGTACGCCACAGCGCCCCTGTTCCTGGATCAGTCCCGTTTGGTGAACGCCTGACCTAAAGGCCTGAGCCGGAATTGAAAAGCCTGTTTTACGTCGCGGGGTCTAATTTCCGAAGACGAGGCGGGCAGTCCGCTGCGATGTCGAGTACTCGGCTATTTCGTTGGCGGGGATGCCCATCTCCTGTGCCTGCCGCAAGGCGCCGGGCGAATAGGCCGATGACAATGACCAGTTCCAGTACCTCAGGGTCGTCTGCGCCTTGGCAACAGACAGGACTTCGTAGGTTTCTGCGACATTCGAAAACACCGGATTGATCTGGCCGGGTGCGTCTTCTATCGGGCGGCGCAAGGCGGTCCAGATCATGCGGACGTATTCGCGTTTCAGGCCGGTTGCCTTGCAGAGCACCGCAAGGCCTTCGCCGCCGGGATCAGACATGATCTTCGCAGCGGTCACGGGCTTGATGCCGGCAAGATAGCCGATCTCCTGGGCAAGTTCGGCGTCGATACCATTGGCGGCGGCCGCCGCCACAGCGCCTTCGAGGCTGTCGTAAGCGCTGCGCTCGATGGCGGCGCGGTTGCGCTGGCGCCGCTCGATCAGCTGCAGGGCCTTGCGGGTAATCGAGTCCGACCAGCCTTCCGCCGCAGCCATTTCGAAGACACCACGGCAGATCGAGATCATTTCTGACCGGTCCGAGGCGTGACGCGTCAGTATCTTGCGGCGGGTCGCTCTATCGGCCCACCAGAACATCGCCATGGCATGCGAGGAGCGCAGCTCGATCCTTTCGGCCAGCAGGGGGCAGAAAGACGGTTCGTCCCGCGACAGGGCGATCAGCCGGTCAACCGTCGTTTCGGCGAGCGGGGCGTTGCGGTTCGCCAGCAGTTCGCGCACGACCTGCGGCTCGCTGACCTGCGTCAGGCTGGCGGTGACGGTGACGCAGAGGTTGCGGCGGCGCGCGATCACGCTGCGATGCTCGGCGGTGGTGCTCTGCACGATCTCGACGAGGTCGCATGCATCGAATGCGTCACTTTCCTCCAGCAGCGGCCGGGCAACCGCGAAGGAACACTGGGCAAGGTAGCGAAGGACGCGGCGCGGCGCATCGCGGCAAACGGCCAGTCGCGAGGCGCAGAGGCTGCGTTCGCGGTCCGTGACGTGGAGCAACATGTCGAGGAGAATGTCGCCTGCCATCGAGCGGTCCTGCGGCGGGATCCGCGATCCCGGCATGGCAACGACGTCGATCAGACGCCGTACCAACGCGTCCCGAGCCGCGCTTTGCGGCTTCGGCGCAGGAGACTGAGACGTTTCGCTCATGAGGACAGGCCCGCCGTAACCTGCGAAATCTCGCAGCCAACAGTTAACGAGATGTGGACCGGCCTGTATTTTCCGGCGTTTCCGGGCCGGTCAGAACCGGTTGCGCCTGCCAGGGTGTACCACCAGGAGCAGCAAGGCGAAGGCCAGGAAGATCACGTAGATCAGGAAATGGGTTCCCCCATCGGTCCCGCCTTCCGGCAAGGCGATCTCCCGGTCTGTCCAGGGCGACAGGTGAAGCGCAACCCCGGCCCCGAGGAGAAGGACGGACAGGGCCGCCCCGAACCGACGGCTCAGCGGAATCAGCAGGAGCGCCGCGGCCATCAGTTCGACTATCGCCGACACGAAGCGGCCTGCCGGCTCGAAAATGGAGACGCCGGTCCGCTCGGCGAGGGCCGCGAACAAGAGGTTTTCCCCAGGGGCATCATACAGCTTCACATAGCCTGGAACCGGATCCGGCCAGGGATGGAGCGTTATGTGCAGGAAGAACACGGCGAGGCCGATAGCCAGCAACCAGCTGGCGACAAGACGAAATGCGCTCATGCGAGGAGCCTCCTCGACGCCCGTGCCTGAAGATTAATGTAGCCGCTGGCCCGCCGCGGCGCAACCACGAGCGGTGCCGCGAGGTCCGCAGCCAGCGCGACTGCCCCCCTTTCCATTGCGAGGCGGCCTACCTATTGTCCCGCCGCAGCGGCGGGAGCGTACCTTCATGAGCGGCGACATAGAGAAGATCGTCGACGAAATGGCCGAAGAGGCGTCAGAAAGCGTGACCTCACCGGTCAGCGGCCTGAGCGAAGCGCTTGGCGCCGGCGCGAGCTTCATCGTGAGCGCCAGCCACTGGCGGGCCAGGCGCCTGCGCCGCGAAGTCAAGATCGAGCTGCCCGCCTATCTCGCCGTGCAGTGCAGCTGGTTCATGGCCTTCGGCCTGCAGCTGGTGCTGTTTCCGTATCTGATCACCGGACGCGACCACCTTCACCTCGACGGCCTTGCCCTCGGACTTGCCAACATGGCCCTGTCCCTCCCGTCGGTCATTTTCCTGCTGATCGGCGGCGTGGTGGCCGAACGCGCCGACGGGCGGCGGCTGCTGATCCTGCTGCATCTGCTGGCAGCCGTGCCTGCCATGTTCCTCGCCTTTGCGATTGCGCGCGGACAGCTGAGCTATCCGGCCATGATCCTCTACGCCCTCGCCATCGGCACGATCGGCGCCTTCATGATGCCGGCGCGCGATTCCATCGTGAACGAGGTCGTCTCGCGCCGCAGCCGGATTGGCTCCGGCGTCACGCTGCAGCTGGGCGTGACGTTGGCGACGATGGCGCAATTCCTGGCCCAGATCGCCGGCCTCATCCTCGCTGGATATGCGGACCAGGCGACGAAGATGCCGTCCTGGCTGGGCGGTTTCAACATCGGGCCGATTTCCGCCGAGGCCTTGCTGATCGCTCAAGGCATAGCGCTGGCCGGCGGGGCCGGGTTTGCCCTGATGCTGGCGCGCGGCCGGCCAGTCAAATCCACCGGAAAGGGCGTGCGCTCGACGTTCGGGGACATTCTTGACGGGCTTCGCGCCGTGCGGGCCGATCCCAAGCTCTGGGCCATGACCACGCTGATGTTCGGTGTCGGCGTGTTCGTCATCGGATCGTTTCTCGTCGTGCTGCCGATCATCAACCGGGATGTCTACCATTTCGGCTCGTCCGGCATCCGGGACATGTTCGTGACCTTCTGGATGGGCGCGTTCGTCTCTTCCGCCGTGCTGGCGGTGTTCAAGCGCATCAAGCGGCAGGGCCGCCTGCTGCTGACCGCCCAGTTCGTCGCCTCGGCGAGCATCCTGATGATGATGGGCACCGTGCCGCACTGGATGTTCCTCGGCATCGTGTTTGTCTGGGGCCTCGCCGCCGGCATCTCGATCGCGATGAGCCGCTCCATCGTGCAGGACTCGGCGCCCAGGGCGAAGCTCGCACGCGTCCTCTCGATCTACCAGCTCGGCTTCATGGCGGGGGCGCCGTTCGGCGCCGCCCTGATGGGCGCGCTGGTCGACTGGTTCGGGCCGCAGAAAATCGCGGTGGTGCCAGCCGGCGGAATGATCCTGCTGATCGTCTGGATGGTGTTCTGCACGCCGGTCTGGAATCTCAAAGGTACCGCTTGGGTCGCCCATCACGAGGGCCGCAAATAGCCGGGATGACTTTCCGTTCAATCTCGCCTAGCCCTTGATCCTATGAGCTTCCTTCCCCGCGCAACCGTGTTGACGTCCAATATCGTGGACAACTGGCGCACCCTTGATGCCTTGCATCCGGGGGCAACAACGGCAGCTGTCGTCAAGGCCGATGCCTACGGGCTGGGCGCGGCCAAGGTGGCAAAGGCGCTCAAGACGGCTGGCTGCCAGACCTTCTTCGTGGCCTACCTCGATGAAGGCATGGCGCTGCGCAAGGCAGTGGGCAAAGGCCCGCGAATTTTCGTGCTCAATGGCCCGATGCGCGGCGAACTGGCGGCCTACCGCGACGCTGAGCTGACTGCGGTGCTGTCGAGCGAGCTGCACCTCAGGCTCTGGTCCACCGCGCCGCGCGGCACCTGCGCCATCCATGTCGACACCGGGATGAACCGGCTGGGCATGAGCCCCGGTCTGATCGAAACCGAGGCAACCGCCATCCGCCGCCTCGCGCCCGTGCTGATATTGAGCCATCTCGCCTGCGCCGACGAGCCGCAGAACCCGATGAACCTGCTGCAGCGCCGGGCCTTCGAGGACGTCGCCGATGCCTTCCCCGACACGCCGGCCAGCCTGGCGAACTCCTCGGGATGTTACCTCGGCAAGAATTACGGCTTCGACCTGACCCGGCCGGGCCTTGCCCTGTATGGCGGCACGACACCTCCTGCCCATGTGCAGCTCAAGACCGGCATTATCCTGGAAGCGACAATCATCAATGTTTTCAAGGGCGTAAAGGACACGACTGTCGGTTATGGCGCGACCTATGCGCTGACCGGAGACCGCATGCTGGCGACCTGCGCGATCGGCTATGCGGATGGCCTGATGCGCAGCGGTTCCGGCAAGCTGAAGGGCTGGGTGGACGGCGTTGCCTGCCCGGTTGCCGGGCGGATTTCGATGGATCTGGTGACCCTGGACATCACCGACGGCCCGAAAGCGATAAAGCCCGGCGCGCGTGTTGAATTCCTCGGTGAGCACGCAAAACTCGAAGCGCAGGCAGCCGCCTGCGGTACCCTTGGCTATGAGCTGCTGACTGGGCTTGGCCCCCGCGTGCAACGCAACTATCGCTGAGGCCGATCATGGCGAACCCATTGCAACTTGTCGGCCGCATCACGCTGGGCCTGTTTGCCGAAATCGGCCGGCTGGCCGTGTTCGCTGGCCGCGTGAAGATCGCGGCGTTCACCCCGCGCTGGTATGGCGGGGAGATCCTGCGCCAGATGGTGCGGATAGGGTTCTATTCGCTGCCCGTCGTCGGCCTTGCCGCCGTGTTCATCGGTGCGGCGCTGGCGCTCAACATCTATGAAGGCGGCAGCCGTTACGGCGCCGAGCAGTTCGTGCCCAACATCGTGGTGCTCGGCATCTCGCGGGAGCTCGGCGCGGTGATCACCGGCCTGATGCTGGCGGGGCGCGTCTCGGCCGGCATTGCCGCCGAGATCGGCGCGATGCGGGTGACCGAGCAGATCGACGCGCTCGAAACGCTGTCGGCCTCGCCCTACCGTTATCTCTATGCGCCGCGTTTCATCGCCGCCCTCGCAACCCTGCCGCTCCTGGTAATGGCCGCCAACATCATCGGCGTGATGGGCGGCTGGCTGGTCAGCGTCTACGGGCTCGGCTTCGACTCGACCGTCTACCTGCGCAACACGGTCGACTTCATCACGCGCAACGACATCATCGTCGGCCTGATCAAGGCTGTCCTGTTCGGCGGCATCATCGCCATCATGGGCTGCTACCAGGGCGACCGCAGCCAGGCGGGCGCCACCGGCGTCGGCCGCGCGGCGACGCACTCGATGGTCGGCGCGGCGGTGCTGGTTCTGGCGTTCAACTATGTCCTGTCCACCCTGTTCGTGGAGATCGGGGTATGAGCGGGCCGCTCCTGAAACTGGAAGGTGTCGAGAAATCCTTCGGGACGAAGCAGGTGCTGCGCGGCGTCGATCTGGAAGTCGCGCGCGGGCAGAGCCTCGTGGTGATCGGCGGCTCGGGCTCCGGCAAGTCGGTGATGCTGAAGAATGCGCTCGGTCTGATGACGCCGGACAAGGGCAGGATCCTGTTCGACGGCGAGGACGTGACGAATGCGACCGGCAAGGCGCGCGAGAGGATGCGGGCGCGGATCGGCATGCTGTTCCAGTCCGGCGCACTGTTCGACTCGCTGACCGTCTGGGAGAATGTCGCGTTCCGCCTGATCAATACCGAAGGCACGAAACGCAAGGACGCAAAGGAACGCGCCATCGAGACCTTGAAGAAGGTTCGCCTGGGCTCGGACGTTGCAGGCCTCTACCCGGCCGAGATTTCCGGCGGCATGCAGAAGCGCGTCTCGCTCGCCCGCTCGATCATCTCGGAGCCGGATCTGATATTCTTCGACGAACCGACCACCGGCCTCGACCCGATCACGGCGGACGCCATCAACGACCTGATCGTCGAAATGGCGCGCGGCCTCGGCGCAGCGGCGGTGTCGATCACTCACGACATGGCCAGCGCGCGGAAGATCGCCGATGAGATCGCGATGCTGTTCGAAGGCAGGATCATCTGGCGCGGCAAGGCGGCGGATGTGATGAACAGCGGCAACGCGTACGTGGACCAGTTCGTGCACGGACGAGCTGAGGGGCCGATCCAGCCTGCGATTTAAGGTCCGCTTGGAATATCGCCACCAAGGAGCCGGATCAGGCGACCTACCAAGGGCAAGGCGGAGACCCAAGGTAATAGTCGCCGCCAAAAGCTAGGTTTGGGCTGACCGAACAATCCATTCTCAATCGCGAACTTTGCGACATCGTCGCTGTCAGTCTTGAACTTGGTTTCACCATTTCGATACTCAGTCGCCATATGACACTCCCGTGTTGAGCTGAACATTTGATTTCGCTCGACAGTCTATTTTCTCACTGGTTGGCGGGCCGAGAATTAGTATTAATGTAAATGAATTCAGAGGCTTGGGATTCGGAATTTATGAATGCTGTGTCGAAAATTGCATGGTGATTCTCCCGGCAGCGACCAATCGACATCACCCGCCCTGCAGACGCTTGATTTAGTCGTACAAGCACCGGAGCCCGCGATTATTGAGGCATCAATGCACTCTTGGATTTGTACGCAATCACGTACATATTCCGCGCATGCCCGACATCGCCGACGCCATCTCCATCACCGAAGCCCGCGCGAACCTGAAGCAGGTGATCGACAGCGTAGTCGATGATCATACCGCCGTCGCAATCACACGCCGGGGCGCGGGTGCGGCCGTCCTGATGAGCATGGACGACTATAACGGCTTGCTCGAGACCATCCATCTTTTGTCGAATCCAAAGGGCGCGGCGCGCCTGTTGCAGGCGATCAACTCGGACGGCAAAGGCCGTGTCGCGATCGATGGCGACACGTTCTCGAAACTGGCGGACGAAGACCCGGACGCCCTGTGGGCGATGATCCGCGATGCGCGTCGCATTTGAGCCGGAGGCTCTCGAAGACCTGGACTGGTGGATGGACCAGGATCGGAAGACCGGCCTGAAGGTCCTGAAACTGATCCGTGAAATCCAACGCAACCCGTTTGAAGGAATCGGCAAGCCTGAGCCGCTGAAGGGCGATCTCTCCGGCTGGTGGTCACGCCGCGTCAACGATGAGCGCCGCCTGGTCTGCAAGGTAGATGGCTCAGGCAAGGATCAATGGCTCATCATCGCTCAGTGCCGGGGGCATTACGGCGACTGATACCAAGTCGCGTTGATCGCGACTCGCGGGGGGATTCCCAAGGGTCTAAAAGTATGAATCTATGGCGATGTGCTCAGGGAGGACATTGTCATGGGGACTGGGGTTGCGCTTCGGGATG
>Ga0163144_10009057_pt1 | contig 21432 bp, 6 predicted proteins | sample OliLak19BULKMAT1_FD_123175 | JGI IMG/M metagenome (GOLD analysis project Ga0163144, IMG submission 123175) | Freshwater microbial mat bacterial communities from Lake Vanda, McMurdo Dry Valleys, Antarctica - Oligotrophic Lake LV.19.BULKMAT1 | ecosystem: Environmental > Aquatic > Freshwater > Lake... | reverse complement strand
TACCCCTCGATTTTCGGACCCGTGGTCGACGCCCGGGATGAACGTCGGGGAATTGCGGCGCCGGGATTTGGGGCAGGTCGGGGCGATGCTGGTGCAGGTCGTGCGGGGACGGGAGGCCGCGGGCTGGCCGATTGAAGACGCGCCGGAATGGGCCGCCCTCGGGCGCCCGGGCGCAGCGTGGCGGGAGTATTGCAATTACCTGCTGAATCCAGCGCCGGTGCCCGCCAACTCCATCGCAGAAGCGAGGTCCCGTTTGCAACGGATTCCCCGCGACGCGCGGCCTGGCCGCACGGCGTGGCGGGCCGCGGCGGGAGTGGTCGGTATCACCACCGCGGGTACACTCGCGTTTGGGCGTTTTGGTAATCCTGACGCGATGCCGGAGCGCTGGCTGGTGATGGCTGAAGCCTTGGGTAATCCCAGGGCGTTTCGGGTCGAGATCGCCGTCGAGTGGCCGCAACTGTGTCGCGCTTGGGGAACCTGGGTCGGAGACGCGTTGCGTAATTCCGAGCGTTGGGAGCGGACGGAGGGTTTGTGGAGTGAGTCGGACCCGCTGCTCAAGGCCTTGGCGGCATTTCGCACCGAGGCCGCGACGCTGGATCCGCGAGTAGTGGTGCCGGAAGCGGCGGGCAGCAGCTTGGGCGTGCTGGCGGATTCGCCGCCGACGGCAGTGCGCGAGGAACTGTTGCGCGGGTCGGTCGATCGTCGCGTGCGGTTCGCGTGGAATCAAGTGCGGGCGCTGGGAGCCCGCCTTGAGACCTGGCCGCGCTGGGCCGAATTGAGCGCGGCCGCTGATCAGATGCAGGAACAAGGGTTTCCCCGCGTGGCGTCCGCGGTGCGTCAGCGTCTGCCGGGCGCCGCGGCCGGTGAGGCGGCAGCGATGGCGTCGCAGTGGCGCGCCCTGAACGAGTTTTCGCAGGACCGGGATGGATTGCTGGCCTTGTTGCCGCGGTGGCAAGCCCTGCGGGCGGTCGCGGGGGAACTTGTCGCCAGCGGCGATCGGGTGCAGGCGGCATTGCCCCGCTTAGCTCTGGCCAGCGTGGTCGACCGGAGGTCAGTGGGCGATTTCGCCGACACGATTGCCGCGCTGTTGGCGGAATTGCGCCGGCGCCGCGCGCAATTCGTCGCTCCCGAGGTGGCCCGCGAGCGATTCCTCCGGGAGGCGTCCGTGTTAAAGGAAACGGGCGAAGTGACCTCGCTCACCCTTGCCGCCTGGGAAACCGAACTCCAGGCATTCTCGCTCGTGGGGCCGACGCTGGATCCGCGTGCGGGAGAAGATTGGGCTGAGCGGCTGCGTCGTATCCAGAGTCTGGCGACGGAGCTGGAGGCGGAAGCGCCGCCGGCGGAACCCGGAGTGAACGCGCTCAGCCGGAGTGAATTCGACGCGCAGCTGGCGCGGCGGCAGAGTGAACTGGCGGCGCTGCGAGGGCGCGCGCTATTGCAGGTTGATCTGCCGGAGGTGGCGGCCGAGGTCGCTCGCCTGCGGGCCAGCGTGGGGGCACTCGAGCAGGGGGTCGACGCGACGCTCGCGCTTTTGCGGCCCGAGCGGTGGTTAAACCGGATGACGAGCGTGACGTGGCGGTATGCGGCGTCGGAGGCGCGGTGGCGCGCCTGGCGGGGGCGGGAATTGGTGCCGGTTACGGTCACCCTATTGGAGCAGGACCGCGCGCGGTTTCGCCAGTTGCGGGTCCAGGCGCAGGCGGTGCGGGAGTGGTTGCAGGAATTTGAAGGCAGTGGGGGCCTCGGCGGACTGGAGGCGACGGCGCTGGCGACCGTGCAGCCGACGACGCGTGAGGCCGTGCTGGCTTGGGTTGAGGAGCGAGGCGAACAGGTCGCGGCATCCGCTTTGGCGGCTGCCACGTGGACGGAGCTCCGACCGGCAGAGACGTGGCCAGCGGCCGCCGCGCGCGCCCCGCTGCAGACGGTGTTGGCAGCGCACGGGCGGTGGCTCGCGGCGGTGCCAGCGCTGGCGGAGGGCCTTGATCGCTTGGGTATGTTATTGGAGGTCGGCTTCGGCTGGGACGCGGGCGTGCGCGAGGCGGTGGCCGGGCTGGGCTCTGGCGATGACCTCGCGACCCTCCAAGGCCGGCCCGCGGCGTGGCTGGCGGAGGCGCGGGCGCTGGCCGACGTGGCGGCGTCGACCGATCGGGCGACGCTCGTCCGGGCGGCGGCAGAAAATGGTTTTGCGCTAAAATTAACCGCGTGGCGGCGGTTGGGTGCCCTGGCCGAATGGCCCGCGGGTAGGTCCGACCTGGATACCGACGGGGCGCTGGTCGCGGGGTTGCGCCAGCGTATCCAAGCTGCGGTGACGGATGAGGGCCGGCGTTCAGCCCTGCAGGAGGAACTGGCGCGCGAAACGCGCCGGCGCTGGAACCGCGCGGCGCGCCATGCCGCGGGCGATGAAGCCGAGTTGACGGCGGCGTTCGAGCGCATGGATCGGTTCGGCATTGCGGAGCGTGATCTGGAACCGGCCGTGGCGTACAATTTTCGACTCTGGCAGTTGAAACACACGGATTGGGATCAGGTTGATCTGGACCAGGTGCGGACGCGGCGGGACGACTTTGTGGCGTCGGTCCGGCAGTACCCCGACGTGGCGAACGAGGCGGCGGTTGCCCGGTTGATGAGTGGGTTGGCGGCGTTGGCGCTGCGCGAGGATGCGGGCACGACCGCCTCGTCGCCCCGGAGGGCTGGCTGGGTGGAGCGTCTGGCGGAGGGTGGTCAGCGCGTGACGGTTTCGTGGAGTGCGAGTGGAAAACGGGTGGAGTTGGAATACCAACTCGTCCTGCCCAAGGATGGAACGGCGCCCTTTTACCTGGCGCGTCGGGCGATCGCGGTAGGCGAATTCATTGATTTGTTGAGTGCCCATGCCAACGGAGCGGTCGTGCTCGAGGCGATGCCCGCGTGGGTGCGGCGAGACGGAGACGGCAGCGAGCCTTGGACGGCGCCGATGGGCTGGCGACCGCGCGCGGATCACCGCGGCGTGGAACTTAACCCCGGATGGATCTACCGGCCCGACGCGCAGGTCGCACCGCTGCTCGCCCCGGAAATGGCCGCCGAGCCCGCGTTGCGGGAGCTGCATCGGGAGCGCCCCACGCTGCGCAGCCCGCTGCAGCGGCTTTCCCCCGAGGCCGCCCGACTCTTCGCCGAGCGCGTGCTGGGAGCGCGGCTTCCGAGCAGGGCGGAATGGCGCGCCCTCATGGCAGTTCAGCCCTCACTTGACGGTGCGAATCTGCGGGACGGAAGATTCCGGGAATTGTGGTCCTATCTTGATGGGTACCGGGTCGCGAACCAGACCATCTCGTGGCGACCGAACCAGGGCATCTTTCTGCCGTTGCAATCCGTCGAAGTCGGCGCTCGGACCCGGCGGTTGCCGTTACGCGACGGCGGCGAGGCGCAGGCGCGTGGCGCCGACGGGTACGTGTGGCTGGCGCCGGTCGATGAGGGACCGGAATTGAACGGCTTTATTCATCTGCTGGGAAACGTCTGGACATATCTGGTCGATCCGGCGCAGCAGCAGGACTTCTACGTGGCGGGGGGATCGGCGCTTTCGCCGCCGTCACTTGATCCCACGCAGCCCCAACGCGTCGAAGGCGTGCCCTTGATTGGCAGTCGCGGCGGGCGGGCCCTCGTGGATGGCTTTACTGACGTGGGTCTGCGTCCGGCGTTCGACGCTCCGCCGGGGCTGCGCGACCGCTTTGAAATGTTACGGCTTGTCCGCGTTCAGCAGTTCCTGACACTATGACTTCCATGCAATCCGCGCTTTCCAGCTCTGCGGCGGCGGGCGACCCTTTGACGTGGGCCGCCATGATCGGCAATCGCTTGAAATACCTGCAGTCCAATCTCGCGGACGAAACCCCGGAGAATCGCCAGAATTATCTGGAGGATGAACTGCGCCGGGCGTTGCAGGCGATCCCCGCGAGCAAGCGTGGCGCGCACCTGGATGCACTGGCGGAGCGTTTCCCGTCGTGGGAGCTCGCGACCGTCTCGGTTAATACACCCTCGGCGATCACGCAGCGCACGCCGGATGAGATCGTGAAAGCCTTTCTCGAACTGGCGCCGCAGCTTTCCGGGGAACAGCGAGAGGATGTCAAACAACGCCTCGCTGCTCTCGGCATGATCGTGTCCAGCAACAAACCGATCGAAGGCGATGCGCTGGCCGACGTGCAGGCGAAGTTGAAATTGGGGGCGGAAGACCCGATCGATCCCCAGCGGCTGGGGAAACTTTTCGCGGCACTGGCCGACACGATGCTCACGCTGGATCAGCTGGCGTGGAATCTTTGGCGAAGTGCGGCGCCCAAGTCGCCGATTCGCCGCGATACCTCGCAGGGCGATCTGCGCCTGCTGATGCGGCGTTCGCTCTCGGGCGATGCCGAAGCCTCGGCGGCACAAGTGCAGAAGCAGCTCGAAGCTACCCGGCAATTGATCGCCGGTTTGCTGGCGGGACTTGGGCCGGCGGGCAAAAATTTCGCCCGTCGTTATCAGCAGCGCTACACGCCCGATGCGATTCGCGATGTGGTGCGGGCAGAAGGCGGGGGCGGCGGAATGTTTGCCAACGCGGAAGCCAAATGCTGGAAGAAATACACGGAACTCGCGAATGAGATCACCGATGCTTCGATTGAGAGCGACGTGCAGGAGGCGGTGGTGAAATATGCGGAGGATCTGATCCGCGGCCTGAACCGCTGAACTTCCCTTACCCCGACTCCACCCCTCGATATTTCATGTCCTTTCACGTTCACTGGCACGAAGGTCTTTTCCTCCAGCCCCACCACCTGCAACGGCTCCAGCGGTCGGTGCACGAGGAGGCCTCCCGTAACCGGCGCCTCCAGGGAGGGTATCCGTCCGGCGTCGTGGAAATGCGGCTTTCGCCCGATGAGCTCGCGAATTTCCGCCTCCGGTTCGAGCGTCTGCTCGTGATCCTGCCGAGCGGGCTGGTCGTGGATTTTCCGGAGAACGCGGACCTCCCGTCGCTCGATCTCAAACCGCTCTTTTCCGGCAGCGGCCATTCGTTCGAACTCTCGCTGGGCGTACCACTCTGGCACGCGAAGCGGGCCAACGCCTTTGAAATCGGTCAGCCGGCGGACGCGCGGACCAAGCTGCTTTACAAGCCGGTGGAAGCGACCGTCACCGATGAGAATACCGGTGACAACCCGAAGCCGGTGATGCTGCGGCGGATCAATGCGCGGGTGCTGACCCCGGCGGATGACCGCGACGATTTGGAAGTGATGCCGCTGCTGCGGTTGACGCGGGCCACGGGCGAGGCGCTCGGCGTGCCGAAGCTCGATCCCGAGTACATTCCGCCCTGCATCTTTATTTCGGGATCGCCCGTCCTGTATCAGCGTTTGCGCGACCTGGTCTCGCAGGTTCAATCCAGCCGGCAAGAGTTGGTGGTTCAGGTCGGTCGCGGCGGATTCAATGTCGAGGCGCTCCGCGGGGCGCAGTTCGAACAACTGATGCGACTGCGCACGTTGAACCGTTTCTCCGGCCGCCTCGGCGCGTTGCTGGGTGCGCCGGGGATCTCGCCGTTCGAATGGTACCTGGAGCTCCGCGACCTGCACGGCGAACTCGCGGCGTTGAATCCAACGCGCGACGATTTCGATCTGCCGGATTACAATCACGAGTCGACGTATCCGGTTTTTGAACAACTCGACCAGAAGATCCGCGGGCTGCTGCGCGGCGTGGTCACGGCGAGCTTCCTAAAACTGGAATTTGCGCGGGAAAACGGCATGCAGGCGGCGACGTTCTCGGACGAACACTTCACCAAGCCGGTGGAGTACTTTCTCGCCGTTCGCTCCAAGCTGGACCCCCGCGAGGTCACGCGCGTGGTAGAGGACCCGGATCAATTTAAATTCATGCCGCGCAGCCTCGCCACGCGGGCCGTCCGGGGGGTCGTGCTCAAGGAGGAACGCGTGCCGCCGCTGCAGTTTCCGGCGCAGGCCGGACTCACGTATTTTCGCGTGAACCGGAGCGACAGTTCGCGCGTGTGGTCGCAGATCCAGCTGGAAAAAACGGGCATCCTGCGCTGGCCCGAGGCGGACGCGAGTGATTTTCAGGTCACCCTTTACATGACGATCGCCTGAGCGCAGGAACCTCGTTCGACGCTGCACTTACTCCCCTTTCTTTATGCCCCTCCGGTTGCTGGATCTCTGCGAACCCCTTTTCCAAGCTGTGTGCCGCCTCAACCGCATGGCACGCAAAGGAACGTCCACCGATTACGCCACCGCGCGGTCCGAGATTCAGTCGCTCTTGGAAGACATGGGCGAGCGCGCCCGTTCCGATTTGGCGCTGAGCGAAGCGTTCCGCAAAGTCGAGATGCCGCTGATCTTCTTTGTCGACTCGCTCATCTCCGAAAGCTCCCTGCCATTCGCGTCGGAGTGGAATCGAAAACGCCTCGCATACGAACGCAATGAGCTCGCGGGCGACGAGAAGTTTTTCGATCTCCTCGATGAGACCTTGCGCGAAGGGCGGGAGGCCGATGAACGCCTCGCGGTCTTCTACACGTGTCTGGGGTTGGGTTTTGCCGGCTGGTATGCCGGACAGCCGGAATTCCTGCGCAAGAAGATGCTTGAGATCGCGCCCCGGGTGAAGGCGTTCGTCGATGCGGACGAGGCCGGTCTCATCACTCCGGACAGTTATCAACACACCAACACGGCCAACCTGCCGATGCCGATGTCGGCCAGTCTGGTGCCGCTGTTGATCGTCATCATCGGCCTTTTTCTCGTCGTGGGCGCAGTGAATATCTTCACGTTCCGCACGGCTTCCGCCGAGCTGAATGCGGCGCTTGAAACCATCGCCAAACGTGGCCCCGCTTCCGCTCCGGCGGCGCGTCCCTGATTCCCGCCATGATCGAGCAATTCGCACAGTTGCCGCAAGGCATGAAAGTCCTGATGGCGGCCATGACGGGCACGAGCATCCTCGCGATCGTCGCGATGATCGATGCGCGGGCGTTCATCATCCTGGGCCTTGGCCTGCTCCTGATCGCGGTCGCGGTCCTGCTCTGGCGGTTGTGGATGAAGATGCAGGCGCGGAAACGCGCTCAGGCGCTCAACTCCCAGCTCACGGCGAATTCCGCCGCCGCCCCCAGTGCCATCAATGATCCGGCCCGGCGCGCCCAGCTCGATGACCTGCGGCAGAACTTCGGCAAGGGCGTGGAGCGGTTCCGCGCCGCGGGCAAAGACTTGTATTCGCTGCCCTGGTACGTGGTGTGCGGCGAGCCGGGCTCTGGCAAGACCGAGGCGATCCGCCACTGCAATGTCGGTTTCCCGCCGGGCTTGCAGGACGAAATGCAGGGGGCCGGTGGCACGCTCAACATGCATTGGTGGTTCACCAATCAGGCGGTGTTGCTGGACACGGCCGGCAAGCTGCTATTCCAGGAAGCGCTGCCGGGCACGACCAACGAGTGGACCGAGTTTTTAAATCTGCTGCGGAAGACGCGGCCCAATGTTCCGATCAACGGGCTGCTCCTGGTCATTCCGGCGGAGAGCCTGATCCGGGATTCCTTCGAGGACATCCAGCGCAAGGCCGCCAAGATCGCGCAACAACTGGACGTCATTCAGAAGCGTCTCGATGTCCGCTTTCCGGTGTTCGTGCTCATCACGAAATGCGATTTGATCAACGGCTTCAGGGAATTCTTTGCCGGTCTCAAGGATCCGCAGCTGCAGCATCAAATGACCGGGTGGTCGAATCCTGAACCCCTCGATGCTCCTTTCCGCCCGGAAGCGGTGGACGCCCATCTTGAACACGTGGTGCAGCGGGTGCGCCGCCGCCGCCTGGGCTTGTTGAAGGATCCGGTGCCGGCCGATCCCGGGGTGCGGCGTATTGATGAAGTGGATGCGCTGTTCACGCTGCCCAGCAGCGTCGGCGCGCTGGCCCCACGCTTGCGGCGTTATCTCGAGACGATTTTCGTCGCGAGCGAGTGGTCGTCGAAGCCGCTCTTTCTGCGCGGGATTTATTTCACGTCTGCCTTGACGGAAGGTACGGCCCTCGACGCGGAACTGGCGTCGGCGCTCGGCATTCCCGCGGAAAACTTGCCGGAAGGAAAGGCTTGGGAACGCGAGCGGTCGTTCTTCCTGCGCGATCTTTTCCTCCAGAAGATTTTCAAAGAGCGCGGGCTGGTAACGCGCGCGACCAACACCCGTAAATTGGTGCGGCAGCGGCAGTGGATTCTCGGGTCGGTCGTGGCGGTGGGTCTGACCAGCCTGGTGATCATCAGTATTCTTGGGCGCAATGCGCTGCGGAACAGTGTGGGGGAGGAACTCGCGTTGTGGCGCGCTGGGGCGCGGGCGGGCGACTGGTCGGGGCCGCGCTGGCATCCCGTGGTGGACAACGGCCTGGCGTACCTCGGGGACGATCCGGTGAGGCTCGACGGCAATCGCGAATGGCCGGTCATCGAGTTCCACGAGAAGCTGCAGCAGCGCGTTTCGGCCGATCTCCAGATTCCGTGGATTTTCAAACCGATCGAGGCGATCGCCGTCCGCGCCAACCCGGGTCGGCGCCGCGCGCAGCGGGTGTTGTTTGAAGCGAGTTTCGTGGGCCCGTTGCTTGAGGCGAGCCGCGAGCACTTGTTGAACGCCTCCGCTTGGAGTGCGGGCGACGTGGATCGTCTGGCGGCCTTGGTGGATCTGGAAGGCGCGGTGCATTTGAAGGGGCAGCCCGGTTATTCGAACGAGTTTCTGGCCGAAGATTTTGTGACGCCGTTACTGCGGCCCTCCTTGACCGCGGTACCGGACGGAGCGGCGGTGGCCGATCGCTTTACCCGCATTCTGGACTGGACGTATTTCCGCGGCGGAGACGGCAAGGGCCAGTGGCCCGCAGCGTGGATGAGCCGGGGCAAGTCACTGCGGGATAATCCGCCGGTGGCCCGGGCGCTGGAGACGCTCGAGCGCGACATCGAAGCGGCGCAAACGACGCAAGGGCAGGCTTTCCAGAGCGTGCAGGGTGGCCGCCTGGCCGTGATTCGTTTCAACGAAGCGGAGAAGGCTTTCCTGGCTGCCGCCTCGGCCTCTCGCAGCGACGCGAACTGGCTGGCGCGGGTCCGGAGCACGTGGACGGAGTTGGAAAAGCGCCGCGCCGCGCTCGATACGCTGGTCGAAGACTTGAAACAAAAAACGGGCGTGACGGGTGAAGTGACGCTGGAGAACAGTTACCGCACGGTGGTTACCCGGGTTCGCGGCGGCGCGGGTCAGGTCTCGAAGCGTATCCGGGATGTAATGACTAAGCAGAAGGATGCGGCGGCGGCGGCTCAGGCCGCCACGGGAGCGGCCAGTGAGTTCACCTTGTATCGGGATCTGCAGCGGCGGCTGACCGCGCTGGATGGACGCGTGGCCGCGATGCTGGAGCAGGCGCTGCCGGCGTCCGAGCAGGCGCAGCTGGCCGACATGGATGCGCTGACGCTGCGATCGATCGCGGCGGGCGGCCCCGCGTATGCGGCTCGCAGCGCCGCGTATGGTGAAGTGATGCAGCGGCTGGGAGTGCCAGCCGAAGGCCAGCAATCGTTGCTCGGGCGCTTGGGTGCGACTGTCGGGCAACAGGCGTCGGCCTTGGGCAAAGCCCGGGAGCGCGGCGACAAGTATGATGGCCCGCTCAAGTCAGAATTTCTCTCCGCCCAGCGCAACCTGATCGACGCCGCCGGTGAACTTGGCGTGAAGGGTGTGCTCGTGGCCTATACTGCGGAATTGGATACGCTGCTGGCGGAGAACGTCGGCTATCCGCTCGGGCGCGGGCCCGCGCTGGACCTCGAGGCATTCAAGACGGCGCAGGCGGCCCTCGCGCGGGGCAAGACCGATGCCACGGATGCCGCCGTGCCGGCCGACGTGAAGCGGGCGCTTGAAGCGCGCTTTGCGGCGGCGGAACGCAATGCGGCGTTTGCGGCGAATCTGGTGGGGCCCAACGGCGAGCGCCTGCAGGCGAAGATGCTGATTGTCCGGCAGCGGGACCAGGCGGCAATCGTGGAGAAAGTCGCTGGATCCGCTCGCGGGTCACGCACGCCGATCGAACGGGTGTATCCCTCATTCCGGGTCGGAGGCCGTGATTTCCGCGTCCGCAATCTGGCGGAAAATCTGGAGCTCGGTTCCTTCGCCCTCGCGGACGATCTGCCCGCATTGGAATTTTCTCTCACCCCAGACCCCAAACCCACTCCGGATGCACGCCTCGCGCTGCCCGAAGGCTGGAGTGTACTCCGCCTCATTCAGGCAGGCGCCAACCGGCGCGCGGACGGACTCGAGTGGGACACGGTCCTGCGTCTGACGGAAGAGGGGACCGAATTGGTTCTCGCCGTTACTTTCATTCTGGAGAAACCCCTGCCGCCCCTCAACCGGTGGCCTGCCGCCCCCAAATCGTGAAGCGCTCCGTAACGGTTATTGCCGGACCCGCGTGAACGATTTTGTCGAGCAGTTCCTCAACGAGGATTGGGAAGATTTCCGCGATGCCCCGCGCCTCTATGTGGCCGCGTTCGGCAAGCATCCGGCGTGGAACGATCACATGGATGACATCGGGCTGGTCACCGGGTCCCTGGTGTCGACCCGCCGCATCATTTACGGCTCGGGCATTGCGTCGCAAATCGAGAGCGCCGCTTGGGAGAAGGTCGGCGCGGATAAGACCGTTCCGACCTTTGATCACGTGCTCCTTTGGCGTCGCGGCAGCGAGTCAGTGGTGGGGCGGATCTGGTCGTCCCGCGATGGCAAGGGGCGGGCGCTTTATCCGATGGCTCTGGTGGTGCATGCGATTGGCCAGCGCCTGGAAAGTCTGGCAAGCGTGGTGATGCCCGAGTTGTTGAAGGCCGAGGCCAAGGCACTCGAAGCGAAGACGCCCGGCCCAATCCTGGCGCTGCTGAACGAGGCGCAGGAGACCATGCGCGCGCGAGCTGAAGCGGGACCCTTGGGGGTGCCCGACTCCACCTTGGGCGTGGCCGCCTGGACCGGGTGGGCCTTGCGCGAACCGACGGCGTTTGAGCGCGTCATCCATCATTTGCGCGGACACGTAGGTGATTTTCTGCCGGAGCGCCGGACGTGGTGCGCGGCCGAGGGAGTGGCCCAATCGCGCACGCTACGGTTCCCCCGCTGCGGGGTGGAAAACCCGCTGGAGGCATTGAACGCGTGGATTTCCTTTCTCGCGACCCAGATCGACCCCGCGGTGCCGTTGCTGGGTATTCTTCATCGCGAATTCGACTGGGTGGATGTGATCGTGGGTGAACCTGCAGCCAACGACTTGTTTGTCCTGCGGGCGAACACCCAGGCGGTGCCGATGGTGACGGACATTCCGTATCAGATTGGCGGGGACACGCACACTGCCGCCGGCCTGGTGGGGGCGGATCTCGCGCAACGTCGTCTGCCCACGCGTTCGGCCCTGAACGGGCGTTCGCTGGTCGAGAACCGCGAAGCCGCGGATCGATGGCTGTCACGCAGTCGCGGCGCCGGCACGCGCGGCTTGTTCGGTCGGCTGCTGTCGGGAGGCGGCGGCCGCTCCAGCTCCCGGTTCGATCTTACGAAAGGCGAAGGCCGTAGCTAGCGGCGCACATCGCATGAGGCGGGGCGTGTTCATGGGCGTGTTCCTGGCGGCATTCTGGCTGGGCGGTGCGTTGCCCGGACTCGCGCAGACCGGAGGCGGCGAGGGCACCGTCACGATCGATCGTTTGGTGTTTCGCTACGGCCGCGAACATCCCGCGTTGCCCCCGATCGAGGAGCTGTCCGGGTTGAAACTCACCGAGGATGCACCGCTCGTGGAGCGAGGTGACGCACCGGTGGCGCGGACGTTTACCGCGGATACGTTGCGCCGCGTCGCAGAAGGCGTGGTGACGCACTTGAATCGTCGCGGGCTCTACGGGGTCTGGGTGGCATTCGACGATCTCGCAGCGGTCGAGGGGAAACTCGTGGATCGCCGGGCGGCGGGAGAGACGATCGCGCGCGTGGTGGTGTGGGCGAGCCAGCTTGCCGAGGTTCGGACGCTGGCGCGGGGGGCGCGCATCCCGGGAGATCGTGCGCTCAATCATCGTAAGCACGCTTGGATTGCGGCCCGATCGCCGCTGCAGGCCCGGTCCTCCGCCAACCCGGTCCCAAGCTTGTTCGAGCGGGATCGGCTCGAAACGTATCTGCGGGCGCTGAGCACGCATCCCGGACGGCGAGTGGAAGCATCGGTGGCGTCCGCGGGCGAGCCGGGACTGATCGTGCTGGATTATTTGGTCACCGAGGCGCGCGCCTGGCAGGTGTTTTCGCAGATCTCAAACACCGGCACGGATGCCACGGGGCTTTGGCGCGGACGGTTGGGTTTGCAGCACACGCAGTTTACCAATCACGACGACGTTCTCAGCGCCGACGTGTTGGGCACGCCTGACTTGAGCAACGTGGCGGCGTTCATGTCGTATCGCCTTCCGCTGATACGCCCGAGCCGATTGAGCGTGCGGGTTTATGGCTCGTTCGGCGACTTTGCGGCCGATGGTCAGGCGTTCGAGAATCTGCGATTCGTGGGCGACAACTGGATGGGCGGAGCGGAGATCACTTATCGGCGCGACCTGTGGCGGGCGTGGGAATTGGCGCTGAACCTTGGCGCCAATTACTCAACGTATTCGGTGGCCACCAACGTAGGCCCGACGAGTATCACGTCGGGGGAGTCGTCCTTTCTCGTCCCCTTCGGCAACGTGGTGCTCACGCGGGCCTCGGATTGGTGGTCATTGGTGGGCGGGATTCGGGTGGAGCAGAGCGTGGCCGGAGTTGCCAATGATGATCCGTCGCGCGGGTTTGGCGCCCTTGGGCGAATGGGCGCAACGGCGAGCTGGACCTCGCTGCGTGGCGCCGTCGAGTTTCGTTCCTTTCTCGAGCCCCTGTTATTTCGCGCGGCGACGCCGCGGACGCTGGCGCACGAAGTCTTGTTCAAGTTGCGCGGGCGTTTCCTGCCGGGCGGCGGGCGCCTGATTCCGCAGGAGCAAGACTTGGTGGGCGGGGCGTCGTCGGTGCGTGGCTATCCGGAATCGGTGGTTTCGGGTGACGAAGCGATGACCTTCACCGCGGAGTATGCGTTTCACGTGCCGTGGAGTCTTCGTTCGGGCGATGCCGGCACGTTACTCAGACGGCCTTTTGCGTGGAGGCCTTCCGCCTCGCTGCGTCGGCCGGACTGGGATTTGGTTTTGCGCACGTTTTTTGATTACGGCCAACGGCTGGTCGAAAAAACGCCGAGTTCGACCACCGTGCGCGGCGAGGTGCCGTTAGCGGAACGCGACCTGACATTGATGGGTGCGGGCGCCGGGGTGGAGCTTGCGGTCAAGCAGGCGTTCTCGCTGCGTTGCGACGTGGGGATGGCGCTCCTGGGTTTGGGCAGTGGCGAGCAAAGGCTGACGCGCGCGGGTGACGTTCGTGCCCACGTCGCCGCCAACTTCTTTTGGTGAACGCATGAGACGAGTCGCCATCACCTATTCCCGAGTCTGGGCCACCGCCCTGCTGGCTTGGATGCTGGGAGGTCTCGCTGGCGGCGCGAAGGTACATGCGCAGCCGGTCGGCGGGCAGGTTTTAGCGGGAGAGGCCGCCATTGCCGGCACCGGGCTGTCGACCACGATCACGGCGGGGAACAACGCCGTATTGCGCTGGGAGACGTTCAACGTACCCGCGCAGGGTCGCGTTGAATTCATCCAGCCGGGCAAGGAAGCGCGGGTTCTGAATTGGATTGGCGGAGCGACGCCTTCGCAGATCGATGGATCGCTCCTGGCCAACGGCCAGGTTTACCTGATGAATCGTGCAGGTATCTACTTTGGTAGTACGGCCGTGGTGGACGTGGGCGCGCTCTACGCCGTCGGCGGATCCGTCTCCAAGGAAGACTTTCTCGCCGGCGTCAATCGCTTCACTGATCTGACCGGCGAAGTCCGTAACGAGGGCCAGTTGCGCGGCGCCACCATCGCATTGGTGGGGCGGTCGATTCTCAACACCGGCAGCATTGTAGCGCCGGACGGTTTTGTGGGCCTTGCCGCGGGCGATCAGATTTTTCTGCGGCAAACAGGCAGCCGCATTCTGGTGGATGCCGGTCCGGCGAACGTTGCTGGAGTGGTTGAGCTTAACGGCACGGGCGTTGCGAACCGCGGAGATATTTCGGTGGGCCGCGGCCAGGCGGTGCTGGCGGCGGGCGACCTCTACGCGGTGGCGATCGCGCATGACGGCCGGCTGTCTGGTCGCGATGTGACCCTCGCGGGGCAAGCGCGGGGTGATGTCGTCGTCCGCGGTATTATCGACGCGAGCAGCGTTACTCCCGGCGTGAAGGGCGGGAACGTCACGATCACCGGTGAGCGAGTCGGTATCCTCAACCCGACGACGATCGATGCTTCGGGCCTCGCGGGGGGCGGTTCCATTCGGGTCGGGGGCGATTTTCAAGGCGCCAATGCGGCGGTGCGTAATGCCCAGGTCACGGTCGTGGGCCGGGAAGCAACTCTGCGCGCCGACGCCACTCAAGCCGGCGATGGCGGGCGCGTGATCGTCTGGTCCGATGGCGCGACCCGCTACGAGGGCAATCTATCGGCCCGGGGTCGCGGCGAAAACGCCTCAGGTGGTTTTGCCGAGGTCTCGGGGAAAGAGCATTTGGTTTTCACTGGCAGCGCGGACCTTTTGTCGAACGGAGGATCCCGGGGCACGCTGCTGCTCGACCCCACGAATATAACGATTTTTTCGGGCACGCCCGATCTGAATGGCGATGGGACAACCGGTGATGATTTGGCGTTGGGAACGAAGGACAGTCTCAACGTCTCGACCGCTTTCCCCGGTGTCACCAGCCTGATCACCAGCGGCCAGGTGCAGACGTTACTCGCGAGCACCGACCTCACGTTTGCCGCGACGAATACGATTACGGTGTCGAGTGCGGTGACGTGGAACAGCGCCTTTGCGCTGACGTTGACCGCGGATAATTCCGTCGTGATCAACGCCCCGGTGTCGAACTCGGGAACCGGCGCCATCACCCTCAGCGCGGGAGCGGGCGGCATTGCCCTCGGCGCGAACCTCGGGAGCAGCGGGGCGGTTACGGTCAATCACGCTGGAGCCGTGACCCAGTCCGGCGGACGCGTTTCGGCGTCCACGCTGCAACTGCAGGGCGCGGGGACGTTTGGTGCCTCGGCGGGCGCCCGGATCGTCACTGAGGCCTCGAGCTTGCAGCTGGCCAAAACGGGTGGGGCCGTGTTCGTCGAGAATCGTCGCAACGCGGGCGTGTCGGTAACGGGGACTCTCACGGGCGGCAGTTTCGACCTGCGCTCGCTCAACCTCGCGGGAGATTCCGCCGCCGCGATCGCCGTATCCGGTTCACAGTTACGCGCGGATGGCGTCGGTCTTAACGGGAGCACGTTGTCGGTTGGAGCGCCCATCACCTCCGTGGTGGGTAGCATCGACCTGAACGCGTCGACCGACGTGAGCCTGACGGCGGCGCTTAATTCGGCGGGCGCAGTTACCATCGGATTTGGCGGCGCGGCCACGGGGGCATTTACGGCCAGCGGCGATGTCACCGCCGCCGGTGCGTTTACGATTACGGGCGGCAGCAATGCTGACACCCTGACGTTGAGCGGGTCGTTCACGACGGGGCCGGCGGTCAACGGCGGAGGTGGCAGCGACGCCGTCACGCTTTCGTCCGGAAGCAACGCGATCACCGTGACGGGGACCACCGCCTTTACCGTGGGGAGCGCGACGTTTACTAGCATCGAGGCGGTGGCGGGGGGCTCGAACGGACTGACGCTCGCCGGGAACGATGATGATGCGATCACGGTGACCGCCAGCGGGAGTGCGAACCTGAGAGGGATTGGCTTCACCGGGGTTACGTCGATCGCCGCGGGTGCAGGCACGGATACCGTCACGCTCACCGGGGGGGCGGATTCGTTTCAGCTCAACGGCTCGAACGGAGGGAGCGGATTGGGCATCACCTTTTCGGGTATCGAGAGTGTCGTCGGCGGTGCGGGCAGCGACATCTTGATTAATGGTACGGGCGTAGCTTTTACGGCTGGTGCGACGAGCATCGGGGGCGTCGCGTTTAGTGGCTTTGAAGCGATCAGCACCGCGCAGCTCAATCTTAGCGGAGGGGCGGACACGTTCACCGTTTCAGGGCCAGGCGCGGGCTCCAGCTTGGGCGTTAACTATGTGGGGCTTTTGGGGGTCGATGCGTTGGGTGGAAGCGACGGGGTGGTGCTCACGAACGGATCGGATACGTTTGCCGTTACCGCGCTCAACACGGGAAGTGTCGCGGGGATCATTTTCTCGAATATCGAAAACGTGGATGCGGCCACCGGGAGCGACACGTTGATTAATTCGATCCCTGCGACGGCCTTTACGGTCGGCGCGGCCTCGTTGGGAGGCATTGGCTTCACCGGTTTCGAAACCATCACCACGCCGCTTTTGAACCTCACGGCTGGGGCGGATTCGTTCGTGGTGACGGGTGCCGCTACCGGGACGGTCGGCACCATCACTTACAACGGCCTCACCGCGGTGGACGCGTTGGGTGGCACCGACAGCGTTACGCTTACCAGTGGCGCGGATGCAGTCGTGGTGGCGGACTCGGGTATCGTTACCGCCCAAAGCATTGCCTTCAGTAACTTCGAGACTGTGGCCGGCGGGGGCGGATTGGACTCGGTGACACTTCGGTCGAGTGGGGACACCATTGTCGTCAGCGCGAACAATAACTTTTCGGGGGCGGGAATTGCGTTCACCGGCATCACCAACGTTGCGGGCGGCGGAGGCGCCGATGCTGTGACACTGACCACGGGTAGTGACACCATCACGGTCACCGCCAACGGTACGTTTACCAGTGCCGGCATAAACTTCAGCGCGATCTCCAGCATTCTCGGTAATGGCGGAACTGATACCGTGACGCTGCCTTCCGGTGACGACACGCTTTCGGTCACCAACCTCGGCGCGTTCAGTGCGCGAGCGTTGCAGTTTTCCCAGATCACCGCCGTGGATGCGGGGGGCGGGGACAACACGCTTACGCTGACGTCGGCAGGTGACACGTTCACGGTGACTGCGAACAACGCCGGTTTCAGCAATGGGCTAACCTTCACCAATCTGAGCACCGTTGATGGCAGCGGCGGCACCGATTCCCTGGTTAACACCACTACCTCGAAAATCAACGGCGGCGGAAATGGAACGCGCGTGGCCGGGATGAGGTTTCTTAGTTTTGAAAGCGTCGCAACGCCCGCCATTCAGCTGACCGCCGGTGCCGATGCGTTCACCCAGACCGGGCCCGGCACAGGGGTTTTTGAGGGGGCTTCGTATTCGGGGTTGACGGAAGTGGATGGGCTGGGAGGCACCGACACGGTGACGCTAACGACCCTCCCGGATGCGATCACGCTGTTGGGCGCAAACTCGTTTTTGGTCGGTAATATCACTTACCTCGGGATCGAAGCCGTTGTGGGCAATGGCGGGGGCGACACGCTCGCGATGACGTCAGCATCCGAGTCCGTCACGATTTTGACGACGGGTGGTTTCGCGGTCTCGGGGGTGGCATTTAGCGGCGTGAATACGGTGACCGGCGGCGGTGGCGTGGACACGGTCACGCTGACGACGGGGGCGGATGCAGTCACGGTCAACGGGCTGAATAACATCACGACAGCAGGCGTCACTTTCAGTGGCATTGCGGCAGTGGCGGGTAATACGGGAACGGATACGATTACGCTCGGGGCGGGTAATGATCTGATTACGGTCACTGGCCCGAATGCGGCGACGTTCTTGGGGATTAATTTCACGGCAATCGAGGAGGTTTTGGCCGGGGCAGGGGTAAACACGGTGAGCCTGACCACGGGGAGCGATGCGTTCACGATCACGGGCCCGGGTGCGGGTACCGGAGCGGGTATCAGTTTCAACGGGATCGCCGCGGTCGACGGCGGACTCGGCACCGACACGCTGGGCAACGGGATTGCCGGGACGCCGTTCACCGTCAGCGATACGAGCATCGCGGGGGTGACTTTTTCCGGATTCGAAATCGTTGATACCGCCCGGTTACGCCTTACTGCTCTGGCGGAAACGTTCCAGCTGACTGGGGCCGCAACGGGAACATTGAGCCCCAGTACCGTAATCTACACGGGGCTGACCGAGGTCGATGGCCTGGCCGGAAGTAATAGCCTCACCCTCACCATCGGCGCGGATGCGGTCACCGTGAATGCACCGAATGCCATCACCGTGGGCGGGACCGCCTTCCTGCAATTTCAACAGATCGCCGGCAATGGCGGAGCGGATACGGTGTCGCTGACGGGAGCGGATGACGCGGTGCAGGTCGCGTTGGCGCCGAATTCCTTCACGGCCGCGGGGATTGGATTCACGGGATTTGTGGGCTTGGACGGCGGCGGCGGCAATGACACGGTTACGCTGACTGCGGCGGCGGATAATATTACTCTCACTGGCACCCAGGCGGTTTCGACCTCAGGCATCGCATTCTCCAATATCGAAGCGGTTGACGCTGGAGTCGGAGCCGGAGCTGATCTTCTTACCCTTACGGCCGGCGACGATGCCATCTCGGTTCTGGGTCTCAATCGGTTGAGCACAGGCGGGATTAACTTCACGAATGTCGAGGCGGTCGCCGCGGGTGCGGGCAACGATTCCGTCACCCTCACCACCGGAGTGGACGCGGTTCTAGTGAACGGTTCCAAATCGGCGACCACGTACGGGATTACATTCACTGCGATTGAGGCGCTGGCGCTGGGCGACGGTGTGGATGTAGCCACCCTGACGACGGGCAATGACACCGTGGTGGTGACGGGCCTCAAGGAGGCCACCACTCACGACATCGCATTCACCGGCGTCGACATCATTGCGGGTAATGGCGGAGTCGATACCGTGACCCTGACTCCGGGTGCCGACGTAATCGTGGTGACAGGACTGAACGCGTTTACGACGGCGGGCATCGCGTTCATGCAATTCTCATCCGTGACTGGCGGCGACGGCACCGACGAGGTTCTGCTTACTTCTGCGAATGACGCCATCGCGGTCACGGCCGTTGGCGCCATCACCACTTCGGGAGTTTCGTTTGGCGGGATCGAAGTCGTCGACGCCGCGGGTGGTTCGGATTCGGTTACCCTGACCGCCGGCGATGAAACCATCAGTCTCTTGGGACTGAACCAAGCGTTCGTCTCCGGGATCACGTTGAACAATATCGAAGCGATGGCTGGCGGGAGTGGAGTCAACAACCTGACCCTCACCACGGCAGCCGATACGGCGCAAATCACCGGGAGTAATTCGGTGGCGGTTGCAGGGATCACGTTTAGTGACATCAGAGGCGTAGATGCCGCAGCGGGGATCGACCGGGTGGTGCTGCCGGCGAGTGATGATGTCGTCACGGTTTCTAATCCCAATCAGATCTCCGGGTATGGGATCGCCTTCACGAATATCGAAGAGATCGACGGCGGCGGCGGTACCAACCGCGTCACGCTTTCCGGTGCAGACGAAACGATCACCGTGGCTGGGACGCGATCGATGGTGGCGGCAGGAGTGACCTTTTTCCAAATCGACGCGGTCGACGCTGGGGCTGGAACGGACACGCTGACCCTCACCAATGCTGATGACTCGCTCACGATCGGCGCGCCGGGAACGCTCACGGCAGCCGGAATTACGTTTTCCAATCTCGACGTCGTCGACGGCGGCGGCGGGTTGAACATTTTGAGTCTTTCGTCTGGCGACGACAGCGTGACGGTCACTGGCTCCAGGGAATTCACGACCGGTTCGCTTCTATTCAAAACCTTCAGTGCCGTCGATGCGAAGGAAGGTTTCGATACGGTGGTTCTGCCGACACTGATCGATACGGTGACGTTGACTGGGCAGAAATCCATGACGATCTCCGACATCGCGTTCTCGCAAATCGAGCGACTGAACGCGACCGGTGGGATCAGTAATTTGATTCTCTCCCCCGGAGACGACGAGGTTGTCGTGACTGGTCTCCGTCAGGCCGTGGCAGGCGGCATTGAATTCACTTCGCTGCTCAATGTCTACGGCGCGAACGGCAACGACCGGGTCGCATTACCCGCGAGTCCCGACATCGTGGAAATCACCGGAGCGCAATCCGTGAGTGCGGCGGGGATGAGCTTCTTCCAAATTGAACGGCTCGAGGGCGGTGGCAGTAACAACACCCTGCGCGGCACGTCGGGCGCGGAGAGTTGGTCAATTTCGGGGGGGAATTCCGGATCCGTCCGCGGCATTTCCTTCTCGAATTTTTCCGAACTGAATAGCGGTGGGTCTGGGGTGGATACGTTTGCGTTTACGAGCGGCTCGGCCGATGTAACGGGGAAATTGTCCGGCAATGGGGCCGCGCTGCGACTCGAAAGCACGGCCAGCGCGACGGTCAACGTTTCAGCTCCGATCGAGTCCGCCGGCCTGCGCTTCTCCTCGTCCGGTGGTGGGGGCTTCATCCTGAAGAACTCTGCGAATCAAGTCGGCACCGTCGCAGGGACGCTGGGAGGCTCGCTGGTGATGCTCAACGCCGCGCCACTGGCGGTGGGATCGGTTGATGGCGCGACGGGACTTTCGGTCGGCGGCGATCTTCTGCTTGAAGCTCAAACCGGCGGGCTCTCTTTACAGACTCCGTTGGCAGCGGGCCGCAATCTGTCGCTAAAAGGGTCGACGATCAACCAGGCCAGCACGGTGGCTGCAGGAGGAGTGGATCCGTCAGGCAGCCTCGACGTGCGGGCCACCCTGGGTGCGATCACCATGACGAGCGTGGCTTCAGCTTCCACCCGCGGCGGTACGCTGCGTTATGAGGCGGCTCAGGGCATCGATCTCGGGCTACTGGACGCCGGGACCGGAGTGGTCAGTCTGGTCGCAGGGGGCGCTTTGCGGGATGTGAATGGAACGGAAACAAATCTGGCGGGTGCGGCCGCGCGCATTCAAACGAGTCAGGGCAACGTCGGCACCTCCGATCGCGGACTGGAAGTGGATGTATCCACAATCGCATTACGAAACAACGGGAGCATTTATCTCGCCGCGAAGAAGAACATCACCGTCGGTCCGGTGAGCGCCGTATCGGTCCGGCGCGTTGAATTGAATGGAACCCTGACGACCGTGACGGATGAGGCGCTGTCGACGGGAGCCATTGGCGGCGAGTTCCTGCTTAAGGCGGAAGGGGACATCGGAGTTGCCGGTCTCAGCAGTCTGGTCACGGACGGAAATCTCCTGCTGGAATCGTTGGGCGGCCGGATTGACGTCAATGCTCCCGTTTCTACCAATGGCGGGAGCGTATCCGTGCGGGCGGCGAGCGGTATCGGATTGAGCACCGCGCTCGCCACCAGCTCGGGTCGTTCCCTGGACCTGGAGACCCAACGGGGAGATGTGGCGATGGGGCCGCTCACTACCGTAGTTGCCGGCGGCGCGGCCCGCCTCGCGGCCGGGGGGAATGTCACGCTCGGTTCGGTACAGGCCAATCAGATCAGCGTGATCGCCGGCGGGAGTATTCTAACTTTGGGTACAGGCGTTGCGCTGACGGCGCCGGAGATCCGGCTGCAAGCGGACC
>Ga0163144_10009053_pt1 | contig 21435 bp, 21 predicted proteins | sample OliLak19BULKMAT1_FD_123175 | JGI IMG/M metagenome (GOLD analysis project Ga0163144, IMG submission 123175) | Freshwater microbial mat bacterial communities from Lake Vanda, McMurdo Dry Valleys, Antarctica - Oligotrophic Lake LV.19.BULKMAT1 | ecosystem: Environmental > Aquatic > Freshwater >... | reverse complement strand
TCCGTTGGTGCCGGTGGTGTTGCCGGTGTTTGAGCCGCCTGTGTTGTTGCCGCAGCCAGCGAGGCTGGCGAGTGCGGCACAGACGAGTGCGGAGACCTGGGCCAGAACGGTGCGACGAGACGTGCGAACCATGGGGTGCTCCTGAGATCGCGCGGGCAGGTGCCCGGCGGGGGTGGTCGGGAATCACAAGGTCGAGGATAGTCTAGTGGGTTCGGGGGGCGGTGTGGGGACGGGGTGCCATCACTCGCGCCCTCCGTCTTGCTCCGCGTCATGTGTCCCTTCACCCAGCGCCCTGATGGCTCTCCACCCGTGTCGCAAGAAACCCGACGCCATGGCCGATATACTCCCCGCATGACCACGCGCCCGACGACCACGACGACGTCCAACCTCCTCAGCGGCTGACCGGGCGGCCGCGATGATTCTCTGAACCACCAAGCCCGGCCTCGCCGGGCTTTTTTCGTATCCTTCCCGCTCGTCTCCATCTCTCCCACTTCCCCTCCGAGCCACACCATGCCCACCATCACCCTTCCCAATGGCGACACGAAGTCCTTTCCCGGCCCCGTCACCGGCCTGCAGGTTGCGCAGTCGATCGGTGCCGGGCTGGCCAAGGCGGCGCTGGCGTGCAAGGTTGATGGCGAGCTGCGCGACCTGTCGTACGTCATTGACCAGGACGCCGGCCTCGCCCTCATCACCGCGGCCAAGCCGGGGCAGCCGACCAGCCCCGAGGCGCTGGCGCTGATGCGTCACTCGGCGGCGCATGTGATGGCGGAGGCGATCCAGGACGTGATCGGCAAGGACGTGCAGCTCGCCTACGGCGCCGCCACCGAGACCGGGTTCTTCTACGACATGTTCGTGCCCGAGGGCAAGAAAATCTCGACCGACGCCTTCGAGAAGATCGACGCACGCATCGCGGAGATCATCAAGGAGGATCGGGCGTTCAACCGGTATGACCAGGTGGCGGCCGAGGCTCTGCCGCGGCTGGGGCGTGAGGGGAACAAGTACAAGGTAGACAATGCCGAGCGGGCGCTGGGGATGGCGTCGTCGGTGTACAAAGGGCCGAAGGCGGCGGCGGACGGCGGGGCGGAGGCGGCGAAGCGGGCTGGGAGCCAGTCGCTGTCGTTCTACGCGACCGGAGCGCCGGGGAAGAACTGGGAGGACCTGTGCCGTGGGCCGCACGTGCCGAGCACCGCGCGGATCGGGGCGGCCCGGGTGCTGTCGGTGGCGTCGAGTTTCTGGCATGGCGATGAGAACTCGGATCGGCTGACCCGCGTTTACGGCACCGCGTTTGCAACCCAGGCCGAGCTTGACGCGTTTCTGAAGCAGAAGGAAGAGGCGACCAAGCGCGACCACCGCGTGATCGGCAAGGCGCTTCGGCTGTTCCACATCGATGAGGTTGTCGGGCAGGGGCTGATCCTGTGGACTCCGGCGGGGTCGATCGTGCGGAAGGAGCTGCAGAACTTCATCGCGGCCGAGCTGAAGAAGCAGGGGTACACGGAGGTGTTCACGCCGCACATCGGGCGGCTGGAGTTGTACAAGACCTCGGGGCACTTCCCGTATTACAAGGATTCGCAGTTTGCGCCGATCGTGGAGCGGGATGCGCTGCAGCACATGGCCGACACCAACTGCTCATGCTCGGAGATGATGCGGCGGGTGGAGGGGGTTTCGGCGCGCCTGGCGGCGGGGATCAACGAGCGGACCGGCAAGCAGACCATCACGGCGGACCGGATCATGGCGGAGGATCAGTTGATCGAGGGGTTCATGCTCAGGCCGATGAACTGCCCGCACCATGCGAAGATCTTCGCGTCCGCGCCGCACTCGTATCGGGACATGCCGGTGCGGCTGGCGGAGTTCGGGACCGTGTATCGGTGGGAGCAGTCGGGCGAGCTGAATGGGATGACCCGCGTCCGCGGCTTCACCCAGGATGATGCGCACCTGTTCTGCACCGAGGAGCAGATTCCCGCGGAGATTCAGGGGTGTCTGTCGCTGGTGAAGGTGATCTTCGCGACCCTGGGGATGAAGGAGTACCGCGTGCGGGTGGGGCTGCGCGATCCGAGCGCGGACAAGTACACCGGGAGCCCGGAGAACTGGGAAAAGGCCGAGGCGGCGTGCCTGGACGCGGCGCGGTCGCTGGGGGTCGAGTTCAGCCGCGAGCCCGGCGAGGCGGCGTTCTATGGGCCGAAGATCGACTTCGTGGTCAAGGACGTGATCGGTCGCGAGTGGCAGCTGGGGACGGTGCAGGTCGATTATAACATGGCGCTGCGGTTTGACCTGAGTTACGTGGGGGCGGACAACCGGCCGCACAGGCCGGTGGTGATCCATCGCGCGCCGTTTGGCTCGATGGAGCGGTTCTGCGGGGTCTTGATCGAGCACTTCGCGGGCGCGTTCCCGCTGTGGCTGAGCCCGGAGCAGGCGCGGGTGCTGCCGATCAGTGATAAGTCGAACGCGTATGCGGGACGGGTGCTGGCCGCGCTGCAGGAACGTGGGTTGCGGGCGACTCTGGACGATGGGAATGATCGGATCCAGGGGAAGGTGAAGGTGGCGGCGGACCTGAAGATTCCGTATTTGTTGGTGGTTGGGCCGCGGGATGAGCAGGGGGGGACGGTGTCGGTGCGTGCGCGGGGGACTCAGAAGGACCTGGGGGCGATGGGGTTGGCGGAGGTTGTGGAGGCGCTGGCGGCGGAGCGGGAGAGCCGGGGGGGGAGCTCGCTGGTGGGGAGGTTTGGCGGAGCGGAGACGTGATGCGGGTGTATGTGGAGACGACGGTGTGGTGGTTTGCGGTCGCGGACGACTCGCCCGATCTGACGGCTCAGACTCTGGAGTTCCTCGCGGCGTGCGAGGCCGGGGCGCGGCTGTCGGGGCACCGCACACGGCTCATCATCACGACACCGAGTGAGGTGCTTTATGGCGACGAAACCGCGTGAGTCCAGGACGCTTGAGGGCGTTCGTCGGTGGCGGAAAGAGGCGTATGAGGCACGCGCCAAGATGACGCCGGAGCAGGTCGTTCGCCACGATCGCGACGTGCTGGAGGGGCTTGGGCTTGCACACCTGCCGGTTTCGACGACGATTGTGGCGCCCGCCAACGCGACGCCCAAGAAGAAGGCGGGCTGACCCCACGGGGTTTGATCCCTCTTGGGCGATTGGTCTACTTCACGCACTCATACACAAACGCCGGCGGCAGGTTGCGCCAGACGACCGGTGAGATCGTCACCCGCGAAAACAGGCGGCGGACCGTCTTTCTGAACCCCCACGCGCCGGGGAGGCTGAGGCCGATGTGGTAGCCGAACGTGCGGAACGCCCGCCCCGGGGCCAGCGCGGCCGCGGTCTTCTCGAGGATCGCGTCCCGCACGCCCGCGGGGATGGAGGGCCAGCCCAACCCACTGATGATGAGGTCGGCGTGGGGGCGGCCTGAGTCTGCCAGAGCGCGGTCGATGTTGAGGGCGTTGTCGTTGCGGATGTGGACGCGCGGGCCGGTCGTGTGCGTGCGGTCGCGGGGGTCGTGCTGGCCCGGGGTCGCGCGTGGGTCCAGGGCGGCGATGGGGGCGAACTCGGCCTGGAGTTCGGTTGCCAGGCGTGGGTTGAGTTCGAGGGCCAGGAAGACGGCGTCGGTGTTGTGGGCGGCGCGGAGGGCTTCGAGCGTGGCGCGGGTGAAGACGCCGGTGCCGGGGCCGAACTCGACGATCGTGCGGAGGGAGGCGAAGTCGAGGCCCTTGAGCATGGCGGCGGCGAGGTGGCGGGACGAGGGGGCGATGGCGGCGGTGGCGATGGGGTTGGCGAGGAACTCGCGGAGGAAGCTGGGGCGGCGGTGGGGGGCGGGCCGGGGTGGCGTGACGTTGCGGTTGGGAGAGGCCTTGGCGAGGGGCGAGGAACTTTCGAGGCGGCTGGTCGTACCACCTGAACCCGAGTGGATGGGATGTGTGGTTGGCGCCGCCGAGTGCTGGGGCGCGTGGCCGCCGCAACAGGCGGGTGTGCCACAGCCGATGCCGAGCGGGGAACGGCTTGGCGAGGCCGGCTTGGACTCGACGTGGGGGCTTTGCGACGTGCTGGGCTGGCTCGCGACGGGGAGGTTGGACATGGGATGCGATGGTAGTCTGACGGGGGCCGGATCCGCTGAACCGTTGGAGCGGCGACTCGATCGTGGAGCGTGGTGATGGGACCGCCTGCGTGGCTGAGCACGATTCCGGTGGCGGGTGTGCTGGCGGGGCTGGCTGTGGTTCTGTACCTGATTGCTCGGCGCGGGCGAAGGGTTGATGACGCGCCGTTGTGTCGGAAATGCCGCTATGACCTGCTGCCGGAACGCGGGGCGGAGGTCGGGGCGAGAGGCGGCGGCACGGAGGCGGCGCGGCTGGCGCTGCCGATGCGGTGTCCGGAGTGCGGCCTGGAGGTGCGGACCGAGCGGGACGTGCGGGTCGGGCATCGGCGGGCGTTGCGTTCGTTGTTTGTGGCGTCAGCGGTTGTGGGGGTGGCTGGGCTGGTGCTCGGGGTGGTGGCGCTATCGCCTTACATGGCGTCCGGGGGGATGCAGAGGCTCAAGCCGTTGTGGCTGCTGCAGCGGGAGGCGACCACGCGGCAGGGACCGGCGGCGGGGGCGGCGGCTACGGAGATTGAGCGGCGTGCGAGGGCGCAGAAACTCTCGCAACAGGAACTTGCGGGCTTGGTTGGACCCCTGCTGGCTGCCCATGTGGGCAATCCGGGCGCGTGGCAGTCCTCACAGGATGCGCTGGTGCTGCTCCTGCGTTCGCAGGGGCTGCTGGATGATGAGCAGTGGGCGAGTTACGGCGTGGAGCGGACGTGCTTTGAGGCGATGCCGCGGGCGCGGGTTCGGGTGGGCAACCCGTTGGCGATCTCGTCGTGGCTCGGCGCCCACCACCCCAGCGCGATGGATCAGGCGTCGCTCACGGCGGGATTCACGATCTTTGATTCGGACGGCACGCAGATTGCTTCCTTTCCAGCGGGAATCGGCGGTTGGCGCACGCCGCCGTCGGCATACCCGGGCGCGAAGAACCACACGGTCCTCGACATCGACCTGCCGGTCGGCGTTCACACGCTCACGCTGGAATCCAAGTGGGGGGCGGGGTTTCTGGTCACGGGCGTGCCCGGCTCTCAGCAGCAGACGTTTCGGACGAGGCGCGAGATGGTCCGGGTCGAGGTCGTGCCGCGCGAGGTGGCGACGCGCGAGTTGGTGGATGATGAGGCGACGGCGTTGGCGATGGCGGGGATGACGATCAAGTATCTGGCCGAGCGGGATATCCCGGGAATGGCGCCGATGGCGATCGTGCAGGTGAGCCGACCGCGGACGACGTGACCGGTGGCGGTCGAGGCGTACCTGATCGTTGGTGAGCGGCGGTATGGGCCGTGCTACCGCACGTTGTATTCGGGTTGGATGGGCGACGTGGCGTTGGTCTTTGAGAACATCGAGGCGTTGGGCGAACCGACGGCGCGGGTCGAGTTGCACTCGACGGTGGATGCGGCCGAGCGGACGGGCGATCTGGTTCGGGTGTGGTCGGGCTCGATCGTGTTCGATGGCGTGCCTGTGGCACGCAGCATGGTGCTGGATGCGGACGGCAATCCGCCGCCGCTGCCGGCGGCGCAGGTGATTGGTGGGGGGATGCCGTGATGAGGAGGGGTGCCTGATGTCGCTGGCTTTGGGGCTTGGCATCGGCGCGGGAGTTGCCCTGCTGATGGGCGGGGTGCTGCTGGCGCTTGGGATTCGTGGGCGAGTCGCCGATGCGCTGGTCTATTGCCGGCGTTGCCGGTTTTGCCTGGACGGCATCGAGCGATCGGAATGCCCGGAGTGCGGGCGGGTGGTGGGGGAAGTTGGGACGCGGGCGCGGCGGAGGGCCGTGCGGATTGGGCGGCGCACGCGGCGGCCTGTGGTGGCGGGGGCGGGGGTTCGGATCTACTCGACGGGCGCGGTGAGGACGGCGTTTATCGAGTTGCCTTGACGGACGGTGACGGCCCAAGACAGGTTGCCCGGCCGGCAGGTGGAGTCGCCGCCGTGCTCGCACCAGGCGAAGGAGAGTTCGACCAGGAGCCATGCGTTGTCGGAGAGGGTGTCGGCCGGGAAGGTGGCCGTGACGGGCAGCGCGGCGGGGACAGTCGACTGGAGGATGACGCGCGGGGGCGTGCGGTCGCTCGGGCGCGGCATACTCCAGACACGGAGGGTCATGGGGGCCTCGGTGTTGACGGCCGAGCCAGGCGGAAGGGCGGGCGAGAGGGTGAGCGTGCTCTCCTGCGAGATGTCGAGCGCGACGGTGGCGGGGGTGGCGGCCCGCATGAGGGCGTCGGCCTCGATCGGGCCGGACGGGGGGGTCAGGACGTCGATGATGATCTCGCGATGAGCGCCGGTCGCGGGGTCGAGCATGATAACGCGATGGTTGTTGGTGTCGGCGATGAAGAGGTGGGAGTGCGTCCCGTTGGAGACATCGGTCCAGGTGGCGAGCGACAGACCGCCGGGTTCGGAGAGATCGAGGGCGCCGGGGGCTGGGGTCTGGGCGCGGCCAACGCCCGCGAAGGCGTGGCTGGTGCGTGGGCCGGGCGAGACGAGTTTGATGCGGTCGTTGTAGGTGTCGGCGATGAGGAGTTGCTCGCCGTTGCGTGTTGGGTAGACGGTGACGCCCAGGGCGTGCTGCAGGCGGGCGTCGGGATACGCGCCGTCAATGTCGCCGAAGTCGAACAGGCCGTTGCCCAGGATGGTGGCGACCTGATTGGATTCGAGGTCGAGAAAGCGGACGGCGGAGACTTCGGAGTCCGCGAAGTAGAGTCGGCGTGCGTCGCCGGAGAGGGCCAGGCCCGAGGGCTGGGCGAGCATGGCCAGCATGGCGGGGCCGTCGATGAGGTTCTCGCCCATGCCGCCGGCGATGGCGGAGGCACGGGCGTTGTCGGCGAGGTCGATCCGCCAGAGTTGGTGGGTGCCGGCCATGGCGACGTACAGGCGGGCGCCTTCCGGGGATAGGGCCAGGTCCCAGGGTGAAGAAAGCCCTTGCTCGCGGCCCGGCCCGCCGCCGGTGCGGTCGAACGACTGCGAGCCGGTGCCTGCGATGGTGGAGACCAAGCCGGTGGAGAGGTCGATGGCGCGGATGGTGTGGTTCGAGCGGTCGGCGACGTAAAGGGTGCCCAGCGTGCCCAGCGCGGAGTCGAAGGCCATGCCCTGCGGCTCGTCGAACCGGGCCTGGGTGGACCAGCCGTCGACGAGGCCCGGCTGGCCCGAGCCGTAGACTCCGAAAAGGCTGGCGTGCCCGTCGGGGTCGGGCCAGTTGGTGATAATGACGCGGTTGTGGGCTGAGTCGGCGATCGCGAGGTAGCCCCGCATATCGCGCCAGGGGTGGGGCGGGATGGCCAGAACCTTGCCGGGGTAGGAGAGGCCGCTGGCGGGGCGGGGGGCGGCGTCTGGGGTGATCTGGACGCGGCGTGGGGCGAGCGTGCCGTTCTCGCGGGCGATGTCGAGCGACTGCTGGATGACCTGGTCCAAGATATCGCGCTTGCCCTCGCCGGACGTGAAGCCAAGCAGGCGGCCATCGGGCCCGATGAGCACGAAGGTGGGCCAGGAGCGGACGCCGTAACGCGTCCAGAGGGCCATGCCGGTGTCGATGAGGACGGGGTGGTGGATGTTGTTGCGGAACATGGCATCGCGGATGGAGGCGCGATCGCCCTCGGCCTCGAACTTGGCGGAGTGGACGCCGATGACGACGAAGGGCTGGTCCGCGTACTTGTCTTCGAGGTAGGCCAGGTCAGGCAGGATGTGCACGCAGTTGATGCAGCAGTGGGTCCAGAAGTCGAGCAGGACGATGTGGCCCTTGAGTTCATCGGACAGGCGCAAGGGACGGTCGCTGTTGAGCCAGGCCTGGTCGGGCGGGAGGGCGGTGAGGAGTTCGGGGGCGGGGGGGTTCTGGGCGGGAGAGGGCGGTGGATCGGGCTGGGCGAGGGCGCACGGCGCGAGCGGACACGCGATCAGGAACATCGAAGCCAGGACGCGGATGAATCGCATGGGGGCCCTCCAAGTGGAGGGTAAGCGTCGCGTTGCCCCACGGGGGGGGAGGGCGTTGCACCGCACGTCCATGAACCGATGACGCCGGCGGCGCGAGCCCCCGCATGATCCCGGGCGCGGGCTGGAGGTGCGGGGGGCTTGCGCCGCCCGTCCCGTCCAGACCGGACCTCCGCGTTCTCACGCGCGCAGCCCTGTGCGTTCGCGGGCCGAGTCGAGAATCTGACGGATCAGGTCGTTGTACCCGAGGCCCTGGAACTCCCAGATCAGGCAAAGATCGGAGTAGCCCGGACGCAGACCCGGCAGCGGGTTGACTTCGAGGACCTGCAGATTGCCCGCGGCGTCGGCGCGGAGGTCGACGCGGCCGCAGTCGCGGGCGCCCAGCACGCGCCACGTTTGGACCGCCAGGCGGCTGGCCTGCTCGGCCAAACCGCCGGTCGCGAGCACGCACTGCACTCTCCCCTCCCAGTCCACCTTGTTCTTGAATGTGTAGACCTCCTGCTCGGCGCCTTCGAGCATCGTGACTTCCTCGACGCCGACGGCGCGAGCATGTCCTCCGGTGCCCAGGACGCCGACCGTGACCTCGCGACCGGGCAGGAACTCTTCCACAAGGACCGGCTGGTGGTAGCGATCGAGCAGGTGGCGGCAGAGGCGGTCGAGTTGCGCGGCGTCGGCGCACTTGGCGTTGCCCTCGATGCCCTTGCTGGAGCCCTCGGCAATGGGCTTGGCGAAGAGCGGGTAGCGCAGGGCGCGGTCGCCGTGCGCATCGAGGTGCGCGAGGTCGGCGATGGACTCGACCACGGCGAAGCGGGGGGTGGGGATGCCGGCGTCGCGGAGGATCCGCTTCGCGGAGGCCTTGTGCAGCGTCACGGCGCAGACCAGCGGGTCGGACATGGTGTAGGGGATGTCGAAGGCTTCGAGCAAGGCGGGGACCAGGGCCTCGCGTCCGAAGCCGCCGGTGGACTCGGCGATGTTGAACACCAGGTCCCAGCGGTCGCCGCGGGAGAGGCGGGCCATCAGGGCGCGGGCCGAGCCGATGCGATCGCAGGTGTGCCCGGCGGCCCGGACGGCGGCGTCGATGGCGTCGATGGTGTCGCGTGCGTCGAACTCGGCGGCCAGGTCGGGGGCCATGCCGGCGGCGAGGTAGTCGTCTTTCAAGTCGTAGGTGAAGCCGATGTTCATGGGGCGGTCCTGGGGGAGAGTCCTGGGTCCAGCCTCCTGATGGTCGGGCACCCGGTGGACGCGTGCGACCGACGGACCGACCTGCCAGGACTCAGGACCACGATAGACGGCGCGGGTTGGGTCACGCGAATGTCGCCGGAGGGACTTCGCGCGAGGTCTCAGGACTTCCTCGCGTCGTGGTCGGCTCGCAGTTCCTCGTACAGCGTCGCCCGCCAGCGCTCGCCGTCGCGGGGGTCCATCTGGAGGACGGTGAGCATCGTGGTGTTGGGCGTGCCCGGGTGCAGGGTGCTGGCGGGCAGGGCGCGGCGGTCGGCGTCCAAGAAGAGGTGCGTGGGGCAGTAGGTTTCGTCGAGGCCGCCGGATTCGTCGGCTGGGCCTTCGAGGCGGTGCTCGTTGTACATGAAGGGGTAGAGACGGCAGACCAGGGGGCGGACCGGGGTGGGCAGGACGCAGCCTGCCGGGCCAAGGAAGGTGCAGTCGCCGGGCTGGCCCGGGTGGCCCCCGACGCCGGGGCTTTGGGCGTCCTGCTTGCGCAGGACGTGGCGAGTGCCGTCTTGCGCGATGGTGTAGCGGACCCAGTTGGGGTCGTCGGGGTCGGGATCGGAGTAGGAGGGGTCCAAGGGTGCGGCGCGGTGCGCGAAGTCAAGGCGGCCGGTGTGGGCGGCGATGCGGGCGACATCGCCGGATGTCACGACGATCTGCGCCGTCTGGCAGCAAGTCTTCTGGGTGGCGGCGCAGCGGGCGCAGGGATGGAGTTGCTCGTGGGACAAGCGGGCGTCCGGGGGTGTTCGAGTGGAACGAAACGTACGCGATGTACGCAAAGGACGCCGTGCGCGAAGCGGCTCAAACTGGGAGCGGGTCGAGACTCGTTCCCCCCCGCGCGGCGTGGTGCCCGTGTGCTCGATGGTTCCAAGTCAGTTTGCGACGTTGCGAACTCTGCGCCCTTTGAGTTGAAACGGGTTGGCCAAAACTGGCCTCAGTCAATGCCCCCTGCCGTTCTGCTTGTGCCCGTTGGCGCCGACGCCATTGGAGAGCGCGCCGTTGGCCAGGGCGGCGTTGATGCCAGCCAGACGCTGCTCGTGCGCGCCCGGGGTGCGGGGGCCCGGGCCTTCCTTGGGCAGGGGGTCGGGGTAGCGGAAGATCTTGCCCTCGTAGTTTCGGATGAGCAGGTCGTCGCCGTCGCGCCCGGCGACGTAGTTGGGCATGAGCGGGATCTTGCCGCCGCCGCCCGGGCCGTCGATCACGAACTGGGGGACTGCATAGCCCGTGGTGTGCCCGCGCAGCGCCTCGATGATCTCCAGACCCTTTTCGACCGGCGTGCGGAAGTGCCGCGAGCCGGGGATCGGGTCGCACTGATAAATGTAGTACGGACGCACGCGGATCTTGAGCAGACGCTGCATGAGCGCCTTCATGGTCTCGGGGTCGTCGTTCACGTCCTTGGTGAGGACCGTCTGGCTGCCCAGCGGCACGCCGGCGTCGGCGAGGCGGCCACAGGCCTGGGCGACCTCGGGCGTGACCTCGTTGGGGTGCATGAAGTGGACGGACATCCAGATCTGGTACTTGCGGACCATGGCCGCGAACGCCGGGGTGATGCGCTGCGGCAGCACGCACGGGATCTTGGAGCCGATGCGGACGAACTCGATGTGCGGGATGCCGCGGAGGCGCGACAGCAGGAACTCGAGGCGGTCGTCGGCCATCGTGAGCGGGTCGCCCCCGGAGATCAGCACGTCGCGGATCTCGGGGGTCGCCTCGATGTAGGCCAGGGCCCGCTCGAACTGCTTGCTGTTGAAGTGGTACTCGCCGGTCTTGCCGACCAGCCGGCTGCGGGTGCAGTACCGGCAATATGTGGCGCAGAACGACGTCACCAGGAAGAGCACACGGTCGGGGTAACGGTGGACCAGACCCTCAACCGGCATGTCGCCGTCCTCATTCAGCGGGTCTTCGAGCTCGGCGGCCTCGTGCGTGAACTCATCCTGCACCGGGACCATGGTCCGGCGGATTGGGTCCATCGGGTTGTCGCGGTCGACGATCGAGGCGTAGTAGGGCGTGATGCCCACGGGCAGGCGGTCGCCCAGTTCAAGCACGGTGCGGCGTTCGTCCTCGGAGAGCCGGAACGCCTTCTCGAGGCCAGCCAGGTCGCGGATGCGGTTGCGGAGCTGCCACTTCCAGTCGTTCCATTCCGCATCGGTCGCGTCCGGGAACATGCGGGCCCGGAACTCCTGGGCGCGGGCGGGAATCACCAGCGGCTCGCCGGCGTCGCGAGTGGAGGAGAAGCCGATCGCGTCGGGGGCGATGGTGCTGCGGCCCAGGGCGATGGAGGGCGTGGGCGCAGCAAGAGCCGCCAGTTGCGGTGTCGCACCGGCGTAGGCCGATACAGAGGCAGGTTTTGTGGCGGCGACCATGGTCCCGCCGGGACTACCTGGAGGTTCGGAGTCTCCGCCCTCGCCGCAGGCGTCGCCCGAGACCGGGCCGCTCTCTGCGGAGAAGGTGGGTGGGGCGACCGGCAGGCAGACCCGCCGAGATGCCGTTTCCGACAGTGCGGGTGTTTTCACCCGCTTTGACTTTGCGTCCACGTGTCTTCCATCGGTCATTGATCGTTGCTCGCGGCAACTTGCCAGGATTTCCACCCGCCCCAGACGCCGACCCACGGGGTCGATCCCGCGCCCGCAACGGACCCAGTCCACGGAAGCCAACAATACAGTGGCGTCAAACCATTTCAAGTCCCGAAAATGATTTCCACAATTGGCAACAGGGGGGGACCCAGGCGACGGAGCCGCGTGCGCGAGCGGTCGGACACCGCTCGACCGACGTTGGCGTCCATGGCCCCCAAACCGTGCGATCGCTGAATTCCAGCGAAATTTTGACCCTTCCGCGCGCCGGGGCGTGCCCGACCGCTCGCGCGGGACGGGTCGGTTCCGCCGAAAGGAAAACCCCCGAGTCCGACCCGGGGGCTTCTGGAGACTTCAGAACTCGGCTGTCGGTTACGGGAAAATCCCGCGGACCTCGTAAATCTTGGCGATGTGCTCCACCGCGGCGACATAGGCGGCCGTCCGCAGGTCGCACTCGTAGCGGTTGCGGGCGACCATGGTCCGGCGGGCGGCCATGGTGATGACGCGGTTGAGTTCCTTGTCCACGTGCTCGGCGTCCCAGGTGACGTGGCTCTTGTTCTGGATCCACTCGAAGTACGACACCGTCACGCCGCCGGAATTGGCCAGAATCGCGGGGATGACCTCGACGCCGCGCTGGCTGAGGACGCGGTCGCCGGCGGGGGTGCAGGGGGCGTTGGCGCCCTCGGCCACGACCTTGGCGTCGATCCAGTTGGCCTCGCGCTCCTTGACCATCTGCTCAAGCGCGGCGGGGATGAAAACGTCGCACTTGGTCTTGTAGAAGTCCTCGAGGCTGATCTTCTCCGCGCCCTTGCCGGCCTTGGCTCCGGTCCCGGTGGCGGTGTGGGCGGTCTCGAATCCGGCGATGCCGCCCGAGGGGCTGGTCTTGCAGTGCTCGGCCAGGGCGTGGGCATCCAGGCCGCTGTCGTTGCGGATCGCCCCGGAGTGGTCGGCGACCGCGACCAGCACCGCGCCCATGTCCTGCAGGATGCGCCCAGCCCAGGAGCCCACGTTGCCGAAGCCCAGGACCGTGATCCGCATCCCCTTCAGCGGGATGCCGATCTCGGGGAGCATCTCGGCCAGCACGTCGGCCACGCCCTGCCCGGTGGCCTTCTCGCGACCCAGGGACCCGCCAAACTCAACCGGCTTTCCGGTGACCACGGCGTTGCCGTCGTTGGCCCCGTGCTCGCCAGCGGACATCATGTAGGTGTCGGCGATCCACGCCATGTGCTGAGCCGTCGAGCCCACGTCCGGGGCGGGGATGTCAACGTTGGGCCCGATCATGTGGGCGATCGCGGATGTGAATCTCCGGACGATCCGCTCCATCTCGCCGGCGGAGTGCTTGCGGGGATCGACCTTGATGCCACCCTTTCCGCCGCCGTAGGGAAGTCTCGCCAGCGAGCACTTCATGGTCATGAGGAAGGACAGTGCCTTGACGTCGTCGAGGTGGACATCGGGGTGGAAGCGCAGACCGCCCTTGTAGGGTCCCAGGGCGTTGTTGTGCTGGACGCGGTAGCCCTTGAAGAGGCGATGGTGCCCGTCGTCCATGCGGACGGGAAAGTGGACCATGACCTCGTTCTTCGGCTGGGCCAGGATGATCCGCACGCGGTGGCGGAGGTTGATGAGCTCCGCGGCCTTGAGCATGTTGGAAACCGTCTGGGTGTAGAGGTTGTCGGGGTCGCGCGGGAAGCCCAGCTCGTCGAACACGGGGTCCCAGCCCGGAGGCGTGGACGAGTTGGCTTGCGGCTTGGTGGCGGTCGTGCTCATCGGAGCGGTCTCTCCAGTGGAGTCTCGCCGGCGTCGGAGGTGGGGGGGAGGGCGTGAAACCGGGGGGCACAACGCCCGCCAGCCCGGCGACACGAGTCGGGGGGCCGCTTTCACCGCGATCATGTCTGGAACGGGCTTGCTGACTTGGAACGCCCGTGATGGATGCTGCCCCGACCAATCTCCCCGGCAAAGGTGTATCGGAATGATACTCTACTGCCCATGATCCTCTACCTCGCCAGCGATCTTCTGTGGGCCACCCGAATCAAGGCGACGGCCGAGGACCTGGGGCTGGCGGCCCGGCCCGTGCGCTCCCTTGAGCTGCTCGAGGCGAGACTGAAGGACACCGAACCGACGGGGATGGTCCTGGACCTTGAGGCAACCGAGGCGGCGATGCAGATTCTCGGACGTTTGCGCGGGGTGCGGGCGGGGGAGCGCGAGCGGGCGATCCGGATCGTGGCGTTTGCCCCGCATGTGAAGGTGGAGGTCATGCGGTCGGCGAAGGAGGCGGGGGCCGATGAGGTGATGCCGCGGGGGGCGTTTGATCATGGGTTGGCCGGGATTCTGACGAGACTGGGTGGCGGCGACAACGCCGCCGGACGCCCGTCCTGAGGAGCCTCGGCGACGAACGTCCGGGTTCGTGGGCGCGGGCTGGCACATTTCGGAGTGGGCCGCGTACAGGAAGGCAGATGAGCGCGACGCCCAGCCAAGTTGATCCGGGAAGCGTTCCGCAGGCGGAGGGCGGCGCGATCGGTGTGCCCGGGCGGTCGCCGGTGCTCTCGCGCCCTCGCCCGACCCCCAAGCCACGCCTTGAGTTGTGCCCGTATTGCGGGCGGGAGTCGGTGAACACCACGCGGTGCGCGACGTGCGGCGGGCAGTTTGATGCGCTCTCGAAGCAGGCGACGCAGAACGCGATGGGGCCCTGGTGGCTGCGGGAGGGCGATCGCCCGCTGCGGCCCGGGTGCTCGTACGACACGATCAGGGGGATGGTGGGGCGGGGGACGATCACCGGCCAGACCGTGCTCAGGGGGCCCACCACGCGGCAGTTCTGGACCCGGGCCCGCCGGGTGCCGGGCGTGGCGCACCTGCTGGGCGTGTGCCACTCCTGCCAGCGGGAGGTCGGCACGAACGCGTTCATGTGCGCGGCGTGCGGGGCGTCGTTCGTCACCGAGACCGATCGGCAGCACCTGGGGCTGTCGCCGGTCGCCTTGCTGCCGGGGCAGGCGGCGGCGGAACGGATCGCGGCAGTCAGCGCGGCGTCAATGCCGGTGCCGATGGGGGTGGTACCGGCGGCGAGCGGCCCGACCCCGACAAATCGCCCGAACGTGAGGGAGGGCTTCGGCCAGCCCGGCGGGTTGGGCTTGCCGGGCGTTCTTGCGTCGGGAGAGGAAAAAGCCGTCCCTCGTGGTGGCGCCGCCTCGGAGCGGGTCGAGACGGTTGTGCGATACGTGCGGCGCCCGCGCTCGACGGCGGGGACGCTGGCGATCATGGTCTTCGGCGCGACGATGGCGGTGGGGGGGTTGTGGGTTGCGCTCCTGGCGGCCCAGGGCAGCTCCGCGGGGGCGCTGCTGGCCCTGGGGATTGATCCGGGTGTCCAGCCAGCCAATCGGCTGGCGCGGGCGGGTGTGCCGGGGACCGAACCGCAGATTCCAGACCCTGAAGTCGGCACCGCCGGGACGAATGCCGGTGCGGCATCGGGCGCGACCGACCTCTCGAGTCACCCGGGCACAGACCCTGAGGCGCAGATCGCATCGGGTTCGACGGGGACTGCGCTGCGGGCTCCGGCTGCGGACCTGGCTTCCTTGCCCGAGTCACCGACTGACACTGGCACGACCTCTGTCCTGGCCATCCTCCTCGGGCATGTCGAAGCGGGCGGTCCCGCCCGGCTGGGGCAAGCGACCGCGCTCGTGAATCAGGCCGAGCGGGAGAGGCGGATGACCGGGGATGAGGCGTCGGCGTGGCGGATGGCGTTGGAAGCACGAGCGGAGCGGGCGGGGATGAGCGGGTTGCCTTGAATGTGCGGCTTGAGCCTGAAGGGCCAAGCGTGCGTCGCCGGGGGTGGACAACCCCGAAATCGAGTCCGGTCATCACCCAGTCCGCAGAGGCGACTGGTTGAGTGCGTCAAGACGGCTCGGGCGTCGGTTTCGTCGCTGGAACCCGCTGGCCGAACTTGGATTCGGTGCCCGCCAGCGTGCGGTTTATGTTGCCGCGGTGCTTGAAGATGACCAGGACGGCCAGGGCGAGGGCGACGCCCAGGAAGGGCCACGCCGCCTCGTACCACGGGCGCGAGAGCCAGCGGAGATTCCCTGCGGCGGCGAAGGTTCCGATGATCCAGACGGGCAGGCTGGCGGCGGCGATGGCGGAGGCGATGCCGACGTAGCGCCAGCGGGCGACGATGACGACCCAGAGCGCGAAGGCGCCCATGCCGGCGAGGGTCAGAACCGGAAACACGCCCAGGAGCGCGCCCAGGCCGGTGGCGACCCCCTTGCCGCCCTTGAAGCCGACCCAAGGCGAGAACATATGCCCGAGGATCGGGCAGGCCATGACCGCGAGCCAGAGCAGGCCAGCGGAGGCGGGGATGTCGAGCCGGCCGACGAGCCCCGCGAGAAAACCGGCGGCGAGCGTGGGGAGCAGGCCCTTGAGAACGTCGAGCCCGAAGCAGAGCGCGCCAGCCTTGGTGCCCAGGACCCGCAGGACGTTGGTGGCGCCGATGTTCTTGGAGCCGTGCTGGCGGATGTCGATGCCGTGGGCGCGCCCGATGATGACGCCGAAGGGGATGGAGCCGATGGCGAAGGCGATTGGCATGGCGACCACGAGCGGCCAGTTCATGGCGGGAGTCTAAGGGAGGAAAGGACTCACCGCAGAGTCGCCGCCAGCGCCGAGGAAGCCAGAGTTGGCCAGCACCTTCTGGGCGTTGCCTGCGTCTGTGCGGTGAATCCCGTTCACGGCGTCATCCGGGCGCGGACGCCCCGTCTGGCTGGGTCGCTTCATGCAGCGTCCGCACGCAGGAGTCGACGAGTTTGACGTAGCGGTCCATGGGGAACTGCTCGATGTTGAGGCCGATGTGGCCCAGGGAGGCGAGCAGGTGGCCCATGGCGTCGGCGCGGTCCGAGCCGAGGGCTTCGCAGTGGGTCCTGAGTTCCTTGTCGATGCGGGGCGCGTCGAGTCTCATGGACTTGCAGAAGCGCAGCAAGTCATAGACGCCGTGGCCGCGGGGGTTGGCGCCCACCCAGTCGATCACAACGAAGGGGTAGACCGGGCGCGGACCGAGCCTGTCGGCGGGAGGGAGCATGAGATTGCTCTTCCAAAAGTCGTTGTGATCGAGTGCGTGGCGAGGCGCCCACTTGCCCGAGTCGAGGCGGCCGAGCGCGGCCGACGCGAGGTGGCGGGTGGCCTCGGAAAGGTGCGGGTGCTCGTGCATGTGGCCGAGCGGGGTGGCGAAGTCGGCGGGGGCGGGGACGGCGGTGACCTCGGCCGCGCCGTGGAGCCAGCGGAGGACATAGGGCACGAGCCAGCGCCGTTGGAACTTCCAGCCCCAGTGCGAGCGCTTGAGCGTCCGGCAATAGGGGAGGACGACGTAGCTGCGGCCCTCGATCTGGCCCGTGTCGAGCGGCTTGAGGATGACAGAGCCCAGCGCGGAGCCCAGCATGGTGCGGGCCTGCTCGGCTCGCTCGACGCCCCGGGCGACCATGGCAGGCGAGCGGTCGCTGGCGCAGAGTACCACGGCGACGCTCTTGCCGCGTGCGTTGACGACGCAGGCCTTGGTCGTGGAGTCCGCGACGTCGCCTCGGCCGCCCATGACGGCCAAAGCGCGGATGCCGCCCAGGCGAGGGCCCAGCGGCTCGAGCGTCGACCGCATCGCGCTCCAGAGTCGATCCGGGGCGAGCGGGGGCCCGGCAATCACATTGGCGAGGGCGGTTGTCAAGGCACTCCCAGGGCACCGGGGCCGGGCACGCTTTCGCGCTCTCTGAACCGGGCCTTAACATATCGGCCTCCGGGTGGATGGCGACTAGCGGATTGAATCCCAGGCGTCGAGGATCCGGGCTTTTCGGACCTGAACGGGGATCGACCATGAGCGGACCGGCGGTCAGAATCGCGATGTGGTCGGGGCCCAGGAACATCTCCACCGCCCTGATGCGGTCGTTTGCGGCACGCAGCGACTGCTTTGTGACCGACGAGCCGCTCTACGCCCATTACCTCAGGCAAACCGGGGCCGAGCATCCGGCCAGTGAGCAGGTGATCGCGGCCCATGACCCGGACTGGCGGCGTGTGGCCGGCTATTTGACCGGTCCGACGCCCCGCGGGCGCAGCGTGTGGTACCAGAAGCACATGACCCATCATCTCGCGGGGCTGGTTCCGGCGCGGGACTGGGAATGGATCCTGGCGTTGACCAGCGCGATGCTGATCCGCGATCCGGCGGAGATGATCACGTCGTACATCAAGGTGATGCCCAACCCGACACCCTCGGACCTGGGGCTGCCGCAGCAGGTCGCGCTCTTCGAGTGGCTCGCGCCCCGGACGGGGCGGACGCCGGCGGTGGTGGACTCACGCGACGTGCTGGAGAACCCGCGCGGCGTGCTTGCCGCGCTGTGCGGGCGCCTGGGGATCGGCTTCGATGAGCGGATGCTGCGGTGGGAGCCGGGGCCGCGGGCCACCGATGGGGTGTGGGGGCCGTGGTGGTACCACGCGGTCTATCGGTCGACTGGGTTTGGGGCGTATGCGCCCAAGGCTGAGCCGGTGCCGCCGTCGCTGGCGGGCGTGCTGGAGGAGTGCCGGGGGCTGTACGAGACGCTGGCGAGGCTGAGGGTGCGGGCGGAGTAAGAACTTGGGGCGGGCGCGGACGGCAAAACGACACCAATGAGGCTCGCCCCGCGGCAGACTCGCAAGCGCGATGTGATCGAGGACGGGGACCGGCACCAGTACCCCCACCGGCGCCGCGTGCGCGCTGTCGTGGCGCGGCGGGCGCCTACGCCGCGCCAGCGTATGGCTCCATGCCGATCTCGTACCCGATGCCGCCCTCACCCAGCCCGAGGTAGCGCACCTCGGACGCGCACATGTCCAGGCCGGTCCGCGCCTCAGAAGTCGTCCAGGGAGTTGAGCACGGCCTCAAGGCCAGTGAGGAACCCGGCGGTCTCCGAGACGTTCGGCGGCATGCCCCGAACCAGTTCTGGCATGAAACGCAGTCTAAACCTCACCCGCATATTCCCAAAGTTCTGTAAGAAGATGCCGCGCACCGCACTGGGGATGGCGACGGCCTCCAGATCGTCAAACAGTTGCTCCAGTCGCTCGGTGGTGTACAACGTCGGGTCGGCCACAATCGACTGACGGAATGGGGTGGTGACGGCGAGCAGATTCTCGAGCACCAAGCCGCGCTGCGTGACCGTGATGTTCGCCAGTTGAACTGGGATCAAGCGGCGGGATCCCGCGTTCCCCGCGTACGCGTCGGCGAGTGAGTCCGTGGCGGTCACAATCCAGCTCGGGAGCGCCCCGAACGCCCCGGAGTCCCCGCTCGCCAATCGCTCCCAGAAGGTCTCGGGCAAGAGCACGCGAGAAGGGGTCAGCGCGAACGAGGCGTGGTAGTTGGCATCGCCCGCCACGAAATCCGCAGCTTCGCTGTCCGCGCAGTTGAAACGGTCCGCCCCGCCCTCGCCGAAGCACTGGTCGATGCCGGCGCCTCCCCACAGCGCGTCCGGCCCCTTGCCCCCGTTCAGCGTGTCCGCACCGTTGTGGCCCCACAGCTGATCCGCGCCATCGCCGCCGATCAGCGTGTCGTCACCGAGCCCGCCGACCAGAAAGTCCGCGCCCTTCGTCCCTCGAAGTGTGTCGTCGCCCTCCAGGCCAATGAGCACGTCATCTCCCTTGCCGCCGTCGAGCCGGTCGTTGCCCAATCCGCCTACCAGCGAATCGACCCCATTGCCGCCACGGAAGTCCATTTCCCCGGCTGGGAACGCGGCGGTCCCGTACATGATGTCGTTCCCGTTTCCGCCCAGGACCCGGATGTTCATTCCATCCCCGAACGCGGGACGTGGCACGCCGATCACGGAGAATGAGTCGGCGCCAGAGCGCAGGTCCACGATGACCCGCGCGACCCCATTGAAGGACGTCCCGTCCGGAACGCCCGGCACTCCAAACACGATGACGGCACCGCCAGCGAAGACCTGCTGGGGCTCGATCCGAATCGAGTCCCCGTCCGGGCTGCCGGTGATCACCAGAACTCCCAAGGAGTTCACCACGGCCGAGAGCACCGTCCGGGCCTCCAGGGGTTCACACACGGGCCGATGGGCGAAGTGAGCGATCGACCTTGCCCGACATGAACCGTGCGACCGCCGGCCCCATCGCACCTTGAAATCATGGAAGATTGACATGACCAACTCCTCTCGATGTCGGGCGCCCCCGCGCCTGACCAGACGTGGGGCGGGTTCAAGGGTACCAGCCCATGCCATGGAGTGCAAGCATCCAACGCCGCATGCGATCGCACCGCAATGGGGCGGCCCCGTGCCTGCCACCCGATGACTTGCAACCTGGCGCCTCGGGTCCTTGGGCGGGGTGGTGCCAACCTTGAACCCTGCCATCGACCCACGGAGTCGTCGGACCAACTCGCTGCGATCCGCCGCGGCCTGGACCACTCCAACCCCACCCACCAGTCGCCCCGGACCTGAGACCACACGACCGGCACCGACGACAACTCGGGCGGGGTGGCGCCGCCCGACCGACGATGATGGCGGGTCGTCGCCCGCTTCGAGGACGCCGCCGACCCGATCAACCCCTTCGAGCAGGTGGTGACAGCCCCACCGCGCGGACCACCACGCGGGGCTTGCCAGCGTCCCCATCCGGACGGAGTGCGATCGGTCGAAGTTCATAAAAACCTGACAAATGACCTTGACAGGCGTTTCCAAATACCATACCGTATCCGTATGGGCCTTGAACCACCCACAACCGACCCTGGCCACGCCCTGCTGGCCCTCGTTCTCGCCGCGCTCGCGGCCGACCTGGGCACGACCACCACCCAGCTCGCCGAGTTGCTCGCCTCACCAGAACTCACCGTCAAACTCGCCGCCATCATCACCAATCTCGAAGCCCTCGAACACCTCCGCGCCCTGGCCGCTCGCGCCCCCGCCACGGCCGCCTGCCGCTCCCTGCTCAACACCGACAACCCCGTCGAGCAGCGCCGCGTCGCGGCCACCCTCCTCCGAGCCCCCATCCACGCCGCACGCCCCCACTGGCGAACGCGAAGCGCCAGCGAGCCGTTGGATCTGCATCCCGCCGCTCACCGCTCATCCTCGCACGCTCGCCCCGCCGCCATCCAGTTCGACCCGCCCCCTCCCACCCCAGACCAAACCCAGCAATCCATCGAATCTCTCCTCTCCCTCCTCCTCACGCCCGCCCCCAACCCCGCCCCCAAAACCGCCCTCGAAACGACCCCCGAAGCCAAGGCCCGCCTCGCCCCGACCGCGTTCGCCGCCGCGCCCGCTCGCACCCCTTGCGCCCCTCGCACGCGCGTCGTTCCGGGCCAGCCGCCGCCTGCAATCTCGACCCTCACGACCACTCCAGCTCAGCCTGGCACCCCCGTGGCAATCCCTTCCCAATATCCAACCGCGCCGCCACTCCAGCGCCGCACCCCACCCACCCGCGCGGCCGATCTCCTCATTTCTGCCGCCTCCACCCCTCGCCCACACGCACGATCTCCCTGACCCCTCTAAAGGCCACAACGCTGGCGGGGGCGGCACGCCGCGTCGTGCCTACGCGATCGCTGGGCCTCTCGTACAGCCGCAAACGACTGCCCCCACGTCGAAGGGACGAGCACCAGCCCGCTCTCCGCGTCCGCGTGTCTCCGAGGTGGGGCGGAAGTGAAGCACGAACACGACATCGACACCCATGTGCCGACGGCGATGCCACACAATC
>Ga0163144_10009052_pt1 | contig 21436 bp, 21 predicted proteins | sample OliLak19BULKMAT1_FD_123175 | JGI IMG/M metagenome (GOLD analysis project Ga0163144, IMG submission 123175) | Freshwater microbial mat bacterial communities from Lake Vanda, McMurdo Dry Valleys, Antarctica - Oligotrophic Lake LV.19.BULKMAT1 | ecosystem: Environmental > Aquatic > Freshwater >... | reverse complement strand
CTTCGAAGAAAAGTCGAAGGGCGTTTACTACTGAGCTTGCCGAGGTGTCAGCAGAGCGTTCCCTCGAGAGTTTTCGAGGCATTGCCTGTCCCGAGTTTATCTAGGGAAGGGATACGGGGATTCCTATGAAAAAAAATTAGATATGATTAGAATTAAAAAACAATACGGCCAACACTTCCTTCGCGAACACCTCTACACCCATCACATGATTGAGGCAGTAGAGCTCACGCCCGAAACCTCGGTATTCGAAATCGGATGTGGTGACGGATTCCTGACGCGCGACATTTTGCAAAACAAATTGGCGCGTCTTTGGGTATTCGAAATTGATCCCGAGTGGGCGGACTACGTACGCGTGAACGTCAAAGATTCGCGATTAGAGGTATTCGAGCAGAACTTTCTCGATTTAGAATTTTCTCGCCTTGAAACATTCGCTCCTTGGACAATTCTTGCCAATCTCCCTTACTTGGTTACGTTTCCGATTCTGCATAAATTTCATGCGAATCGGCATCTGATCAAAGAGGGCGTGGTGATGATCCAGGAAGAGGTGGCGCAAAAATTGGTCAAAACGCATGGACGGGGCTACGGCTATCCGTCCTTATTTTTTCAATACTATTTTGAACTTCGATTACTCGATAAAGTTCCACCCACGGCATTCTTGCCACCTCCCAAGGTTATGTCGCGCCTGATTTATTTGAAGCCCAAGGCAAACGTCAAACCGATTCCTGATGAGGCAAAATTTTGGCAATTCATTGATGCATGCTTCAAGCAGCCACGCCGCACGATGTTTAATAATTTGCGAGCTTCGAAGTATGATCCAACTAAGGTGAGTGAAAACATTTTGAAACTCCGGGCGCAGCAAATGGCGATGAAAGATTTCTTGGAGCTGTGGGAGTTGTATAGATGATCTCCAAAGGCCAGCGTTTGTTGTGCAGTGAGGTTAGATCAAAAATAAAGGATTGGAATTATTTTCCGTTCGTCCCGAAGCCTTGAGGGACATGCCTTTTAAATAACAGGAAAAAAATACATAATTTCTAAATTGGAATGTCCCTCAAGACTTCGGGACGAACGGATAAAATTTTTTCCACGAGGGCCACATTAATGATACAAATAAAACCAATTCTTCTGCTCGTTCTTATTTCCACCTCCACCCTTGCCATGCACCAAGAAATTACGCGCCTCAAATCAAATCACCTTGAAGCCGTTCATAAAAAAAGAAAATTAGAGCACCCGGATGATGGATCCAATATTTTGCATATGCTCGCTCGTAATCGAAGCGTGTGGATCGACGAATCATTTGTACGAGAGCTCGTGAGAGGCGGAGCTGACATAAATCAGAAAGATATTTTTGATCAAACGCCACTCAGCATTGCAGCCGAAGAAAATAGATTGTTCTTGTGCAAAATTTTTTATGCCTGCGGAGCACAAGATTCCGCGCATGAAATGTATATGAGTCTTCTTTTGCAGGAGCACCCACGCGCCAGGAATCAAATAAAAGGATGGTTTGCAACACGCTGGTTTGATGAGCAGCGCAAAAAGCGATTGATTGCCGCATTGCTCACTTTGAAGACTCTCCATGTAAAGCGTATCAACCAAAACCAGGTTCAGAAAGTTTATTTGCCTGCCGAGATGCAACAAAAGATTGGTTCCTTTTTTGATGCGGATTGCATCCCAACTCATTACTTGGGGCAATTCTTTAGCAAAGGGAGAATAAAGAAGATCAAAAAAGCTCGCTTGATCGAAGTCCAAGAGCTTCAGCGCGAGTTTTCTCGATGGAAGATCAGATAATCATCGCCGTGCCGGCAATGGATTGATGCCTTCCCGAGCATTCCAATACGCCTCTTTGCAATGCGCCCGATACTCTGCAATTGAATATTTTTCCGGAGCATGTTCCAACGTTGTTTGTTTGAGAGATTTGAGCAGACTGGCGTTGAGAAAATCTGTTTTTACGTTTCCTATTTTCATCATATTTTGTTCTGGGTGCAAGGTGACCACCACCGGGCACGGATCACTATGCCCGAGTTCATTCACACGGTTGATGATGTAGGGAGTGAATACCATAGTGGGAAGTGGATAGAGTGGATAATCTTCTCGGTAATGATTGGGCGTCCAGCCGAAGAACCATAACTCCATGTGCCCGGGTGAATAATCAGACGATCCAAAATTCTTTTCTTTTTTCGTGTACCGATTCTTTTTGATCCGATCTTTATGAACATGGATTTCTATTTGCGTTAATTTTTGTGGCAGCGGAGCGTTTTTCGTGGTCTCAAATTTTTTGCCCGAGAATAATTCGCCACTAAACACTTCCATTCCTTGCACTGCGTCAGCAAGTGAATAGATGTTGTATACGCGTTCAAATAATGGATCTTCAAGTACGATCTTTGTTTCTTTGAGGATTGGCGTGCCGATGAGAATCAATTCATCCACTTTGATAGTTGGTTGCTGTTCTAATTTTTGTTTTGCATGGGCTAGTTGGGCGCATAAATTCCCACCATGGCTGAACCCCACAAGTTTTATGTGGGGTACATAGTTGCGAGCACGCGATTCTGCACTTAGTTTTTCGAGTTCAATCAAAAATTCTTCTGCCTCTGCTTCACGTGTTTGTTTGCTGAGTAGCCCCGACCAGCCGTAGGCATAGTAGGAGTGTTTTCCCATCGACTTCATGGTCTTCTCAGATGGGGAGCAAGTGCCTCGCGCGGCGCAGTCGTCCAACGCGTCGTAAAGACACGCTGCGCAAACTGCGGCGTTACCCGCTGCAAGATCTTTAATATCTAATTTTTGGAGCCCGATTTGCGCAATGGGTTGGTTTTGCAAAAAGAAGGGATCATGGCGAATGCCCTCAACTGTTTTGGCATACACGGTGTCTCCTGCTTTGTCTCTGACTAAATTGAATAAGTTGTAAAATGAAGCTGCAAGTCTCGTGCCGATAACGCCATGTACAAAGATGGTGATAATTTCAGTGCGAAGCTGGGGGACTTGATTTGGATTGATGGGCGCAGTGTCTGCATGGGCAGATAGAGCGAGAGAAAGGCAAAGAGGGAGTGCCAGTGCTTGTGCGAAGCTGATTATACCTATTTTTTCCATCTTTGGTTTCCACCTTTTTAAAAATTCTATACTTGGTTCACTTTCATTCTACCAGAAATGATTAGTGAAATTCAATTTGTAATTACAGATGAGGCTGCTAACACAGTATCCTAGGGGTTTTTGTTGGTCGAAAAAGGGCGCTTAGCCGTAACGATTGCCTTTCGAATGATTAACCAGTTAATCTGAAAATAAAAAGTAGGATAAAATATGTTCAACCGATTTTTTCGTTGCTTCCGGCTCTTTTTAAAATTCAGACGTGTTACTTGGCAGATTATTTACGGTGCCTGGCGGGTATTCGGTCTGCCGCGGCCAGTAGTGACCGTTTTTGGCGGATCGCGTACAATAAAAACAGATATCTATTTTGGATATGCCATGCAACTGGCTAAGCGATTTGCGGATAATGATATTTCCGTGCTGACAGGTGGCGGGTCGGGCATTATGGAGGCGGCAAGCTGCGGTGTAGAGGCAGAAGATTATGGATTGGGTAGGACCATGGGTATTGGTGTGCGAGATTTGAATGAACCAAGAAATCTGTGTGTGCAGGAGTATTTTGAATTAGATTATTTCTTTGCCAGGAAATGGCTGCTCACGCATTATTCTGATGCATTTATTGTGTTCCCGGGTGGATTTGGAACGCTGGACGAACTTTTTGAAGTACTTACGTTGATGCAGACTAATCATACTAAGCTAGTGCCCGTTGTCCTAGTGGGGGTGGAATATTGGACGCCAATTATAAAGTGGATCGATGATCAAGCAATACCTCGTGGACTGATTCCCAAAGAGGCTCTTTCGCTTTTTACCCTTACCGATGACCTTGAGCGGGCCTTCTGCGTGGTTCGGGATGAATGTAAAATATAAATTCCTCGGCAACAAATTATTTTGGTAACTTAATGCCAAGCAATTCTTCAAGATCAATATGATGATACTCATCCACAATCAAATCAGACTCTTTCACCTGATGATGGTTTCGTGAAGAATTAAATCCGATGCAGAACATATTTGCGCCCTTTGCCGCTCGTATGCCATGCGCAGAATCTTCAACCGCGATGCAATGCTCAGGGGCAACGCCTAGCTTTTCGGCAGCGTGCAAATACATTGCAGGATCAGGTTTTGTGCGATGGTTGACGTGCGAAGGGTTGTACATGTGTTCACCAAAATGATCGGAAATCTTCAACGCTTGTTCAGTTACGCGGAGCGTGTTATCGTCCGCATTGGTTGCCAAGCCAATTTTAAGGTTGTGCTTTTGTACTTTAACAATGAACTCCAAGAATCCTTCCATGTAGATTACTTCTTGTTGATACATCCGGCACGCGATGGCAGATTTTTCTATCACGAGTGTGCCGACATCATCGGAAAGTTCTGCGTGCATTTTGATGAGCATACAGCCCTGTGCCATACCACCACCCGCAAGTTGGGGCCCTAATTCGGCTTCCATTTCGAGAGTGTATTCAATTCCTCGATTTTTGAGCAATTGTCTGGTAGCCTCTTTCCAGATCTGTTCGGTGTCGATAATGGTGCCGTCCATGTCGAAAATTATTGCTTTATATTTCATGTTTTTTCTCCTGTGTTAGAATTATAGTGTTACCATTACCTTACTTGTTCGGAGTTATTTTATGAACGCAAAAACACCAGTTTCAAAGATTTTTTCGGCCTCTCTGATTACTATCCTAGCTAAGTTAGGGGGTATTTTTAAAGTAAGTATAATTTTTGGTTCATTTGCGGCCTTCTTTTCGGCCTCAAGTATGTTGCTGCCGTTGACCGGCGCTTTCGGGGGGATCCTGGGAACCACAATACTATTCGCGATAGGAATGATTATTCGGGTTTTAACGGGATCGGTTCTTAGCTTTCATATGCTAGCATACCATATTCCCGGCTTTTTTGCATCTGCCTACTGGGCGCGCCAGAGTAGATGGCTCAGCATTGCTCTGCCAATCGTGTGTATGGCACTTTTTCTTGCACATCCGGTTGGGTATCAGGCGGCGCCTTATGCTGCCTACTGGTTGATTCCTGTTGGAATTGCACTCTTTAACCCGTTCATGATGCTTATCGGAAAGTATAATTTACCGTTCATCCCGAGTTGCCTGTCCCGCCTGTCCCGAGTTTCATTGAGGGGAAGAATTGAGGGAAGGGATATTCCTTTTAAATCCATTTTCCTTCACTCACTCACCAGCACCTTGATTGCCCACGCGGTTGGTTCCGTGATTTGGATTTACACCACTCCCATGACTCCCGCTTTTTGGTATGCCTTGATTCCGATTGTGGCAGTTGAACGGTTGGTGATGGCAATTGGAATGACAACGATGTATCACGCTATTGGATACTTTATGGGACTCTGCCGAGGGCTTTTAGTTCGCCTCGAGCCGGCGAAGGCTTCTCTCAAGTAATTTCTTTTTTTTAATCAAATATTTTCTTGGCCTCCCGCCAGGGCTCGATTTTTTGCTCACCCCAAAAAACCGAGGAAAAAATGGTGCACAAGAGCACTTGTGTATCCTGCACTCGTTGCATGACACCATGCGCCTACGGCTTAGGTTGTGCGCTCGTTTAAACGCGAAACGCCCTAAAGTTGACTGTAAGTTGGCAATGCTAAAAACCGCCCCTTCCCGGTTTTTATTCGGCCACACGGCTCAATCAAAATCATAAAGTTGGTTTGTTTGAGAAGGGCAATGAATGGCAGATTTAGTAAATGGAGGATTATTGAAGGTTTTTTCTTATCATCTAAGGATTCGCATGATCATCAAATATGTCCTATTTTTCAGCACAATTGCGAGCATGAACATTTCCCATGCAATGGAATTTCCCTGGAATTATGATTCCAATATCCCTCCGTTGGTTTCTGAGTTTGGGGGGCAAGAATTAACGTATGGATATGAAGGGGTACCTATGGGGGATGAAGGTTATCGTCAGGTGAATCCATTTTTCTTTTGCAAACAAGTTAAAAAATTATTGGCGCAAGGAGCAAATCTCAACGCTTGTTCGTTTAATGGAAAATATACTCCGTTAAGTAGAGCAGCAAGGATGGGTGATGTAAAACGATGTGCTATTTTGCTGGAATTTGGTGCTGACGTCAATGGTGCTGCAGCAGATTGGACTCCGTTAGCGGTAGTGGTAAGATTCCTTCCTGCCAATTTCAATCACAAACGAGTGTATGAGCTTTTGCTTGCCCATGGTGCGGATATCAATCAACGTTCAGAGCGAACAGGAGGAACGCCACTTATGGTTGCAATAGCAACACATTGGGTAACTGCAAACATTTATGCGGACAATCCTAATCGAAACGGAAAGCCTATTCTGCAAGATTTGTTGGATATGGGTGCTGATCCTTTGAGATGTGATGTTCTTGGACGTAATGCATTGCATTGGGCCGCAAATCAGACTCCCTATTGGGATAAGTTTGCACCCCATCTGGTTATTCTTGAATATTTCGTTCAAAAAAGGCAGCCAATTGATATAAGACTTTTTACTTTTTTATGTTGTCTTAGAAGCGTTTTGCGTATAGGTACTCAGCAAGAACGGTTTATTGCGTCATCTCTTTATAGCAATAGAATTATCTTCAGGCGCGAATTTTTTAGAGAATTCCCATCACTTCGTACCGTGCTAGAGCTTCCTAATAATAAACGAGAAACGGCCTATCATTGCGCTCCCAAAAGGCTTGTTTCTTATGATTGGCAAAATGCGATGCATCATATTGAATTGCTTAATCCTGCCAAATCAACAGAATCGGAACAGATTATTTTGGAACATATTCGTGAGGTGGATGCCGTTCAGTCTGCTGACCAACGCGAGCGTAAATGCGTGGTGCAGTAATTTTTTGTTCAATTATTCACCTGCTGTATACTGAAATCCACAAAATTAAACCGATAGGTATACATCAATGATGAAACACTTAGCATGTATTATGGACGGCAATCGCCGGTGGGCCAAAAAGCAAGGATGGTTGCCATGGTTTGGGCACAAAGAGGGTGTGGAAGCAGCAAAGCGGGCGGTGGGATTTTGTATAGAACAGGGCATACCGCATCTTTCTTTATACGCCTTTTCGACTGAAAACTTCAAACGGCCCGAGCAAGAGATCTCCTATCTATTTAGCATTGTTTTTAAAGAAGTTATTGAAGCTTTATCGCCTATGTGCGTGAAAAATGAGATTCGCGTAAGGTTTGTGGGTGATCGAAGTTTGTTTCCTGCTACGCTCAAACCACAAATTGAAGCAATGGAAGAACAAACAAAGAATTATGCGCGTTTGACTTTGAACGTGCTTTTTTGTTACGGCGCGCAGCAAGAGATGGTGAGTGGGGTTAAAAAAATTATCGAGCAAGTAAAATCGGGAGCGTTGAATGCTGATGATATTTCTGAGGCAACTATCACTCAAAATTTGTGGACAAACGGCACACCGCCACCCGATATGATCTTGCGGACTGGTGGGGTGCGGCGATTGAGTAATTTTTTGCTGTATCAAGCGGCGTATAGCGAATTTTATTTTCTGGATTGCATGTGGCCGGAGATCAGGAAAGAGGATTTTATGGGGGCGATGAAATATTTCGAGGAATGCCAACGGAATTTCGGGAGATAATCCCCCGTTCGAGACCCCTCAAGACTTCGGGGCGAACGGAGTGGAAATTCTGGAAATTATGTATTTATCCCGTTCGTCCCGAAGTCTTGAGGGACCTACCTTTAAAAAACAGAAAAAAACACATAATTTCAAATTTGGAATTCCCCTCAACAAATCGGGACGAACGGAGAAAGAAAAGATGTCTAAAATTACAATAGCCCTTTTGGGCGCCGGATCATTCGGCACCGCCATAGCGCAACTTCTTGCCCAGAACGGTCACACGGTACATCTTTGGTCCCATGAAGAAGGTGTAGTTCGAACAATCTCACATGAGCGGGAAAACAAAGAATATCTTCCCGGCATAAAACTACATCCCAATATTAAACCCACTACCGATCTAGCAGTTGCAGTCTGCGGAGTCCGCTGGATCTTTGAAGCGATTCCGGTCGCCCATTTGCGCAGCGTCCTTGAGCGTGCGCGCCCATGCGCAACGCCCGACCAAGTGTGGGTGGTGCTCAGCAAAGGCATCGAACAAAATACGCTCCTATTTCCCACACAAATCATTGACGATGTGTTCCAAATACCCATCAAAAAAGCAGTATTCGCTGGGCCGAGTTTTGCACACGAAGTGGCAACGGGCGCCATTACGGGCGTGAGCATTGGCGCAACTGATTGCGAGTTGGGCACCGAATTACAAAAAATCTTAGCGAATGACTACTTCCGCCCCTATACCACCACTGATATGATTGGCGTGCAGGTCGGCGCAGCGCTCAAGAATGTGATTAGTCTCGGCATAGGACTTCTCGATGGGGCTGGTTTTGGTGATAATCCGAAAGCGTTTTTGTTGACGCGCGGGCTTCAAGAGATGTGTGACTTTGCACAAGCATTGGGCGGTAATTCACAGACGATGTATGGTTTTGCAGGCGTTGGTGACCTGGTACTGACTTCAATGGGAAAATCGGGCAGAAATCGTGAAGTGGGGCGGCGTATTGGGAGTGGTGAGAAATTAGAATCGATCATGCAAGAAACTGGTTTTGTGGCTGAAGGAATCAATACGCTCAAGTCAGTTTCTGAGCTGGCTCAAAAACACAACATCAATGCACCTATCTGCACGGGTATTTACGATGTGGTGTTTGGGGGCAAGTCGGTGCAAGAGATGATGGAAGGGATTATGCGAGATAGGTTGGGTGAAGAATGTTCTGGAATCTAAGTGAAATTATTATATCCCGTTCGTCCTGAGCGTGCGAAGGAGCCGAACTCCTTTAAAAAAATATTCAAAATAAAACGGGCGTGATTTCTCACGCCCATCAAAAAACTTCAATCGATTATTAATCGATTATTTACCGCAACATGGTTTACATGAGTTGCAGCTATTGCAAGATCCACAAGACTTTGTGTCTACGGTGCCTTTTGGCTTGTTTGCATTGCAACCACATTTGTCTGTTGCATCAGCTGCTGGAGCTGTACGAGTTGTTGCTGGGCGGCCAGCAGGTCTTGGCTTGTTGCCACAGCATTTATCGGCAGGTACTGCCAAAAGTGGAGCTGCAACGAGGGTCAACGCGAGGACGAGTGAATTGGTAAGCATTTTGTTCATGCTTTTCTCCTTTGAAAAAAATAGATGATTACACTTTACCAATCAAGATCATACTAGAGGGCATGGGCGAAAGTCTAGAGTGTGGCAAACTCTGTTTGTGGAACGTTCAGAAGAAGCTCCAGATCGGTCCGCAGCTGTTCCGGGCTCAGAAAATGAATGCCAATCATGCCCGCCTTTTGCGCTGCAACAACATTCTTTAATCGATCGTCGATGAATATGATGTTGGTGGTTTTCAGATCAATTGTATTCTTGCGAAGGAACTGTTTGTAAAACCGTATATCCGGTTTTTTTATGCTCTTTTCGGGGTGTGCAAGATCGAAGTAAACTGTTTGAGGATGGGAAAGATCGAAATTGAAAAACAACGATACAAATTGCGGATATTTGATTGGGTTAATGATTTGATCAAAAATGCTCGCGCCAATATTCGATCCGATGTAATGCTTATACCCATTGCGATGCAATTCTTCGATGAGGGCAACGGTGCCGGGAATCGGCTCTTGAATATTGGCAACTTGGTAAATCAGCTCTTCAAGAAGCGGATTATTGCTTGCTTTGACCAATTGAATCAGTTCCTCTGAGCAGGCTGACGAGGTGATCGATTTGCCCGCCATGCCAAGCAGCTTTCCATAGAGCTTCAGGTTGGTGTTCTTGAGAATTTGGAACTTGTTCTTGGAGTTCCAGACCCTGCTGACCGTTTTTTTCAAGTTCCGTTTGACTATGACGTCGTGGAAGTCCCAGAGAAAGGCTGTGTTTTTGGGTGTGAGGGGTTCAATAAACTTAGCTGGAAGATAGATTGTTTTGCTTTTTTGCAGAGCGATTTTGTCCTTCGTTCTTCGAGATGCCTCAGGATGACCGGTGGCGCAGTAAGAGCCGAAGGCCGTCGCTGTTATAACGCATAGAAAATAAAGTATCAGATTACGATTTTTCATAGATCCTCCAATTAATAAGCCTTTTGTTCAATTCCAAGGTAGCATATTTGGGGGGGGATTACAATGCCCTAGCTTACGCTCAATTGCACACTAATCGGCTTTGCCTCATCCAAAACCAACAAGGTCCCCGCTCGGGGGCGCTGATCAATGACGGTAGAAGAATCGGAGGGATCAATGCCATGGGTTTTTGATGATGCAAGAACTTGCGGCACAATATTGACCGTTTCCAAGAGTTCTTTGACCACTCCGAGCGGCTTGCCGCTGAAGTTTGGCCAGATGATAGGTTTTTTATTTGCCGCAGCGCAGTAGGCGGTAATGCTGTTTTTCTTAATGAGTTCACCCGGACGTGGCGACTGGGCGATACAAGTGTCGGTTGGGTAAGGGCTGGGGACCGAGTGAAAGAGTGGTTTGATGCCGAGCTTGGCGAGTTCTCCAGTGATTTGGATAACAGATTTATTCAGGAGTTCGGGCGCGCGGTTGGTGGCTGCTTGTGCAGTGAGTACCACGTATACCGATTGATGTGGTTTGATTTTTTCATTGTGCAGTGGTGTTTGGGAGATGATGGTGTGGGGCGGCAGGTCGGGATCTTCCTTGCGACCCAGGATGCGAATGTTCAGATTTTGCTGCGATAATAGCTCGCATGATTCGTGTAGGTTCTTGCCCACCAGGTTCGGGGTGTGGATTTGGTCGGCGGCAAAAAGGTACTGGATTATGAAATATCCGGCGAGGAAGCTGATGAAGGGGAGTATCCAAAAATAGTTTTTTATCATATCGAAGTGCATTTCTTTCTCCGTTCGTCCTGAGCGTGCGAAGGATAGGAACGGGGCTGACAGTTTTTACTTTTTCTTTGAGGCATCTCAAGACAAACAATAAGCCGGATTCTGTATCGCAATCACCCGATGCGGGATGATTACGACGACAACCATTTATCTATGCGGCATACCCGTGTGCAATATGTTATCGAGCGGAACTACACACTTATTTTGCCTTGCTCCCGGAAGGGTTTACCCCTTTGACGAATTACTCCGCCAAATCGTGCGCTCTTACCACACGTTTTCACCCTTTCTCGAATATCCGCCTATCCCTCAATTCTTCGGGACGAACGGATATAAAAGTGGTTATTTTCTGTGGTACTTTCCGTTGGCTATCCATTCCTGGAGGGCCACCCTGTATTGGCTCTGTCACACCATAGCCCTAAGGGGCGAAGGCGGATGGAATCACCTCTACAGGTACCGTGCTCAATTGGAGTCCGGACTTTCCTCGAAGCACGTAATTTAACTGCTCCCAATCATATACGTGCGAAGATCCGCCATAGCTTACCAAGCCGGAAGGCCTGGAATAAGCGACGGCTGGATACCCGCCGATACAAATGGGTGCTCTTAAAAGCGTACCTCGCGATTGTCTCGTTTGTCTTGATAATAATTTTTCAAAGATATAATTCCTACAATCCCTATATTAGCACAAAGCTTCAAAATTGTATAGCCGAGCCCCAGGGGTAACCCCACAAAAAAGGGCTCAATAACCAGCATTTGGGTCAATATGAAGGAGATTCCGACCCCCATTGCATACCCCCACGATTGGTAGAAATTATGCCGTACCTGGATCTCGGTAATGGTGAGCGGAATGAGGGCAATCAGGGGCGCCCATAATGTGCTATAAAAAATGAAAGATTCGAGGCTCATGAGCGCACCAAATAAAATGAGGTGCGATGTGCGGCGTGCGCTGAGAAGCTCAAAAATATAAAGATACAAAATGAGATACAAAAATTGATCGTGGTATAAAAAAAATATTCCCACATCTCCAAAGAATGCTGTTGTAGCAAGTGCGATAAATAAAAATAATGTGCCGTACACGTTGGTTCCTGACGTGAGTAAAATTGAAACTTTTCATTGACAGTATATAGAAATCGATTAAGTTGTTTAACGGTATTACATAAATCAATTTACACAAAGGAGTCTTGCACAATGGCAAAATTATTCTCAATCGCGTTGTTTGTAGCCGCTTTCACATCTACATCAGTTTTCGCAGCACAAGTTAACGAAGCTACCGAAAACAAAAGAGCAGATGTAGAAGTTGCTGTTCCATGCGACGTAGTTATTCAAGAAGTACAATAGTTTTTAAACCAATAGGCTCCGAATGTTTCGGGGCTGTTTTTTATTAGGAGTCTACGACTATGGCAAAAGTAACTAATTTCTTATCAATCGCGTTGTTGGTAAGTGTCTTGGCAGTAAGCCCAGTGTTCGCAGTAGAAGTAGGCGTTAGCGCAACCGTTGCTAATGGCCTAAATAAAGTGCTTAATTTTATCGGAACACCAGTAAACAAGCTTGAGAACTATTTCACTGCTTCTGCGACTTCAGCAGTTGAAGCGGCACCAGCAGTAGAAGCAGTAGCAGCAGTAGAAGCTGTAGCAGCGCATGAAGTTGATGGAGTAATGGTTCCAGCAGTAGAAGCAGTAGAAGCGGTAGTAGCAGTACCAGCGGTAGTAGCAAAAGACGCAGTACCAGCTTCACTTTCAACATCTTTCCGCACAGCTAAATATCTTGTAGTCATTGGCCTTATTGCAAGCAACTCAGCAGTACAAGCAGCTGTATTGGCACTTGTTGGTGCAGTACAAAACGCATGTGGCACAGCTGATGAAGAAGCTGACCAAGAAGATGGCGAACCAACCCGTTTGGTAATCGGCCGCAAAGCGTAATTAATTTTTAATTACTCAGAAATTTGAGAGGGGCTTTTCGAAGCCTCTCTTTTTTATTAAGTCCCCATGAACAAAATACTTCGAGCCATATTCCTCTTCCTCCTCGTTACCCTCTGTGCCTGCATAGGCGCCCTGATCTATGTGTTGAACCACAACTGGGCAGACTTTTCTGTGCTCGAACATTACAACCCCGGCAAGCCAACGATCCTTCTTGATGATCAAGGGACTGAGTGGGCGCGGTTCCAGCTCGATCGGCGTGAGCCAATTTCTTTAGATCAAATGCCCAAACATTTGATAAACGCATTCATCGCCGCAGAAGATTGGCAATTTTTCTCTCATCACGGCCTATCTCCCAAAGGCATTTTTCGTTCGATTGCGGTGAACTTGTATCATGGGCGCATGGTGCAGGGCGCAAGTACGATCACTCAGCAATTGGTAAAACTTTTGTTTTTGAATTCCAGCAAAACATTTTCCCGCAAAATAAAAGAGCAACTTTATGCACTCGTTATCGAGCGCCAATTCACCAAAGAACAAATTTTGCAGACCTACCTGAATCATGTCTACTTTGGGTGTGGTATTTATGGCGTGCAAGCCGCAAGCCAGCGCTTTTGGGGAGTGGATGCAGCCGGGCTAACCCTTGATCAATCGGCCACTCTCGCGGCAGTCATTCGAAACCCTGCGCAATACTGCCCACTCTTGTGCCCACTTTCTGCGCAAAAGCGGCGCAATGTGATTCTGTATTCCATGCATAAGCTATCGTTCGTCAGTGCAGCCGAACGTGATATCGCCTCCAAAACCCCCATGGCGGTTATCGAAGAAAATAAAAGCGTTATTGCACCGCATGCAAAAGAAGCAATCAGGCAGCAACTCGAAGAGCTGGTCGGGCGAGAGAATCTCTATTCTGGTGGGCTGGTGATCCAAACAACAATCAATCAAAAAGCACAACGCGAAGCACAAAAATCCTTCACCATCAATTGCGCCCAACTGCGTAAAACGATGATGCCCAATATCGATGGTGGATTTATTGCAATGCAAGTCAGCACCGGCGATATTAAGGCCCTCGTGGGCGGCTATGATTTTGAACAATCGAAATTCAATCGGGCGTTTCAGGCGAGGCGCCAATTGGGTTCAATTTTCAAACCGCTCGTTTACGCCGCTGCAATCGAGCAAGGATTATGCTTTGCTGACACCGAAATAGATGAGCCGATTGATGTGCAAATGAGTAAAAATGTAGAATCAGGGTGGAAGCCCAACAACTTCAACATGAAATTCGATGGAACGATGACGCTGGCGCACGCACTTTCCCATTCGAACAACATTGTAGCGATAAAGCTTTTGTTTAAGGCTGGCGTTCAAAAAGTAATTGAAATGGGCAAACGATTCCATCTTGCAGGTCAGTTCAATCCGTATCCATCTCTTGCTCTTGGATGTGTGGACGTCACGCTCAAAGAAGCGGTAGCGTTGATCAACGTATTTGCCAATAACGGCGTGTACGTGGAACCCCATCTGATTAAATGGGTGAAAAACCAGTGGGGCAACAGAATATACGCCCACGCAGATGTTCATGAACGGATTTTGAGTTCACGGGTGAATGATCAGGTGGCAAAAGTTCTCCAACTTGGTTTGCAACGTGTACGCAGATGGTTTGCTGATCGCTGGATCGATTCTGAGGGGTTGAGCAAAACGGGTACCACCGATGATTCGCGCAATTGCTGGTTCGTGGGTTCAACTCCGGATTTGACCACTGCCGTTTACATTGGGTGTGATAACAATGCTTCGCTTGGCACGAACGTATTTCCGGTCCGAACGGCATTCCCTATTTGGTTGGATTTTAATCGGGCAGTGGGGAGTAAAAAGAAAACATTTATCTTTGATCCGAGTTTGCATGAAGTTCTGATTGACCCGAAGAGCGGTTATGTGGTCCGGGATCCGGGTAATTCGGAGGCTATTAAGATTTTTGTTTAATCGGAATGTCCCTCAACAAATCGGGACGAACGGGAAATTTATATTTTTTGTTACTCATAGCAAGTGATTAATAATTTTCATCAACTTTCCCGAATCCCCCTCAATTTCATTTTGCCTTACCATAATAAACTGTTCCGGATATTCGGCCGCAATAGCCTGTGCATTATCCACTTGGTGATCTGTCGCCTGGGTTTCGAGTGGAATCAAGATGCACGGGGTTTTGAAGTGTAAGGTCTCGAAGATGGTGCCGGCCCCAGCACGTGCGATAACGAGATCGGCAACGCCATAGAAGGGTGCAAGATTATCGTGGTAGGCAAAGACATGTGCAGGGATGTTTAGTTTGTGGTACTGTGCTGCGTAATCGGTTTGATCAGAGGCGCCCGTTTGATGGATGATTTGGAGTTGAGCGTCCAGTTCGGGATGTTCAATGAGAAGTTGTGCAATGGCGCGATTGATGAAGTGGGATCCTTGCGATCCCCCGAGAATCAAGAGCACTTTGCGTGCTTTATCGAATTTAAGCTCGTCAATAACATTAACTTTATCTATTCCCATATCGCGATAGCGAAGAGGGTAATCGACTCGCGAACACTTCGCTACCGGAAAATATTTTTTCGCCTTATCAAAGCAAACAAAAATAGTCGTTGCCATTGGGGCCAAGAATTTGACTGCTTTGCCCGGCACGGCATTGAGTTCATACAGTTCGATCGGAATTCTCAGTACCCACGCCGCCATACAAACCGGTACCGCCACTAAGCCGCCGGTGGTGATAACCTTTGCCGGTTTTGCGCGGTGCAGATGGAACAAACTCTGGAAAAACGCGCCCACCATACGAATCAAGTGCATCGGCATCTGGTACCAGTTGCGAGGGGGATGTACCTTGAGCGGGACGTGTTTTGATATGCTGCTGCTGTTGGCGATGATCTGCCTATCCAATGGCGCATTTGTTGAAAAGATGATGCATTGATCTTCTTTGTTCAGTTGCTGGCTGGCAATGGTCAGGCAGGGGACTATGTGCCCACCCGAATGACCGGCGACAAGGGCGATAGTGTTTTTCATGATTTCCTATTTCTTCACCAAAATTTCACACCCGATACACTTTGCACCTTTGTTTGTCAGCGCCGTGCGAATCTCATTCGCCTGCTCATGTTTATTTTGATTCGCGTAAATCGTTGCCTGCGTATCAAGCAGATGAACATTGCGGGGGTGTTTCCCCAAAGCCGTCGAAATTAAACGCTGAGCTCGTTCATGGTCGCCGAGAGTGCTGCTGGCGTGGAGCGCAAGTAAATTTGCAGCAGGGACGAAATTTGGGTCCAGAGCGTGTGCGCGTTCAAGTACCTCGCCCATCCGTTTCGCATCATTGTTTTCAAAGTGGAGCAATGCGAGTTGGAACAGAATCTTCACCTTGAGCGGTGTTTGGTTGGTGATTTTGAGGGCTCGCTCTAGATAATCTTGGGCCGTCGAATCGACTGGCCCAACCCTTCGTCCTTCGACAAGCTCAGGATGACCGGGGGCTAAAGTAGGGCGAGATCGTAGTGCTAAATCGGCCAGGTAGAGTGTGGGCAATAACACTTGTGGATGTGCCTGTTCAATGCGTTTGAGTTCGTACATTGCAAGTTTGGTAACGTCGCTTGCGGAGGCCTGCGACTTGCCCGGCGTACTTCGCATTTCTTGTGAAATGACAGGGGAAGCCTGGGATCGCACAAGTAAGTGCAGTGTTTTGTACCACATCTCCTCGTTGGGTTTTTCTTTGATCCATTGTGCGATCGTACGAACCGCCTCATCTGGTTGTTCCATTGCCACAAGGGTACGGAGCTTGAGTAAACGTAGTTCCACATGTTCGGGAGTGTTTTTCAGGCATTCATTCACGGTGCTCAATGCTTGGCGATACTGCTTGCGATCAAACAAAGCGGCTGCTTTTTCAAAACATGCTGGGTCGAGGATGACCATTCGTTTGTTTTGTTGAGCGAGTTCTTGCTTGAGGGCAAGTTGCAGCAGATGCTGTTCGATATTTTTATTTGGTTCGGATGATATTTCGAGGTAGGAGGTGTACCCCTTAATTGCTTCTTGAATTTTGCCCGCTTGTTCTTCGAGGAGCGCGAGCATGAGCCACCCTTTATCGAATTGCGGATGGAGTTGCAAGGCGAGTTTGATATTGGCGAGTGCCTCATCATATTTATTCATTTGGGCATATACCTGAGATTTCATAAAGTAAAAGACGAAGTTTTGCGGCTTGCGAGCAGTAATCTTCAGGTAATCATCGATAACCGAGAGCGCATTTTCCGGTTCCTTGGAGCGCAGATACTTATTGGCCGTGTAGAATGCAACCTCTTTGTCCCCTTTGAATTTACTTTGTAGCTTCACCAGCTCTTCATCTGACGCATTCACACGCCCCACCTGCGCGAGGGCAAGTGCATACACCAGTTGTATTTTGGGATTGTCTTGCACCGCATTTTGGACGCGAGGATACAGTTCAACAATTTTTTGGTAGTTTCCCGTTTCATCAAGATGGAGGATATATCCTGGGTAGGTGTGCACCGGCGGATTGTTATCAAACATGCCTTGGTACCAGCTGGATGCTTGTTTGGCATTACCCCGAAATTGATTATAGTTTGCCCAAAAATAGGTGTGCAGTTTTTCTGCTTCCACGCTCGTGCTTGGTTTTTGAGGCTCCACGGTGTTGGTGGCGTGGACCATGCCGAGTGATATCAGTAAGGCGTTTGCCGCAAATCTTGTTTTTATAACGTTCTTCATGAGTTCTCCCGATAACAACGAATTCGAAATGCTTTGAGGGCCGCGCGCAACGCTGGATCTTCAATGGTGGTGAGCGCCTGTTTTTCACGGGAGGATAAGTGAATCTCTTTTTCTGGCTCGCGAATCTTGGGTGGTGCTACTACTTTTTTCTCTTTTTTTCTTCCCGCTTGTTTAAATCGTACTTGTTTTATTCTCGGTTGGTCTAGCTTTTTGTTAATTGAATTGATCAGCACCGGAGAAAGCAGGTAGAGTTCCTGCATCAAACATGAATCGTAGACGCTGAGCACCACAGTATCATCGTGCACTTTTTCGATCGCCACTTTGTTGCCAAGGCTGCCAATAATTTCCGGCCAGCTTTTGAGGAGCGACAATTTCCAGTCGGCGTCATTTTGGGCAAGATATGATTGTAATATGTTTTTAACGGGTAGCATGGTGGTTTACAGTGTTTGTGTGTTGGTTGATGGAAATAGTGTACACGATATAGATATATATTTTTACTGATGAGATATCTTGCAGATGACTTTTTTTATCTAATTTCTTTCTGCCGCCGGGCAGCACGGCAAAGATTTTTTATCCCAAAAATACTTTGAGCAAAAAGGGCAAAAAAGAGAAGTTTCTCTTTTTACATCTCTCTACGCCCGACCCGCACCCACTCGCCTTGGCTTTCAGCCGCGGCTGCGGGAGGCACCTCAGGGCTAAACCGGCGAAAGAATTTTATTGCAGTTCATCAGAATAGCAAACCCGTCCCGCCGAAGCTTTAAGGAGCGAAGGAGGATTCGCGTTCTATTCGGCCAGAGTTACAAAATTATTTTTTATATTACGAAGCACTCACCCATACTTTCTTGTGCCTGCGTGTCGGGCGTAGCCTGCCGAGTCTGATGACCCGGATAGGCGTAGACTGGTCCCGAAGAATTGAGGGAGGGAATTCGCCTTTTAGTTCTTCACGTGACATTCAAAATTATATAGCTTGTTCTTTTCTTAAAAAAGGGAGTAGCTTGAAGCTAGCCTCGCCGGCAATGAGGCGTCTTCTCATGAATTTATAAAGAATATGGGCTCTATCGCCGCCCGGGCGAGCTTCACCCTACTACTCCCTCTTTAAAAATTAATTCTTAACTATCCGCACTTGGAAGATGCAGCTGCCCCACCAGCCATGAACGAGCAAGGCCGCGCTGTTGAGTAATGGCCGCGACGAGCATGAAGCTGTGGGGCGATAAGCAAATTTTTGACGTGCGGGATACATAAGGGTTGCAACAAAAACCCTTATGCGCCCTTTTTTTCCACGGTTATTTTTGGCGTTAAAAAAAATCGTGAAAACACAACAGCTGTGAAAGCTGAAGATAATTGAAGAGAAAAGCAAGCGCAGCAATTTTATATTTATTGAACTGAACATGAGGTAGACGCTAGGTCTTTCATCCAATTCTTCCACGTCAGTAATCCCAATCGTTTGCGAGTTGTTCTTTCGATTTGAGGACCGAAGATTCTAGAAAAATAGGGAGTAAATTTTGAAATGAGTGAGAGTTGAGTTGGCCAATAAATATTAAATTGATTGAGATTAAAGTGATTAAAAAACCATGAGCGAGTGGTTGCATTTGATTGGACTAAAATCATTATTAGTTGATTGCAGCCCCGTTCTGTAATGTGTGCGACACATCGTTCAGCGTTTAATTTGCCACGTTCAATTAACCATCCAACAAGTTGATGTGGTAATGTTGTTGCATGTTCTTCATGAATATTTTTGAGTAGGCCGTAATTGCTCATGATTTGCAAATCACTTTGAAGTTCTGGAATAGATCGCAAGACAAGCTTTCTAATATCTTTCGGCATGAGAGGGCATAGTTGTTTGAATACCATAAGAGCGGTATAGATTTTCGATTGTGCAGCAAGGAATCGATGAAATGCTCGATCGCTTATGCAGGGATTGAAGTTTGCATGAGTGATGAGAATAGGAATGAGATTTTGCGAGTTGAGTTCTGTTGCTTGCTCAAATGCATTTTTACCCTCTCGATTTTTTGCATCAAGTTTCGCGCCGTGATCGGCAAACAGTGCGCACATTTTCCAATAGCCTACTTTGATTGCGCGTGCAAGTGGATTATTTCCAAGTACATCCATTGCATTGGGATTTGCGCCAAATTCAAGGAGTAATTGGCATATCGGTTGATTGCGTGAATTTATAGCATAATTGAGAAGTGTAGAGTCAAAACAATTTCGGATGGGGATATTTGGATCAGCGCCATGCTCAAGCAATAGTTGGCATATCGTAAAATTATCTTGTTCTATTGCTTTCAGGAGCGTTGGTACTCCTTCAAATTCTTCTATGTTTGGGTTTGCACCAGCCTTGAGTAATTCTTGAACGGCCCAAGCATCGTTGTTTTTGACGTGGCATACGAGCAAACAATCGGCCGGTCGAGGAGATTGTTCCATGGCATGCATTGGTTGGATCCATGCGATAAGAGCGAGCGAAATAAATATTTGAAAAACGTGCATAGTTTGAATTCCTGTCTACTGTAACACGCATCCTGAAGCTGCAAATGTATACGCATCCGGCGTCCGAACTACATCATTTGCCCATTCGAGCATTGATCTCATTCCCAATCGGCGTTTGAGATTGCGATCAATGTGCCCGTCATACGTTTGTTCCACCGTATCTGGATTTAAAAGCGCTTGCATTTCTAACGTGTTGTGCACAGCTTGGGCTTCAAGCAAAGCTTCCGCCATCAATGGTTTTATGCATGCATAATGATGTTTTTTGATGGCTGCAACTGCTTTAGCGTTGTTCCATCTACCTGCGTTAATCAACGCACCGACCGTTTGCAATGGTACCGATGCAGCGAGATACTCGCGAATGCCAAATGCACCGGAATTTAACGTATCCAGCTTGAGGGCATCAACGCTGTGCAAAAGATATTGGCGCAAGTCCCTTGGTATAGCTGGGCATGAGCGCTTGAAAACCATGAGTGCAGTTAAAATGCGATCGCGTGATTCTTGTATTTGTGCGTCGGTGCACACGGGATTAAAGATTGAGTTTGTGATGAGTGGCCAAAGATCGCGTAGATTTTTGTTGGGATTACCAGAGGTGCGCCGTGCACCGATCATCAGTGCGGCGTCTCCAGCATTATTTTGAAGGCGTGGATCGGCGCCTGCTTCGAGTAAAAGTTCTTCGGGTAAAAACCATGAATTAGCGGCAAGTATCAATGGCGTGTTGCCATCTCCATCTTGATCATTCACGTTTGCACCAGCGGCAATAAATATTTTGAGCAGTTTTATCACTTCGGCAGCAACCGAATCATACCATCCAAATTTAATCGCATATTTAATAGCTTGGAAAAATGGAGTTTTGCCTGGAAATACTGCTTTAAATCGTGTATTGACATTGACTCCGCGTGCAATAAAGAATTCGCACATTTTGTGTTCACCCTCTTCGGCTGCTTTGGCAAGGGCAAGTGCTTCGCGAGTAGCGCCATTTTTAATGAGAAATTCAACAATCTTTTTGTTGCCTTTGGCCGCGGCCCAAATAAGAACCGCCCTTTTTTTGATATCTGCACCATACCGAAGCAACAGAAGGCACAAATGAGAATTATCGTTTTCTTCTTGTGCGGCCCAAACGAGTGGGGTAGTGTTGCTTGGATTAAGATGATTGTCTACATCAGCGCCATGATCAAGAAGGTATTTGCATATTTCTTCATGCCTGCCTTCGATGGCCCAAACGAGAGGGCAGAGGACTCTTTCTAGTTTTTCGCGATCGCGTATTTCTCCAATAGAGTTCTTCTGAAACCTTGAAATTTATGGCATACTCATGGTCAAATTTATAAAAAGGTAAGGAACTATGAAGTATAACAACCTGCAAGCAGCATCAGATCAAGGCTTTCGAAGAGCAACGG
>Ga0163144_10009051_pt1 | contig 21438 bp, 20 predicted proteins | sample OliLak19BULKMAT1_FD_123175 | JGI IMG/M metagenome (GOLD analysis project Ga0163144, IMG submission 123175) | Freshwater microbial mat bacterial communities from Lake Vanda, McMurdo Dry Valleys, Antarctica - Oligotrophic Lake LV.19.BULKMAT1 | ecosystem: Environmental > Aquatic > Freshwater >... | reverse complement strand
CTCCGCAAGGATCCGCGCCGTGAAGAGGGGTACCCGTACTCCGTCATCTCGGCCTGATCGAGTCTGTCGCGACCGGTATTCGCCCCCGGCATGTAGGGGCAGGCCTTGTGCCTGCCCTTTCTTGTGTATCCGCGGCGCCGACTCAGGGCGGCCACAAGGCCGCCCCTATCGACCTTGGCCTTACCCCAGGGCGTGTTAAGCTGGCTTTCGAAGCTCGTTCCGCGACCTTTAGTCTCACCGCAGACGAATCCCCGCGTGACGCGGGGATTTTGTTTTTGATCAAGAAGTTCGATCCGGGAAGTTCGATCCAGGAAAGATAGGCTCCAAAGGCATGGCCAAATCCGGCGAGACTGTCTCGCCCGTCATCTCACAAATCGTCGGGACGGCTCGCGAAGTCGAGTCGAAGATCAACGGGCTCAAGAAGCCCGAGATGAAGTTTCCCCTTCGCACGCTGGCGAACGTCCGGTACTCGGCTCGCAAGGGCCACTTCGAGATGCTGGGCAAGAAGAAGGAGCGCACCCTCACCGTTTCGACGGTGAAGACTTTCGCTCAGACCATGCGGATGATCTCGCTTTCAAAGCAGATGATCGATACCGACGAGCGGGCCACCAAACGAGACGCCTACTACCAGACGAAGAACTGGGGCGATGCCCGCTGCGATGAGCAGACGGAGTCCGACACCATCCTGGACGACGTCGAGGCCCTTTTCGGCGTCAACAAGGAACAGCTTTGCTTCACTCCCGACGAACACGGGGGTCTGGTGGCCGGCGAGCTGATCGTGGTCGACCGCGCCGAACCGGGTTCAACCGAAACCATCGAGATCGACTGCACCAAATTCGGCTCGGGCTCCTACGGGATCCCCCCCGAGGTCGAACACCTCCAGTTCAAGACCAAGGCCAAGTTCATCCTGGCCATCGAGACCGGGGGTATCTTCGACCGCCTGAACCGCCATCAGTACTGGGCCAAGGAAGACTGCATCCTCGTCTCCATGGCCGGTGTTCCCACTCGCGCGGTGCGGCGTTTCGTCCGCCGTCTTGCCGACGAGAAGAAAATCCCGGTCTACGTCTTCGTCGACTGCGACCCCTACGGCATCGCGAACATCTACCGCACGCTGAAGGTGGGTTCAGGCAATAATGCTCACCTCAACGAGTTTTTCTGCGTGCCCCAGGCCCGCTTCCTGGGAGTGACGCCGCAGGACATCATCGACTACGACCTGCCCACCCATCCTCTAAAGGACGTGGACATCAAGCGAGCGAAAGATGCGCTCAAGAACGACCCCTTCTTCCAGCACTATCCCGCCTGGGCGAAGGCGTTCGAACAACTTCTCAAGATGGGCCAACGCGCCGAACAGCAGGCGTTCGCCAAACACGCCCTGAACTTCGTCATGGATACGTATCTCCCTGAGAAGCTCAAGAACCCGAAATCCTTCCTGCCCTGATCTCCCTCAACCGGAAAAGCGCCTGAGCCCCAACATGCCAAACAAGACAAACAAGACAAAACCGAACGCCACCAAGAAGCCCGCCACGAAATCAACCGACCGCGCCGTGAAGGCGCCGGCCGGGAAAGCCGCGGGCCCGGACAAGGCAGCCAAACCAGCCAAAGCCACATCGGCCGAACGGCTGGCCCAAAAGGCCGCCGAAAAGGCCGAGAAGAAACTGCTGAAGATCGCGAAAGCGAAGGCCAAGATGGAGGCGAAAGTTGCGGACAAGGCCCGGGCCAAGGAACAGAACGCGCAGGCCAAAAAGGGCCGCGACGCCGAGGGTACCAGCGCCGATCCCCTTGGAGCCAAGGGCAAAGGACTCAACCTGCTCGTGGCTCCCAAGGTGAAGGTCAAGGCAGAGAAGCCTGGTCGCAAGGTGAAAGTGCCGAAGCCCCCGCGCAACCCGCAGTTCGTGGCGGGAACCGTGTTTCTTCCGGACGGCTTCAAGTCAAAGGAGGAGATCCAGTACCTCTTCCGCGGTGCCGTCGCCTGCGTGCGCGAGTCCCTCGACGTGGCCGCCACCGAAATCCGGGAGAAGTCGGAAAAGATGCAGCCGAGGGCCAGCGAACGCGAATTGCTCGAACTCGCCCGCACCGCCGAAGAGCGTTTCCGAGGAGCGATCGAAGCGGCGCCGCCCAACCGGGTGATTCCCACCAAACGCACCTTTCTGAGTCTGGTGGAACGGGCGCGGGCCCGGCGGCGTGAGATCGGGGCGTTCATGCGCGGTCTCGACCTCGGCAAGACCGAACCTTCGCACCTCGACACCCACTCCGAGGCCAGCCTCCAGGGTCTGATGGAATGGGGCGCCCGGCTCGAAATGCTGGCCGACTCGCGCGAAGTCGACAAGCCCGATTTCACCCAGCAGCATCGGGTTCTGGATCAGCTCGAGAGCACCACGGAAATGCTCGTGGTGGACGTCGAACTGACCCTCCGCCGTTACAAGGACCGGATGAGTGCGCGAGGCCTTGAGCTTTCCACGCTCCCGGTTTGACAAGCTCAAGACCCCTCACCTAAAGTCACAAGTTCCCGCGCGAGTCCTGCCCAGGATTCAGAAGGCGCGGCGGCCTCCGTTCACCTCCGAAACCCCCTCCCGAACCTAAAAGACCCCAAGAACTACTGAAATGGCGACCTTCGTCCCCTCCGCAAAAGACATCAAACGCGACTGGTTCCTGATGGACGCCGAAAACGTCGTCATCGGCCGCCTCGCTTCCGAGGCCGCACGCCTGCTCATCGGCAAACACAAGCCCTCCTACACCACCTTCCTCGACACCGGCGATCACGTGATCATCGTGAACGCGGCCAAGGTGGCGTTCACCGGACGGAAGCTCGAAGGCAAGCTGTATCGCCGCCACTCGGGCTACATGGGCGGCCTCACCGAAACCCCCGCGAAGGATCTGCTCGCGAAGCGCCCGGTGAAGGCGGTGGAAGAAGCGATCAAGGGAATGCTGCCGAAGACCAAACTCGGCAACGCCATGTACACAAAACTCAAGGTCTACGCGGGCAGTGCGCATCGTCACAGCGCCCAGCGCCCGACCACGATCAGCCTCAAGTCGAAAAGCCCCAACTCGAAGTAACCGCGAAGATTCAATAGAGAACCACATTGGCAACTGCAATCACTGAAAATCTCGGCACCGGCAAGCGCAAAACCGCCGTGGCCCGTGTTCACCTTCGCCCCGGCAAGGGTGCCTTCGCTCTGAACGACCAGAGCCTCGATGAATTCTTCGGCGGCCACGAAACCCTCAAGATGATCGTGCGCCAGCCGTTCGTGGCCACCGAGACCCTTGAAAAATTCGACGTCATCGCCACCGTCGACGGCGGCGGTGTCGCCGCCCGCGCCGGGGCCATCCGCCACGGCATCGCCCGGGCCCTCCTTGATTTGAACGAGGAGTTCCGCGCCCGCCTTCGCAAGGAAGGCCTCCTGACGCGCGATTCGCGCATCAAGGAACGCAAGAAGTACGGCCAGAAGGGCGCGCGCGCCCGATTCCAGTTCTCGAAGCGCTAGAAAGAAGTTTTATGGAAACTACGCCCCCAACCGTTCCCCAGATCGCCATTCCGTCCACCTCGATGCCTTCGATCTCCATGGTCGACATTAAAGAACTCCTCGAAGCGGGCGTTCACTTCGGGCATCAGACCCGTCGTTGGGACCCAAAGATGCGCGAGTACATCTTCGGCGAGCGCAACGGCATCTACATCGTCGATCTCCAGAAGACCCAGGCCATGTTCGGCGAGGCTCTTCGGTATGTGCACGACGTGGCCGCCTCGGGCGGCGTGGTGCTCTTCGTCGGAACGAAGCGGCAGGCTCAGGACGTGGTGGCCGAGGAAGCGGTTCGTTCCGGCTCACCCTTCGTCAACGAGCGCTGGCTCGGCGGGCTTCTCACCAACTTCTCCACCGTGAAGAAGAGCATCGACCGTCTCAAGCAGATCGAGATGATGCTGGCCGAGGGCCGGCAGGATCGCCTCACAAAGAAAGAGTTCGCCGGGCTCGCCAAGGAACAGGTGAAGCTGGATAAGAACCTCAAGGGCATCCGCAACATGAAGAGCCTGCCCGACGTCATCTTCGTGGTCGACACGAAGAATGAGGCGATCGCGGTGGCCGAAGCCCGCAAGCTGCGCATCCCCGTGGTGGGTATCGTCGACACCAACTGCAACCCCGACTTCGTGGATTACGTGATCCCGGGCAACGACGACGCACTCCGCTCGATCCGCCTCTTCGCCAGCAAAATGGCGGATGCGGTGGTGGCCGGACGCTCCCTTCGCGAAGCCAAGTCGGCCGAGATGGCGGCGACCGCGCGCGCGCGTTCTGCGGCCACCGCCTCGGCCAATGCGGCCGCCGCAGCGGCCAATGCAGCGACGGCCGCCGCCGCTGCGGCCGCAGTCGCCGCAGCAGCAGCCGCTGCGGCGGCTTCAACCGAAGCCATCGTCTAAGCATTAACGCAAGGGCTCCTCCGGGAGTCCCCCCGCCTTGGTCGTACCTGCCCCCTCTTTTGGTTCCTGAGACGCCCCGAAGGAATCCGAGACAGGGGGCATCCATTTCTAACCTTCGAAAGATCACCTTCCCCCGCGAGCATGCGTTCGCCGGCGAGGCAAGAGCAGGAGACCCATGAACATCACAGCTGAATCCGTCCGACTCCTCCGCGAGCAAACCGGCGCGGGAATGATGGATTGCAAGAGCGCCCTCGTCGAAGCCCAGGGTGATATGAACAAAGCCCAGGACGTCCTCCGCAAGAAGGGTCTCGCCGCCGCCGCCAAGCGCTCCGGCCGCACTGCCAGCGAGGGCATGATCGGGCACTACATCCACCCGGGCGCCAAAGTGGGCGTGCTGGTCGAGATCAACTGTGAAACCGACTTCGTCGCGAAGAACGAGGACTTCCAGGCCATGGTGCGCGACATCGCGATGCACATCGCGGCGGCGGCGCCCAACTATGTGACCAAGGAAGAGGTTCCGCAGGCGATCATCGACAAGGAAAAAGAGATCTACCGCGCCCAGGCCGTCGCCGCGGGCAAGCCGGAAGCGGTGGCCGACAAGATCGCGGAAGGCAAGCTCAAGGACTTTTACGCCACCAACTGCCTCCTCGAGCAGGCGTTCGTGAAAGACCCCAAGGCCACGGTTGGGCAGCTCATCCAGGAAAAAGTCGCCGTGATCAAGGAGAACATCCTGGTCCGTCGTTTCGCGCGTTTCCGCGTGGGCGACGCGACACCAGCGAGCCCGACCGAGTAGCCTTAGGGCATGGCGAAACCAAGAGCGGCCCGACCGGCGAAGACGCAAGGCGGGTCGCTCCCGGCCTCACCCAAAACCCGTGAAGCGGGGCGGAACCAGGGGGGGCCAAAACCGGTCTACAAAAGGGTCCTCCTCAAGCTATCGGGGGAAGCCCTCCTCGGAGCCAAGACCTTTGGGATCGATCGCGCGTTCGCCGACTATCTGGCCGAGGAAATCCGCGAAGCCCACGCCCTCGGCGTCGAGATGGGCATCGTGGTCGGCGGGGGGAATATCTTCCGCGGCGTGTCCGATGCCGCCTACGGGATGGACCGCGTCTCCGCCGATCACATGGGTATGCTCGCCACCGTGATCAACGGCCTCGCTCTTCAGGACGCCATGGAACGTGCGGGCCTCGCGACCCGGGTGCTCTCGGCCATCGAAATGCGTCAGGTAGCGGAACCTTTCATAAGGCGCCGCGCCATCCGTCACATCGAAAAGGGCCGTATCGCGATCTTTGCCGCGGGCACCGGCAACCCCTACTTCTCCACCGACACCGCGGCCGCTCTGCGCGCCACCGAGATCAAAGCGGAGGTCATCCTGAAGGGAACGCGGGTCGACGGCATCTACGACGTCGACCCCCTGAAGTTTCCCCAGGCCAAGAAGTTCGCGGAGATCAAGTACATCGACGTCATCCAGCGCGGGCTCAAGGTGATGGACAAAACCGCCATCGCCCTCGCCATGGAGAACAAACTCCCGATCGTGGTCTACAACATCAAGAAGAAGGGCTTCTTGAAGCGCGTCCTCACCGGAGAAAAGGTCGGAACGCTGGTCTGCGACTAACCCTTTCAAAGCACTATCCTCAGGAGAGGCCTGAACCAAAAATGGCGACAGTGAAAGAAACCATCGAGAACGCGAAGCACCGCATGGAAAGTGCGGTCGAGTCGGTGCGCAAAGAGTTCAACTCTTTGCGGGCGGGGCGGGCGAACGCCTCCATGCTCGACTCGATCAAGGTCGACTACTACGGGACCATGACGCCCCTCAACCAGGTCGGAAACATCGCGGTTCCCGACCCCTCGCTCATCACGATCCAGCCCTGGGACGCGGGCCTCGTGGCCGTCATCGAGAAGGCCATCCGCACCTCGGGCCTCGATCTGAATCCGGCCACCGATGGCAAGCTCATCCGCGTCCCCATCCCGACCCCCACCGAAGAGCGCCGCAAGGCTTTGGTGAAGATCGCCCACAAAGCGGCCGAAGAGGGCAAGGTCGCGATCCGCAACGTGAGGCGCGATGCCAACGACCACATCAAGAAGATGAAGAAGGCGGCGGAGATTTCGGAAGACGATGAGAAGCAGGCCGAAGCCGAGACCCAGAAGCTGACCGACGGAGCGATCGCGCGGGTGGACGACCTGCTCAAGAAGAAGGAAGCCGAAGTCCTTCACGTCTGACCCCCTCTTTCCCTCCCGCCCTCTTTTCCCTTCCGAAACCCCTCCCATGAGCTTCAGCCACCTCGCCTGTTCCCGGTGCGACGCCACCTACGAAAAGGGCAAGGTCTGGAACCTCTGCGTCTGCGGCGCGCCCCTGCTCGCCCGCTACGACCTCAAGGCGGCGGCGCTGGAGATGAGGCCGGGGCATCTCGAACTCCGGGAGAAAACCCTCTGGCGTTACAAAGAGGTTCTGCCGGTTGAGAACCCGGAACATCGTCTGTGCCTGGGCGAGGGAATGACACCCCTCCTCGACACGCCAGCGCTCGGGAAAGCCCTGGGCCTCCCCATGGCCATGGTGAAGGAGGAAGGTGGGAATCCCACCGGCTCCTTCAAGGCCCGGGGGCTGGCCCTCGCCGTCTCCATGGCAAAAGCCCTCGGCGCCACCGACGTCTGTCTGCCTTCCGCGGGGAACGCGGGAAGCGCTCTTGCCGCCTATGCGGCGCGCGGTGGTCTCAAGGCCCATGTGTTCGTGCCGAAAGACATCGCGGAAGTGTTCCTGATGGAGACTCTGGCCTACGGCGCCGAAGTCCAGACCGTGGACGGCCTCATCACCGACGCAGGGAGAATCTGCGCGGGCCTCGCGAAGGAACATGGCTGGTACGAATGCGCCACCCTCAAAGAGCCCTTCCGGATTGAAGGCAAGAAAACCATGGGTTACGAGATCGCCGAACAGCTTGCCTACACGTTGCCCGACGCCATTCTCTATCCCACGGGCGGCGGCACCGGACTGATCGGCATGTGGAAGGCCTTCGAGGAGATGGAGGCCATGGGCTTCATCGGCCCAAAGCGGCCGCGCATGTATGCGGTTCAAGCCGATGGCTGCGCCCCCATCGTCAAGGCTTTCCAGGAGGGCAAGGAAACCGCCCCCATGTGGGAAGGGGCGACCACCCACGCCCACGGTCTCAGGGTCCCGAAAGCGATCGGCGACTTCCTGATTCTGCGCGCCCTTCGTGAAAGTCGCGGCGCGGGTATCGCGGTAAGCGAGGCCGAGATCATTCAGGGGGTCAAACTGATCGCGCGAACCGAAGGCCTCTTCGTCTCCCCCGAAGGAGGGGCCTGCGTGTCCGCGGCCATGAAACTCAAAGCCACGGGCCATCTCTCGGCCAACGATTCCGTGGTCATCTTCAACACCGGAACCGGATTCAAGTACGTCGACAACATGAAGCCGCTCTGGAATAACTAGCGCCATGGCGAGCAAGACCGTGAACCCAGCCGCGGCCCGGACCAGAAAACCCCGGGTCCATGTGATGTTCACGGGCGGGACGATCTCGATGAAGATCGATCCCATCACCGCGGCCGCGATTCCCGCACTCTCCGGACGCGCCATCGTGTCGCAGGTCCCCGGCCTGCGAAAGGCCGCTCGCCTGACCCTCGAAGACTACGCCCAGCTTCCCGGGCCCCACGTGACCCCCCGTTGGATGTGGGGACTCAAGCAACGCATCGCCGCCCACCTGGCCGATCCTCGAATCGATGGCATCGTGGTCACCCACGGGACGGACACCATTGAAGAGACCGCATTTCTCGTGGACCTCACCACCGAAACCACGAAGCCCGTGGTTTTCTGCGGAGCCATGCGGACCCTCGGCGAGCCCGGCTCGGATGGCCCTTCGAATCTTCTGATCGCGGTGCAGACCGCGGCGAACCCCGACGCGCGCGGGCACGGCGTCCTGATCGCGATGGGCGAGCAGATTCTGGCTGCTTCCGAAGCGGTCAAGACTCACACCCAGAGCCTGGGGGCCTTCCGCAGCGAAATCGGGCCGGTGGCGATCCTCGACCGCAGCGGCGTGCGCTTCGTGCGCAGCGCGGTCCGTCGTCGATTCGTGGAGGCGGGGTCGATCGACGCCCATGTGGATCTGCATGTGATGGCGACGGGCTCCGACGATGTCCTGATCCGGGCCTCCCTGGCCCGGGACGTTCACGGTCTGGTCATCGAGGGCACCGGAGCCGGCAACGTTCCCCCGCTCGCCGTGCCCGCGATCCGGGACGCCATCAAGGCGAAGGTCCCGGTGGTGATCACGTCCCGCTGTGGCACCGGTTCGGTGGCCCCGCTGTACGGCTACGACGGCGGAGGCGCCCAGCTCCTCAAGATGGGCTGCATCCTCGGCGGAGACCTGGTGGGTCAGAAAGCGCGGATCCTGCTCATCGTGGCCCTGGCCGCCGGCCTCTCCGACCTCGCCCTACAGGGCCTCTTCGAGGCGTAGGAGCAAGAGCCAGGCCCCGCTCTGACCGTCAGGCCCGGTTTTTTCCGTGTGCTAGGATGCCCGGCATTGAGGTTATAGAAACGTTGCCCCCCGCTCTCACCGGGATGATCGAAGTTCTCCTCGTCGAAGACGACGAGGACCACGCAGAACTTGTCCGCAGAAATCTGCTGAGCCAGGCCGCGCGGTGCCGCATCAGCCACGTCAACAACGGTGAGTCGGCACTCGACTACCTGCATCGGCGGGCGGAGTATGAAAACCCCGAGTCGAGTCCCAGGCCGGATCTGGTTCTTCTCGACCTCCGTCTCCCTCGGGTCGATGGCATGGCGGTGCTCGCCGACATCAAGTCTTCACCCACGCTCCAGGCCATTCCCGTGGTGGTTCTCACGAGTTCGGCGGCCGACCCCGACGTCTCCCAGGCCTACCTCCGTCACGCCAACTCCTATCTGGTCAAGCCCCTTGACCTCGTGAGCTTCGAAGGCCTCATGAAGGAACTCGGGCTCTACTGGTTCACTTGGAACCAATCGCACCGGCCTTAGTCGCCCGTTTCGGGCAGGACACCGGGACAATACCGAGCCCGCGGCTCCCGGGCATCCTTCTGGTCGAGGATGACGAGCCGCACTCCGAACTGATCCGGCGCGCCTTCGAGCGTGGCACGAACAAGGTTCGCCTGACCTGGGTCGGCACGATCCGTTCGGCGCAGGCCGTCATCGCCGGTCCGGATCCCCCCGACCTCGTGATCACCGACATCAGGCTGCCCGATGGCGAGGGGCTGATGCTCCTGCCCGAGAGCCGTGAGCGGGCGGCCTATGCCGTGGTGGTCATGACAAGTCACGGCGACGAGAAAGTAGCGGTCGACGCCATGAAGACGGGCGCCCTCGACTACGTGGTGAAATCGGAAGAGAGCTTCGCGCGCATGCCGGAGATCGTAGACCGCGCGCTGCGCACGTGGAGCTACATTGTCGAACGGAGACGCGCCGAGGAGGCGTTGCGCGCCCGCGAGGAGCATTTCCGTTCGCTCATCGAGAACGCCCACGATCTGATCTGGATCCTGACCGGCGATGGCAGCATCCGGTACGCGAGCCCGGCCTGCGCGCGCGTCCTCGGCTACTCGGCCGAGGAACTGACCGGCTTGAGCGTTTTCGATCTGGTGAGCTCCGAACGGCAGGACGAAGCCCGGGCCGCCATTCGCGAGGTCTTCGCGCGGCCCGACACTCCGGTCGCCTCCACCCTGGTCTTTCTGGCCCGCGACGGTTCGGAGCGGATCCTCGAGTCGATCGGCAGCGCGCGCGGCAGGGAGAGAAAGCCGACCGCGATCATCAACTCCCGCGACATCACGGAACGTGCTCGCGCCGAAGAGGCCGCGGCCCGCCTGGAGGCCCAGCTTCAGCAGTCGCAGCGGCTCGAGACTCTGGGCACCCTCGCCGGGGGCATCGCTCACGACTTCAACAACATCGTCCAGGCCATTATGGGTTGCGCGGAACTGGCCCAGGTCGCCCTCCCTGATCAAAGCCCGGCGACCCCGTATCTGAAGCGAGTGAGCGAAGCCGCACACCGGGCGCGCGAGCTGGTTCAGCAAATTCTCTCGTTCAGCCGGCAGGACGAGTCACGCCGGTCCGAGATCGAGCCTTTGCGGCTGGTCGAGGAAACCCTCGCGCTCTTCCGTTCGACCCTGCCCGAGCAGATCCAAATCACCCAGACTCACAAGCCCACCGGCACCGTCCTCGCCGATCCCACCCATCTTCACCAGGTCCTGCTGAATCTGCTTACGAACGCGCGTCATGCGGTGAGGGAAGAGGGCGGCGCCATTGAAATCGGCCTCGAATCGCGCACCCTGGTTCCTGGCGAATTGGTCCACCCCGGCCTGCGACCCGGGCCCCACGTTCGGCTGTGGGTCAAAGACAACGGAGAGGGAATGTCGCAAGGCGTGGCGAACCGCGTCTTCGAGCCCTTCTTCACGACCAAGGCGGTGGGACAAGGAACCGGACTCGGCCTGTCCGTCGTCCACGGAATCGTCACCCGAATGGGGGGGGCGATCCTGGTGGAAACCGAATCGGGCCTCGGGAGCACTTTTGAGGTCTATCTCCCCGAAAGCCGGGCCCGGCAAGAGGACCTCGCGCCACAAATCCTGTAGACAAGATAAGACCGCGCCGAAACGAAGGGGCGCCGATGCTGTCTACCAGCATTTGTAGGGGCGGCCCTCGTGGCCGCCCTGCGAAGCTCGAATCGGACCGGGCACCCTGCGCTTCGGGGCCAGGTTCTGCCGCATATACTGCGGCGGTGACGAATCCACCTCCCGCCCGCGATCGGGGAACGATTCTTGTCGTCGATGACGACAATGACGTCCGGTTCGTGGTCGCCGACAGTCTGCGGCAGGCGGGCTTCAGTGTTCAGGAGGCGGAAACCGGCGAAGCCGCGCTGCAGAATCTTTCCGACAGCATCGACGCGGTGATCAGCGACATTTCGATGCCGGGACTGACCGGAGTCGAAATGCTCCGATTGATCCGGAGCCGCGACCTTGATCTTCCGGTGGTGCTCCTCACCGGGCGCCCGAGCCTCGAAACCGCCATCGAGGCGGTCGCGGTAGGTGCGCTTCGTTACTTGAGGAAACCCGCGGCCACTGCCGAGATCGTGGAGACCATGGATCTGGCGGTTCGTCTCGGACGTCTCGCCCGCTGGCGGCGCGACGCGCTCGCCATCACCCGCCCGCGCTCCCTGTTCATCGGCGATCACGCCAGCATGGAGCTCGCCTTCGACGACGCTCTCGCCGGATTGTGGATGGCCGCGCAGCCCATCGTGAACGCGAAAGACGGTGCGGTGTACGGAATGGAGCTGCTGGCGAGGTCGATTTCCAACCGGTTCACCAGCGTCACGATGCTGGTGGAAGCGGCGGAGAAACTCGGCCGCGTCATCTCCCTGGGCCGGCGGGTGCGACAGGTGGCGGCGAGTCTCGACATTCCGAAGGAACACGCGATCTTCGTCAACCTTCACAGCCTCGAATTCGACGACGAGGATCTGTACGCGGAGAACAACCCCCTGCGCTTTCTGGGTTCGCGGGTTGTCCTCGAGGTCACCGAGCGTCACTCGATCGACCAGGTCAAGGATCTCAAGGAAAAAGTGGCGGTGCTGCGCAGCCTGGGCTTCTGGATCGCGGTCGATGACATGGGCGCGGGCTACGCCGGTCTCAACAGCTTCGCCGCCCTGCGGCCGGACATCGTGAAGCTCGACATGGCCATCGTGCGCGGAATCGACCAGGATCCATACCGTCGGACCCTGGTGCGTTCGATGACCGCGATGTGCCGCGACTTCGGCATCCCTCTGGTCGCGGAGGGTGTGGAAACCGACGCGGAGCGTACCGTGCTGGTGGATCTCGGATGCGACTTCCTCCAGGGTTTCCTGTGCGGATCCCCAAAGGCCCTGGGAACAAGACCGCCGGGAGCGGCTTTGAGCCCGCCTCGGCAGACCTGACCGGCTGATCCTCGACGAGGATGAGGATGAGGATGAGGATGAAACACCGTGCGGCCATCACCGTGGCCCTCTTCTCGATCTTCGCGGGAACCTGCGCGGTCGAGACCGCGGCGTCCGCGGTCCGGACGAAGGTCCTGCGGTTCGGAGTCATCGCCTTCCACGCGAACGAACCCGACCGTGTGCTAAGGGTCTATGCCGACCTCCTGACCGAGATGGCACGCCGCCTCAAGCCTCAGGGCTTCGAAGTGGCCCCTCTGGTCATCGCCCGCGATCTGCCCGAACTCTCGCGACTGCTCGGCAGGGGCGAGGTCGATATGGTGGCGGAAACCGTCTTCGTCACCCTGGACCTGCAGCAGGAACCGCTGGTTTCGCTCACCCCGCGCCTCGCCATCGTCCGGCGCGAGGAACGCGAGTACCACACGGTGTTCTTCACCAGGAAAGACGGGGCGATACGCTCTTTGGAGCAGTTACGCGGACGAACCCTCGTCCTGCAGGCCGAGCGATCCACATCGGCCTTCGCGGTTCCCCGGGCCGAACTCGCAGGCCATGGCATCCCGATGTTCCCGGCCGGCCAGCCTCGCGCCCCCCGAGACGCCGCCTCCTTCGTGTTCGCGGGCGCCGAGTTGAACCAGGCCGTCTGGGTCCTGTATGGGCGGGGCGACGCCGGGGCCTTCAACGAAGGCGACTGGGACCGGCTGCCCAGGAAGATCCGGGACAGTCTGACCATTTTTCATGAAACGCGGCCCCTGCTTCGCGGACTGGTGTCCTTCCGCACCGGCCTCGACGGATCGCTGCGCCAGGCGGCCGAGGCCGCCTTGCTGGACGTGCACAAGGAAGAGGCAGGACGCGAGGCCCTGCGCAAGGCCGACGGCGTGACCCGGTTCGACCGGCTGACCGACACGGACCGGGCCAGCCTTTCCGGCTGGAAACGCGCGCTCTCGGGAGTAACCGGGACGTTCAAATGAAGATCGGATTGGGGAGGCGGTACGCGGTCTATCTGTCCGCCTTCACATTGGTGAGCATCACGATGGCGCTCGTCGCCGCTGGCTTCGTGTCCTTTCGGCAGGCGAGCATCCTCCAAACCCAGATCCGCAACGCCATCTCGACGGTGCAAAGCGCCAATGAAGAGGAACGCTTGCGCGGAACCGCCCAATACCTCGCCGGACGCCTGTTCAACGCTCTCTTCGGGCTCGACGTGGAGCGCATCGACGAGGAGATCCAGCAGGTTCGACGGTGGTTGCCGGTGCGGGATTTCCTCGTCACCGACGCCAGCCATCGCGTGATCACCGACGGCACCGAGGCCAAGCTGAGTTTCGGAGACACTCTGTCCGGGGTCTGGCCCACGATCGACTCCGGGGCACTCCTCATGACCGATGCGACGGGAAGGCGTCATGTGCGTTTCGCCATCCAGTCAGGCGGGACGCTCGCGGGCTTTGCCGCGGTCACTTTTGCCGAAGACCCGGCCCAGAGCAGCCTTCGTCGAATCGACGAACAGACCTCGAATCTGTGGGCCGGCCATCGCTCCTCCCTGTTGATCCTGCTCGTGATGGCGTTCGTTTTCAGCGCGGCCCTGGGCGCCATCACCAGTGCCCGGCTCTCCCGCTCGTTGAGTCGCCCGCTCGCCGACATGAGCCGGGCCGCCAAGGCCTTCGCCCAGGGGAACCTCGATCACCCTCTGCCCACCGACTCGAAGGATGAGATCGGAGAACTCGCCCGCGCCCTGCGCACGATGTCTCAGGACGTTCGCACGCATGAGGTGGCACTCAAAGAGGAAACCGCGAGGCTGCGGCGCGCCGAGGCCGAACGATCGGAACTGCTGGCCGATCTGGCGCGAAAGAACGCGGAACTCGAACGGTTCACCTATACGGTCTCCCACGATCTCAAGAGCCCGCTCGTCACCATCCAGGGATTCGTGGGAATGATCGGCGCGGAACTGGGGCCTAGCACCCCCGAGCAGATTCGGCGCGATCTTGGGAGAATCAGCGGGGCCGCCGACAAGATGCAGCGACTGCTGGCGGATCTCCTCGAGCTCTCCAGGGTCGGCAGAATCGTCAATCCCGAGGAGCTCGCGCCTTTCGCCGACCTGATCCGCGACGCGGTCGAGCTGGTTCAGGGGCACCTGACGGCGAGAAGCGTCGAAGTCGTGGTCCAGGACGGACTGCCGGAGGTCAAGGTCGATCGACGGCGGCTCGTGGAAGTGCTGCAAAACCTGCTTGAGAACGCCTCGAAGTTCGTGGTGGCGGACCGCGCTCCCCGGATCGAGATCGGGTTTCGCGCGGAGGACCGCGCGTTCTACGTGCGCGACAACGGCCAGGGAATGGATCCTGCTTACCTCGATCGCATCTTCAACATCTTCGAGAAGCTGGACCCACGAGCCGAGGGCAGCGGTGTCGGATTGTCGCTGGTGCGGCGAATCGTCGAGGCCCACGGGGGACGGATCTGGGCGGAATCCGTGGGTCCGGGGGAGGGGACGACCTTCTGGCTCACTCTTGGCCCCGAATGTTTCGACGTGCCCGGTCCGCAGATTTCATCGTCTTCGTCGCCGCCAAAGGACGTGGATCCGAGTGCCTTGACTCGCGGAGATTCGTGAGCGGCGCCTAGCTGCTAGCTAGCTAGCTAGAATGGGCGGTCGCATGAACCTCTCCCGAATCATCGCATCGGCGGGTCCTTCCTGCTCATGAAAGACCTCTATTCGAGATTCCTCTCGGCGGCGCCAGGGCGGCTCCACTTCGCGGCCCACTCACACCACCCCTGGCCTGATGTCACCCGTGAGGCTCAGATCGAGGCCTGGGACGAGGCGGCCCTTCTGGTTGATCTCAAGTGGGGTGCGATCTTCGGGAGGGTGATGCCGGAGGCGCAAAAGCACCTGGCCCGCGTTCTCGACCTGCCGGCTCCCGAGCAGATCGCTTTCGCCCCCAACACCCATGAGTTCGTGATCCGGCTTCTATCGTGCCTGGAGACGGGGCGAAAGCCGCGGATCGTCACCACGGACTCCGAGTTCCTGAGTTTTTCGAGACAGATCGCCCGGCTCGAGGAAGAAGCTCTGGTCGCGGTAACCCGCATTCCTGCCGAGCCCTTTGACACCTTCACGACGCGTTTTATCGAAGCTCTGCAACCGCCAGGTACTGATCTCGTTTTCTTCAGCCACGTCTTCTTCAATTCCGGTTTTGTGGTCCCCGATCTGCCCAAAATCGTCGCCGAAGCCTCGCCCGAGGCGCTGGTGGTCATCGATGGGTACCACGCGTTCTTCGCGATTCCGACCAGCCTGCGGAGTATCGCGGACCGTGCCTTCTACATGGGCGGTGGCTACAAGTACGCGCAAAGCGGAGAAGGAGCCTGTTTCCTCGCCATCCCGCGCGGCTTCTCCGGCCGGCCTCTTAACACCGGGTGGTTCGCGGGTTTCGGATCGCTCGATAAGGGCGACCTTAATCGCGTGGGTTTTTCGAACGATGGCTTCCGCATGATGGGAGCCACGTTCGACCCCGTGGGCCTTTATCGCTTCAATGCGGTCGCGCGCCTGTTCGAGTCGCGCGGAATTTCCGTCGCCCAAATAGACGCCCGGGTCAGGGTCCTCCAGGACCTCTTCCTCAAAGGCCTTGACGGAAGACCCGACGGCCCGGTGAACGTCTCAAGCCTCATCTGCCCCGGGGATGGCCTGGCCGGGCTCGGCCACTTCCTCACCTTTCGTCAGAAGAACGCGGGCGACATCGCGGAACGGCTGGCAGCAAGGAACGTCATCGTCGACCACCGAGGCGACCGCCTCCGGTTCGGTTTCGGCATCTATCAGGACGAGGCGGATGTTCAATCCCTCCTCGCCTGCCTCGACTCACTTTCCAATACTCCGGAGACAACAACATGACCCCCACCCCCAGGATTCTCGTGTTCGCGGGCAGCGCCCGCGAGGCTTCGCTCAACAAGAAGCTTGCGCGGGTCGCCGCCAAAGTCATCGGGGAGAACGGGGGCGAAGCCACGCTGATCGACCTTCGCGATTTTCCGATGCCGATTTACGAGGGAGACCTCGAGGCCCGAGAAGGCATGCCGCCCATGGCCCGCAAACTCCGCGAGCTTTTCGTCGCTCACCCCGGTCTGCTGATCGTATCGCCGGAGAACAACGGCTCGATCCCCTCGCTGCTCAAGAACACCATCGACTGGCTCAGCCGGGATACCGACGGTCGGAGCGGCCTCGAGCCATTTCGAGGCAAGGTGGCCGCGATCATGGGCGCCTCCCCGGGGGCCTTTGGTGCGATCTCGGGCCTGTCCAGTCTCCGGCCCATCCTGAGCAGACTGACCGTCCTCGTGATTCCCGACCAGGTGACCCTGCCGAAAGCCGACCAGGCCTTCAAGGAGGATGGCTCCTTCGTCGACGAGCGTCACCTGAAGTCCGTCACCGCGGTCGCGAAACGCTTGGTCGAGGTGACCGCAAGGATGAACCAACCGTCGTAGGGGCGGCCACCCTGAACTCGTCCGCCGTTGGGGTGCCGCGGGCCTTGTGGCCACCCTTCGCTCCACGGGCCGAAAGCCACAAGGTTTTTAAGGGTGGCCACCCCTACCGTAGATAATCCACGGCGAGATTCGCGAGCGCTCGTACTCCCGTGATCAGGGCGCCTTCATCCGCGAAGAAGCGCGGCGAGTGATTGGCGTAGATGTCTCCGGCGGGCGTCCCCTTGGGCGTCACACCAAGGAAGAAGAAGATCCCCGGGGTCTTCTCCTGGAAGAAAGAGAAATCTTCCGAGGTGGTGGTAGGAGGAACATCCGGGAGGATCTTGTCGCCCCCCACCCGCCGCAGGGTAGCCTCCATCTTTGCGGTGAGTGCGGGATCGTTGTAGGTCACGGGCAGCCCCTGACCGAAGGCCACGGTGGCCGTGGCCCCGGCGCTCTGCGCGATGAGCGTCACCGTGCGTTCTATGCGCTGGATCAGAATGTCCCGCATGCCTTTATCGTAGGTGCGCAGGGTCCCCGAAAGTTTCACCTCGTTGGGGATGATGTTGCGCCGGTTCCCGCCGTTCATGGCTCCGATGGTGACGATGGCAGGGGCGAGGGTGAGATCGACCTGGCGCGAAACCAGGGTCTGCAGTCCGAGCACGATCTGCGAACTCACCACGATGGGGTCCACCCCGGCCCAGGGCTGGGCACCGTGGGTCTGTCGGCCGGTGACCACGATGTCGATATTGTCGGCCGCGGCCATGATGCCGCGCGACCGCCAGGCCAGCGTCCCCGTCTCGAAGGGGAAGACATGAAGGCCGAAAATCGCGTCGACTTTCGGTTCGCTGAGGACGCCTTCCGCGATCATCAGCTCCGCCCCACCCTCTTCTCCGGGAGGCGCGCCCTCCTCGGCCGGCTGAAAAATGAACTTCACCGAACCCGCAATTTGGGGCTTGAGACCGGAGAGAACGTGGGCCGTACCGAGGAGAATCGCGAGGTGGTTATCGTGGCCGCAGGCGTGCATGACCCCGGTCTTCTGTTCGGCCCACTCGGTCGTGGCCTTTGACTTGAAGGGAAGATCCACCTCTTCGGTGACCGGAAGACCGTCCATGTCGGAACGTAGGGCCACCACGGGGCCGGGTTTCCCTCCGCGCAGGAGGCCAACCACCCCGGTTTTGGCCACCCCGGTCTTCACTTCGAGGCCGAGGGCCCTGAGCTCGTCGGCCACAACCTTGGCGGTGCGAAACTCGCGGTTGCCAAGCTCCGGATGCTCGTGGAAGTCCCGTCGCCATGCGATGACCTTCGGCAGAATAGCGGCGGCCGCCGCGTCGATCGCCGCATGGAGTGCGGTCGGATCCCCGGCCCGGGCTCCGGCGTTCCCCTGAGCCCCTTCGACGGGGCGGGTCGCACCGGTCAGGGCCAGCACCAGGATCGAGCCAGTGAGTTTGAGACCGAGTGCTAACGTTTGTTGCTGCATAGTGCCTCCAAAGACCTTGACTCTAACCGCCTCTGCCTGGGGAGAATCGAGGTCCTCGCGGAGGTCTAGAATCAACGGACATGCGGGACCCTGTTTCCGAGAACCCCGAGAGACGACGTCAGGCGCGACTGCTTTCGACCTTCCTGCTCCTGATGCTCGCGGTCTTCGCGGCCACGGACCTCCTGTCCAGTCTGAGCCAGCCCGGATCCGTGATCCCCTGGTACGGCTACGCCTTCGTGCTCTCGGCCCTGTTGCTGAACCGCGCGGGATACTACCCTCCGGCCGCGTTCCTGACCCTGTCGATGTTCCCGCTCGCTACGTTTGGCGTCGTGCTTGGGGGAGCCGACCCCCGGATCGTCTTCTCCTATCTCATCATCGGCGTCATCGCTTCCAGCATCTTCCTCGACCGGCGAAGCGCCATAGCGTTCGATGTCGCCTGTTTCACGTTCCTGCTCCTGACCCCTCTTTTCATTCCCACGAGTGTGCCGAGCGTTCGGACGATCAGGGGAGCCCTGGTCCTCGTGGCCATCGGCAGCGGTCTGTCGATACTCCTGATGATCCACCGCGACGAGCTGGAGCGGGACCGGCAGGAGGCCCTGCGCGCGAGCGAAGAACGCCTGCGTCTGGCCCTCGACGCCTCGCATATGGGCAGTTGGGAGGGGGACGCGGCGGGAGGGTTCGCTCGCTGGTCCGAGCGGGCAAGAACACTTCTCGGTCTGCGCCCGGAGGCACACGGAGGAGATGCCGGGGAATATTTCCGAATCATCCACCGGGATGATCGGGCGGCGGTCGAGGAGGCCTTAGCCGCGGCGGTTTCCGGGCAGAACACCGATTTCGAGTGGTTGCACCGGGTGATCCTGGCCGACGGGGGCGGCGGGGCCGACGGGAAAGAGCGTTGGATTCAGGTGCAGGGCCGGTCCATGGGCAAACCCGGGGCGGAACGCCGCATGAACGGCACGGTGCTCGACGTGACCGAGCGAAAAAGCGCCGAAGCCGAACGAATGGCCCTGATCGGAGAACTGGAACAGAAGAACGACGAACTCGAACGCTTCACCTACACGGTTTCCCACGATCTCAAGAGTCCTTTGATCACGGTGCGGGGGTTCCTCGGTTCGATCCAGCAAGACGTGGCCGAGGGCCGGTTCGACCGGCTGAGCCACGACGTGGAACGAATCCTGAGCGCGACCTCTCGAATGCAGAGACTGCTGGATGAGCTGCTCACGCTGTCAAGGATCGGGCGCCTCAGCAACCCGCCGGAGCGGGTCCCCTTCGCCGAGCTGGTCGGAGAGGCCTCGGCCCTGGTGCGCGGTCGTCTGGATGCGGCCCGCGTGCGGGTCGATGTCCAGGAAGATCTGCCTGCCGTCTTCGGCGACCGCTCGCGCCTGATCCAGGTCCTTCAGAACCTCTTCGACAATGCCGCCAAGTTCATGGGCGATCAGCCAAACCCGCGGGTCCTCGCGGGGACCCGGCCCTCCACCTCCGAGGGGCGACCGGTCTTCTTCGTCGAGGACAATGGCCAGGGCATCGACCCGTCCCATCTCCAGAAGGTTCTGGGCCTGTTCGAGAAGCTCGATGCCCACACCGACGGGACCGGCGTGGGGCTCGCCATCGTCAAGCGGGTCGTCGAAGTGCACGGGGGAAAGCTCTGGGTGGAATCGAAGGGGCGGGGCCAGGGAACCACGGTCTGCTTCACCCTGCCCACCCGCGCCCCCATCTGATTTTCAGTCCCCACAGACCTTTGCTAGCCTCCGCAGTGGACAAGGCGGTTAAGGGAGCCGCGAGACAAAGGCATGACCAAAGACACACTGTCGATCACCGATAACCGCACCGGCAAGGTGTATGAGATCCCGATCAAAAACGGGACGATCAACGCGATCGACATCAGGCAGATCAAGACGGACGGCGACGACTTCGGCCTGATGTCGTACGACCCCGCCTACACGAACACCGCGTCCTGCACGTCCCGCATCACCTTCATCGACGGCGACATCGGCATCCTCAACTATCGCGGCTACCCGATCGAGCAGCTCGCCGAGCAGTCGAACCATCTCGAAACCTCCTATCTCCTCCTGAACGGCGAACTTCCCACGCGCCCCCAGTACGAGGCCTTTTCCTCGGAGATCACCCACCACACCATGGTGCACGAGAACATCAAGGAGCTGATCGACGCGTTCCGCTACGACGCGCACCCAATGGGCATGGTGATGTCGGTGGTGGCCGCCCTTTCGACTTTCTACCCCGAGTCCAAGAAAGTCCGCGACAAGGAAGTGCGGCGGCAGCAGATTCACCGCCTCATCGCCAAGGTCCCCACCATCGCGGCCTACGCGTTCCGACACCGCACCGGGCTTCACTACGTGCTGCCCGACAACGAGCTCACTTATTGCGGCAACTTCCTCAACATGATGTTCAAACGCACCGAGGGCCAGTACAAGGTCAACCCGGTCCTCGAAAAGGCGCTCGAAGTGCTCTTCATTCTGCATGCCGATCACGAACAGAACTGTTCGTCCACGGCCATGCGCACGGTGGGCTCGGCCGAGAGCGACCCCTACTCCTCCATGGCCGCGGCCATCGGCGCGCTCTATGGGCCGCTGCACGGCGGAGCCAACGAGGCGGTGCTGCGGATGCTCAAGGAGATCGGCAGCAAGGCCAACGTGGCGAAGTTCGTGAATGAGGTGAAGGCCTCGGGGGGCGATGTCCGCCTCATGGGCTTCGGCCACCGCGTCTATAAGAATTTCGATCCGCGCGCAAAGATCATCAAGAAGATGGCCGATCAGGTGTTCGAGATCACGGGACACAATCCGCTCCTCGAGATCGCCATCGAACTCGAGCGCATTGCCCTTGAAGACGAGTACTTCATCAAGCGCAAGCTCTACCCGAACGTCGACTTCTACTCGGGCATCATCTACCAGGCGATGGGCTTCCCCGTCGACATGTTCCCCGTCCTCTTCGCGATTCCCCGCACCGCCGGCTGGCTCGCCCAGTGGGAAGAGATGATCGAGGACTCGAAGGAGCAGAAGATCGCGCGGCCGCGCCAGGTTTTCCTGGGCTCGCCCAAGCGTGACTACGCGGTGATGTCGAAACGGGGTTAGCTTCGTCCCCTGCGAAAGGAGAAGCAAACTCTCGGATGCTGCTTCACCGGTGAAACAACCGGGGCGGCATTGACGTTCATCTCAATGGGGCCAGGCGTCCTCGATCTCGATCTCGATCTCGAT
>Ga0163144_10009050_pt1 | contig 21438 bp, 18 predicted proteins | sample OliLak19BULKMAT1_FD_123175 | JGI IMG/M metagenome (GOLD analysis project Ga0163144, IMG submission 123175) | Freshwater microbial mat bacterial communities from Lake Vanda, McMurdo Dry Valleys, Antarctica - Oligotrophic Lake LV.19.BULKMAT1 | ecosystem: Environmental > Aquatic > Freshwater >... | reverse complement strand
CGCCAGCCGCGAAAGAACCCTCCGCGACGCCGGTCACAAGTTCCCGGAGCAAGCCGGGCACGATCAGTAATCAGTGGGTTTTCGGTCCGCGGCGTTTCGAGTCCGCGGCATCGGGTGCTGACTCGCGGACGCACACCTAAACGGCCGCCGCGATTCTGTCGGCACCCCCGGCTCTCGGCGGTGCCTTCTTCTCGCGCTGCAAGCGGCTTGGGGACCGACAAGCGGTCTGCACGGCTTCCCCGCCGCCAACCGCACTTTTCACGCCCGGCGCTCTTCCGTCTCACCGGCCGGGTAGTGGATCCGACCGTGGTACATGCTGCTCACGGTCCGCGAGACGCTTTCCACGATCGCGTGAAGGTCGCGCAGGGTCAACTCGCAATCATCAAACTGTCCGTCCATCAACCGCTTGTTGGCGATGCCCCGCACCAACGCTTCCACCCGGCTGGGCGTCGGATCCGTCAGGGCCCGGGCCGCTGATTCCACGGCGTCCGCGATCATCAGAATGGCGGCCTCGCGCGTCCGCGGCTTGGGGCCCTGATAGCGATACTCAAATTCGTCGGGCACCACCGTCTCTGGGCCGTCGTCGTCCTTATTGAGGTTCGCGGGACCATCACCCTCGGCCCGAACCCGGGCACGGTGATAGAAAAATTCCACGAGGGTGGTGCCGTGGTGGCTTTCAATGAAATGCGTCACGCTCCGCGGCAGACTGAACTCCCGCGCCAGTTCCATCCCGTCTTTCACGTGCCCGACCACCAAAAGCAGGCTCATCGCCGGGCTCAACTTGTCGTGCTTGTTGGGACCGCCCGCCTGGTTTTCGACAAAGTACTCCGGCTTGTTCATCTTGCCCACGTCGTGGTAGAGGGCGCCCACATAGGCCAACAGCCCGTCGCCGCCGACGGCCTCTGACGCCGATTCACAGATGCTCGCGACATTCAGCGAGTGGTTGTAGGTTCCGGGCGCCCGGACCTGCAGTTCTCGCAGGAGCGGCTGCTTGGGGTCGCGCAGTTCGATCAGCGTCATGCCCGTCGTCACATTGAAGACCCGCTCGATGAGCGGGAGCACAAACACCGTGACGCCTCCGGCCAACAACGCCCCCGCGCCCGCCAACCCTGCATCGACCAAAAACTCTCGCCGGATGCCCTCGACGAGCGGCCGGTCGATGGCGCTCGCCATCGCTGTCGTCAGGCCCGTTACCAGAGCGCTGATCATGCTGGTCCTCAGCAAACTGTTGCGGTCACGGATCTCCTTCAGGGTCCACACGACGCATGCGATTCCCGCCACCATCACCATCATCGAGCCCACGCTCAGCCGCAGCGCTACGCACACCAGCAGTCCGTGCAGAATGCCGTAGGCCAGGGCCGAACGCCGGTCATATGCCACCGCCATCAGCATGGCCACAAAGATCGTCGGCGTCACGCTCGTGACGGCCACAAAGCCAGGGTTCGAAATTGTCGCTGCGCACGCCGCCGCCAACGCCAGCAGCAGCACGAGGGCCACGCCGCCCATCCGCGATGCTCCAGCGCTGGCCCGCGGGCAGAAGAGCACGGTGTACCCGGCCAGCGCCACCGTCACACCGATCGCGACCGCGAGAATGCCCGCGAAACGCACCCAACGCTGCCAGGCTGAAATTGAACCAAAGTACGCCAGCATCTCGGCCTTATACAGGTCCGCCTGAGGCTGGGTGAGCACCTCACCCCGCTGAAAAATCACCTGCCCCACCGGGTTTTTGGTAATCACGGGCAGCACACTTTCCGCCGCACCGTTCTGATCCTGAGCCGTCAGGGCAGAGTCGTACGTGAAGGTCGGCTTGGGCTCCAGAACCAGCCGGTTCAAGACCGCCGCCCGCCCCGCCCCCGTAAAACCCGACAGCCGCGCAGCATCGGCCGCCGCGTCCGTCAAAAGGGCCGAATCCTCGGCATTCACAACCTCACGCTTAAACACCCGAACCTCAAGTTTATCAACCAGCAACCGCACTTCGGGGCTGGTCCCTTCTTGGGCCGGCAACTGCCACGTCGCCCGGTCCACAATCGGAATCCGCTGCAACACCCCGCGCAATGTTGAGGCCTTCGAGATCCACGCGGCTGAAAGTTCTCCGCCCGGCGCTTCGGCCTTCAACCCTTCAAAAATCTCCTGATTCAGCCCGAACTGTTCAATCAGCGCTGGGGGCACCGCCTCGAGCGTTTCGGCCCCCGCCAACTGGCGCGGAAGGGTCTCAATCGACGCCACCAACGCATCGATCCTGCCCAGATCGGCGACGAATACACGGTCGGTTGCCTGACGCGCCTGCTCTTTGGCCTGCTGCGTCTGGGCCTTGTCCTCGCTCGAGAGTTCCACTCGAACGATCCGAGTTTCGTTCATGACACGACCGACCTCAATCAGCGTGGCATCGCGCCCGACGGTCAGCAAGAGGGTCGTCAGCACGACAAAGACCAATGAGATGACCATGCCCAACGTCAGCCGGGGCGTGGCAAGGGCATCCAGAAGCCGCTCAAGCAGCCCGTGTTCACCCACCAAGGTCGCGGAAAGCGACCGTTGCCGGGCCCGCACACTCCGAGAAAGTGCCCCCACCCGCGTCGCTGCTTTTCCGGTGTCTTTCGCCATAAGTGCTTGAAATCGCCGCGCGAGACTCGACGGTTCTCGACTGCCAAGGAAGCCGCACCCTACGCCCATTATCCGATCGGTCCAACGTCCACGTCGTCTAAAGAGTTATCGGGCGTTATTTTGTGCGTCGGAGGGCGTTTCACCTGCCCGACCCCGCCGCGGCTTTATCGCTGGCTTGGCATCGTCCTCCCCATAGGCATCGATGATCTGCTGCACGAGGTTGTGCCGCACGACATCGCTCCGGTCCAGGTGCACGAACGCAACGCCGGGCGTCTTGGAAAGTTTCGCCGCGGCATCCACCAGCCCCGTTTCTGCCGCGTTCGGCAGGTCGGTTTGCGTCACATCGCCCGTCACAATCATCTTGCCGCCATGCCCGAGCCGGGTGAGGAACATCTTCATCTGCCCCTTGGTTGCGTTCTGGGCCTCGTCCAAGATGATCACCGCGTTGTTCAGCGTTCGTCCCCGCATGAACGCAAGCGGAACCACTTCCACAAGGTCATTCTCCATGAACCGCCGGATGGTGGCAAAGTCCATCATGTCGTGCAGGGCATCAAACAACGGCCGCAGGTATGGGTTCACCTTGTCTTCGAGCCCGCCCGGCAAGAAGCCGAGTTTTTCGCCCGCCTCGACCGCTGGCCGCGCCAAGATCACCTTGCGAACCCGGCCTTCTTTCATCAGGTGCACCGCGCTGGCGACCGCGAGATAGGTCTTCCCGGTCCCCGCGGGTCCGATGGCGAACACCAAGTCATGGTCCCGGATGGCGTTCAAGTAGGCCTGCTGATTCGGCGTTTTGGGCCGCACCGGCCTGCCCGCGGCATAGACGTTCAATCTTCCATCCCAAGACGCCAACTCCGCAGGCGGCTCCGAGGCATCGGCCTCTCCCCGCTCGCGGGCCGAAATGGTATTGGAAATCAGATCCAGCACGGCCGTCCGCGAGAGATCCTCGTTCGCATCCGCGGCTTCAATCAGCGATTCCAGAACCTGCCGGGCCGCCGCCACCGGGCCGCGATCTCCCCTCAGCAGCACCTGGGCCTGCCGGGCGGTTACGCTCACACCCAGCGCCTCACGGATGAGTTTCAGATTCCGCTCGGCGGGTCCGAGCACCGCCACCCGGCCCGAACCCCCCGGAACTTTCACAGTCACTTCCACAGCAATGAAACTCCTCAGCCCCCGAACCAACCCCATGCATCCTCACGCCGCCAACACGAACTCCAATGTTAGGGGTTGGATGGGTGCCAACCAAACGGCTCCAGCCCCCGGCCTTGCCCGGCTCGCCGCCCGCGTGCTAGCGCTGTCGGCGATGGCGTTGGTGCTTCAAGCCTGCAACGCACCGCCCGTGCGCCCGCCCGCCCGCACCGCCGATTCACCGACCATCCGAACGGTGCTGGCCGAATGGGACGACGTCGAGGCCGCGACGCGGAGCGCGGGGTACACCACGTCTGCCGCCCTCGTCTCCATTCAGGAAGTATCGGGCCTTGAACGCATCTTCACGCTCGCCACCGCTGGCGATGAAGAAGTCATACTGACGGCCGTGCGAACCACGAGCGACAACCTGACGACAATCCAAGTGACGGTCCGGGCCGGTGCCTTCGGCGATGCAGATCTGGAAGCCGAAGTCGCCGATGCGATGACCGGCCGGCTCGAAGCCCTGCGGGGCGTCCGTTTCGCCCCGCTCGAAGGCTTCAAATGACGGCGTAGAGTCGCAACCGCTTTCCTCCCCCCGTCCAGCCGTCACCCAGCCCGCACCCAATGTAAATCTCACCATGGACTTCCGCATCATTTCCATCGGCTGCCTCTCGGCCCACCCCCTGTGGGGAGAGAAGTCCGCCACTCGGGCCGGTTTCGCGACCACCACGCTCATCACCTCGGGCGATGCCAAAATCATCGTCGATCCCGGGTCTTCGCCCCTCGCCCTTGGCCCCCGCCTGCTCGAACGTGCCAACCTCCGCCCGCGCGACATTACGCACGTCTTCCTCACCCGCTTCGCCCCGGAAATCCGCCGCAGCATCACGCTCTTTGAGGATGCCGAATGGCTGATCCACGAGACCGAGCGCGAGTCCGTCGGCGTTCCCATCGCCGCGGCCCTGCGCGAGATGGCCTCGCGCGACGACGGCCCCGTCGATTCATCGCTGCGCGAAACACTGGAGGAGGAGATCGCGATCCTCTCGCGCTGCAAGGCCGCCCCGGAGACCCTCGCCGAACGCGTGGACCTTTTTCCCTTGCCCGGCGTCACGCCCGGCCTCTGTGGCCTTCTACTCGAAGGGACCCGTCACACCATCCTTGTCTGCGGCGACGCCGTCCCCACGTGGGAACATCTCAACGAGGGCAAGGTGCTGCAATCCGCGGCCGACGTCGATGCCGCCCGCACAAGTTTCGAGGAAGCCATCGAGATCGCGGATCTCTTGGTCTTGGGGCGTGACAACGTGGTCGTGAACCCGACCAAGCGTCCGTTCTAGGCGTGCGTCCGCCACCACGCCCTGCTATTCGGTTTCTTTGACCGCCCGAACCCTTGGCCGCACGCTCACGAGCCGCGCCCCGAGCAACTCGGTCGCCTGACGCACCAACGGATGCTCAGCGGCATTCGTCCGCACGGGTGGAGGCTCGGCAGGAAGGCTGCTCGGCGTTGCGGCTTCACCCTCTTCGTTCAGCCTCACGGCGGATTCAAAGCGGATGGAGAGGTCCACCCCGTACGCCGCCTTGAACGCCAAGCCGAGATCGGTCGCGTATGAGTTGGCAGCCGCGAACATCTGCGGATTCACGCTCACCACGGCCGTATCGCCGTCGATGCGTTCCAGTTTCATATCGCTCAGAAGCACGCGAAGACGCCGGTTGCCGCTGCACGATTGTTCGATGCGTGACCACAACCCGAGCACATCGCGGAGTTCATCCGGCGAAACGGGCTTGAAAGGGTTGACGGGCGCGGCGATGGCTGGCTTGGCCGCCCGCTGGTCCCCCGGCTTGGCCTCGGTGATCACGCTGGCGACGGCTGACGCGGAGGTGGTGGGGGGCGTGGTGGGGGGCGTGGTGGGGTTGGTGGGGTTGGTGGGGGAAGCCGCTGCGGGCGTCGGACGCTCCAAAGGCGCAACAACCGGCTTCGTGGTCGGCGCGGCAGTGGACGTTGGTGGCGGACCGGCGACGCGAACAGAAGCGAGTTCGGGCGTCGCCGTCAGGCTTTTTTTGCGAGCGGTTCCCGTGACACTCGTCCCGGACTACTCGACGCTCCGTTCAACGAACCCGTCACCACCGCTGTCACGTCCGCCAGTTTCTCGGTCAACGCCAGTCGCACGAGCATGCCATCCAAGATGGCCCGTGGCACCGTGGTGTGCTTCACGGTGTTCCGGACGCTCTCGCACAGGGCGATCATGTGAACGATGCCGGCGGCGTCGAACCTCAGGGCCCGCTTCGCCTCGTCCGAACGGGCTTCGCCCGCGAGTTCCACCAGCGCCGTTTCCGGCCCGCACGCGCTGATCACCATGAGGTCGCGGAAGCGCAGCAGAAGGGCCTCGATGAACTGCTCGATGGAGTTGCCGCGGGCCAGAAGTTCCTGGGCCTTTTCGAGCACCGGGCCGGGTTGGCCATCGGCGATCGCATCGATGATGGCGGAAATGACATCACGGGCCGGGAGGCCGAGGAGTTCTTCCAGAAGTTTGACGGAGAGGTGTTTTTCACCGGAGGCCAGCACGCGGTCGAGCAGTGAGAGGCCGTCGCGCATCGAGCCGTTGGCCATGCGGGCCACCGCGTACAGCAGTTCGGGGTCGGCCGTGTGCTTCTCGAGTTTCAGCACCTCGCCCAGGTGCTGGGCGATCTTGGAAGTGGGGATCGAGCGGAAGTCGTAGCGCTGGCAGCGCGATTGGATGGTCGCAGGGACTTTGTGGGCGTCGGTTGTGCACAGAATGAATTTGACGTGCTCGGGGGGCTCCTCCATGGTCTTGAGGAGCGCGTTGAACGCCGCCGTGCTGAGCATGTGGACTTCGTCGATGATGTAGATCTTGTACTTGCCCCGGAGCGGCTTGTAGACGGAGTTCGCGATCAGTTCACGGGCGTTATCGACGCCGGTGTTGCTGGCGGCGTCGATCTCGATGGTGTCGGTGTCGGCCCCCGCCATGATCTGGGCGTCAACCTCGGGCGTGCCCCCGTTGAGCATCTTGGCGAACAAGCGGGCCGAGGTCGTCTTGCCCACGCCGCGCGTGCCGGTGAACAGATAGGCATGGCCGACCCGACCGGAATCGACGGCGTTCTTGAGCGTCCGGGCGATCGATTCTTGGCCGACCACTTCGTCAAAGTTCTGAGACCGATAGCGGCGGGCGAGCGCGGTGTAGGCCATAGTGCGGAGGGTAGGGAAGGGTCGAAGGAGAGTCCTGATCGGGCAAAGCGATGCCCGCTCGATGGCACGAATCTTGAGACCGGTCTCGCCGTCGCTTCGCGAGGGTGCGCCGTCGCCCGCCGCTCCCTTGCATCACCCGTCTACTTCAAAATCACCCACAACGCGTGTAACAGCCCGGGGATGTAGAACAGCAGAGTCGGAATGATGCTTATGACCAGCGGCATCCCGATCCCGGTTTTCAGACCCACCGCCAGCGGCGGCATCAGGATCGCGATGACAACGAGCAGGACTTTGCTGATTTCGGAATCGGCCATGGGAAGTTCTCCGGTATTGACACCGTTTCAGCATAGCCGACCACGGGTGTCGGTGCATGATCGGCGCACAGCGGCAACCTCCGGGCAACCCATCGGTACACGTCAGCGTGCACACGAAGATTCTCAACCCTCCGACCGCCGCGGACGTTCGCCAAAGGGCGGCGGCGGCCCGTGAGTCGCTGGCCTGCTGCACGTGGTGTGAACGGCGGTGCGGGGTCGATCGGCTTCAGGGGGCTCAAGCGCCGTGCGGTCTGAGCGCCAGCTCGTTCGTTTTCAAGCGACATGTGAGTTACGCCGAGGAGGTTGACCTCCTTCCGAGTTACATGGTCTACTTTGCCGGCTGCAACTTCCGGTGCCGCTTCTGTGTGCAGGCCCCCGACTGCTTTGATCCGCAACGCGGTGTGGAAGCCGCGGCCGCCGCCCTCGCGGCTGATATGCGTTCAAAGATCGACCGCGGGGCGAGGACCATCAACCTGATCGGTGGCGAACCCAGCATCCACCTCCACACCATTCTTGAACTGGCGGCGGCCGATGCCGAGCGTTGCGGGGCGACGGGGGCGGAGCGGCTGCCGCTGATGCTCAACTCGAACATGTACATGACACCCGAGGTGATCGATGCTCTGGCCGGGATCATCACGGTGTACATCGCCGACTTCAAGTTCGGCAACGACGGGTGTGGACGAGCGATAGCCGGGGTCGAGCGCTATGTGGAGACAGTGTCGCGGAATCTGCTGCACGCCTCGGCGTGTGCCCGCGTCATCGTCCGTCACTTGGTGATGCCCGGGCACCTCGATTGCTGTCTCCGACCGGTCGCGGCGTGGATTGCGGCGCACCTGCCGACGACCGAGTTCACGTTAATGCAGGGGTATTCCCCATCCTGGCGGGCGACGTCGCGGGCGGGCTCCACTCCAGAACTTGCCCGGTTCGCCACCCAGGCCGAGGCCGATCGGGCCGAAGAAATCGTCGCGGAGTATGGGTTACGGAGGTCGGCATGAGACGCGGCAGGAGTGAGCGAACTTCGCGGGCGAACTCCGGGTCTAAGTTCGGACTTCACATTCCGGACGGCTCAGACGGCGGCGGCACAGAGATTCCGATCGTGATCCGCATCCTTCCCGACGGACGCCTGTATACCCATGACATCACCCCGGGCCTGGTGCCGGTGCTGATGGCGTTGTGCCCGGATCATACCGGGCTTCAAGCACGGGCCGTGGCACTGCGGCGGTTCCGATCGGATCCATCATCATGACACCTTCCCAACCATTGGTTCCGGTACCACCCTCACGGGTCCACGCGCCCGGGGCGGCGCTGCCCGCATCGGCGCGCGTTTCGGTTCCCCCGCCCGCAGCGGCTTCAACGTCACTGGCTTCCGAGGTGGATGCTGCCGCTTTGGGCCCGGCGAGCGAACTCGAACTGTTGATTCGATCGCGTTATCCGGTGCTGTACGTCGTGAGTTGGGAGGAAACGCGGCTGCTCGCGGAGGTCGCCAAGATCGCGGCACGGCGCGGCAAAGAACTCTACGTGTGGACGGTGACCGCGGGTCTGCGAAAGAACAACGCCGGCGCACCGTTAAAAGCGCGGTCGGCTTCGGGCTCGTGCGGCGACCCGGTGCTCGATGGGCTGGATGCCGTCATCGAGCATAAGGAGCCGGCGATCTATGTGTTCCAGGACCTGCACATGTTCCTGCACACGCGCTGCCAGGGAAACCGGGCGGCGATCCGGAAGGTGCGAGACGTTGCGCGTGCACTGAACGACAGTTACAAGACACTGATTATTTCTGCGCCGCTGGTGGACATGGCGCCCGAACTCGAGAAGGACGTGACGGTCGTCGATTATGCCCTCCCGGCCCACGCCGATCTGGACCGGCTGCTGGGCAAGATCATCGACGACGTGAAGGACCATCCGAATGTCAGGATCGATCTGACGGTGAAGTCGCGTCAGTTGCTGGTGCGGGCCGCGGGCGGGCTGACGCTGCAAGAAGCGGAGAATGTATTCGCGAAGACGCTCGTCAAGGACGGCGCGCTCACGGGCGATGATGTCTCGACGGTGTTCGCGGAGAAACAGCAGATTATCCGCAAGAGCGGGCTGCTCGAGTACTACGAGGCCCAGACGGGGCTCTCCGATGTGGGGGGGCTCGGTCAGTTGAAGGAATGGTTGACCCGTCGATCGCAGGCGTTCACGGACGAAGCGCAGGCCTTCGGGCTGCCCGCGCCCAAGGGCGTGCTGCTGGTGGGTGTCCAAGGATGCGGTAAAAGCCTCTGCGCCAAGGCCATCTCGCGCGAATGGAACATGCCGCTGCTCCGTCTCGATGTGGGTCGCATGTTCTCGAGCCTGGTGGGCTCTTCGGAAGAGAACATCAGAAGGGCCATCTCGGTGGCCGAGTCGGTGTGCCCGTGCGTGCTCTGGATCGACGAGATCGACAAGGCCTTTGCGGGTTCGCAATCTTCTGGCGGCTCCGACGCCGGCACCACGGCCCGCGTCATGAGCACCTTCCTCACCTGGCTGAGCGAGAAGACCAAGCCGGTGTTCGTGGTCGCGACCGCGAACGACATCACGCAGTTGCCGCCCGAACTCATGCGCAAGGGCCGGCTCGATGAGATCTTCTTTGTAGACCTGCCCGATCGCTCGGAGCGCGAGATCATCTCCCGCATTCATATCACCAAGTGCGGCCGCAAGCCCGACCGGTTTGACCATGAGCAAATCGCCGCCGCCGCGGAGGGGTTCAGCGGCGCCGAGATGGAGCAGGCGGTGATCTCCGCCTTGTACGACTGTTTTTCGTCGGGGCACGACCTCGCGACGGCGGACGTCATCCGGAGCCTGGGAGAGACCGTTCCCCTGTCGCGGACCATGAGCGAGCGGATCGCGAGTCTGCGGGCGTGGGCCGAGGGCCGGGCCCGGTTCGCGAGCCGCGCCGACGCACCAAAGGCCGAGCCCGTTCGACGAAAGTATGAACTCGAGGTGGGCGATGGCCCGACCCCAAGGTCTTGAATCCGGAGTATCCCTTATGAGCAGTGTCTGCGTCCTGACTCCCATCGTGGTCGCGAGTTGGCCGATCGTCTCCTCGGCGGTTTTCTCCGCCGCCGCGGCGATGGGCTTTAGTATTGTCACCGCCAACGCATCGGGAATCGACGAGGCGGCGTTGAGGAACAGGGTTGATCTGGATGTCGCGAACAGTGACGTCGTTGCCGAGCAGATGAGCGTGCGGCAGAGCATCACCATCCGTCGAGAGGGGATCGAGATCACCATCTCGACGAGCGAGAGCGGCGTTCTCTCGGTATGCGCGAGCGGCGACGCCACAAAGTCTCGCCTGCGGGCGGTGGGCGAGGAGGTCGCGGGCCGGGTGGTGCAGCAGTTCGCGTACAACAAACTGATGACCGAACTCGGGGCCCGCGGGTTTCGGGTCGTCGACGAGGCCGTGGCGGCAGACCATTCCATCCAGATCCGTGTCACTTCGCGCTGAAAGCCACACGATGAAAGGAGTTAAGCCATGTCGCCAAGTAAGCCTTCCTTTGACATCACCATCGCTCACGACGGCACCGTCAACGTTCGCGTCCATGGGGTTTCGGGGGCCGAGTGTATCACCCTCACCGACATGATCCGCGAGATTGTCGGCATCGAGCGCAGCCGAACGCTCACGAGCGAGTATCACGGAGGGGAAGTTCGGATTCAGGGGCAGACGCGGGACCAGACCAATGTGAGAATAACGACCTGACTGTTGCGGCTGAGCGGTGCGACGGATACTGATCTATGCAATGCTATCGATGCGAGTTTCACAACGCTCCTCACCTCGCTTCGTGTCTGCGATGTGAGGCCAGGCTGGACGCGACGGGGCTGGAAGTCAATCCGCCGCGGGCCCGCGGCGGGGGTCTTCAACGAGCGACCCGCCGGGCCGCGCGCCACACAGCGCGGTCGATATCCGGGTCGGTGCGCTCCATTTCGGTGCTGCGAGGATTGGACGGTGCCCTTCCCAACGCCGATGTGGGGCCGATTCTGCTCTCGGTCATTCCGGGGCTGGGTCAGTGGCGAATGGGAAGGCCCCGGCTTGCGGCCATGCTCTGTGGGGCCTGGCTGGTGGCCATTCTTCTCGCCATCGCGACGACGGGCACAACGATCGGATGGTTCTGCCGAATGACGGTCGTGGCGGTGCATTGCCTCGCGATCAATCTTCTTTTGATGAGAGATCTTCAGGGGATGAGCACGGTCCGGCGGGCGCTCTTCGGCTTCGGAATCTACGTGTGCGTCGTGATGTTCGTGTATTTGCCGGTGCTCGCGGCGGTGGGCCGGGTGGGCTCCGTGGTTCGGGTTGAACAGATGGCTGCGAACGAGTCGCTGGAGACGGGCGACGTTGTGCTGTGCGGCGGTGCTTGGACGAACCCGAACCAGTGGCGGGTTGGACACATCGTTTCGTACCGCACCAGGATAGCCGGGATGGCGGGGTATCGGCTCGACGCGGGCGAGAACATCGACCGCATTGTCGGCCTTGCGGGCGATCTCATCGAGATTCGTTCCGGGCGGTTGTTCGTGAACCAGGTCGAGCCGTCGCCCGAACATCTTCCGCTCGCGCCGCTCACCGGTGTTCCTGATGCGACTGCCTATTGCCCAACCGGCTCGGTGGTGATTGTCCCCAGCGCCATGGTGGTGCAGCGGGTCACCGCTAATGGCACGGTCGACGTGCGATGGGCGACACCCCAACTGTTGTTCGTCCCTTTCGATTCCGTCCGGGGACGGCTGATCGTGCGCCTGCGCCCGTTGAGCAGGTTCGGTCGGATCGACGATGGTTCGATGACCCGCATGGTGGGGGGTCCGGCGAGGCGCGATCTGCCGGGGGCTCACGCGCGGTCATTGGATCAAGGATCGGGATTATGAACGGCCGGTTCCAGAAACTCGAGTTCCGCGAAACCGAAGTCACGGCCGCAGCGCAGGAGACATCCTCGGAGCATCGGGCGGTTCCGGGACTGGCGGTGCGAACGGGCGCGGACGTGCTGGCCGACGCCGTTGACCTCCACCTGCGAGAAGAATGGGAGCCTGCGCTGCGGCTCTACACCCGGGCGCTCGGTGAGGACCACCTGTTGATCCGGGCGTGGGTGGGGCAGGTGCAAATGCTGGTTGAACTCGAGGAGTTTCCTGAAGCGCTGCTGTGGTGTGGGAAGGCGCTCGAGATATTCAAGGGTGACGGCGATCTATTGGCCGCGCGGAGCCTGGCCCTCATCCGCGATGCCGATGCCGATGCGGCGTTGCATGCCAGCGATACCGCCGTCCAGGCGCCCGGCAGTTCGTCCTTCCGATGGCTCTCGCGCGGCGAGGTTCTTATGGCCCGGCGAAAGCCGCGGGCGGTCGATTGCTTGGAACGGGGCGTTCAAGCAGCAGCCGCGCCGTGGCAGGGAGCGGCGGAAGCGGCCCGTATTTGTTGCTTGCACGGCCACGCAGCGACGGCGGCGGACTTTGGTCGTCGGGCGACCATTCTTCATCCGTCTCACCCCGTGCCGTGGTTGGCGCTGGGGCGTGCCGAGATTGCGCTCGGGATGATGGCTCAGGCGAAGGTGTCGCTGGGCCGTAGCCTGCAGATCGACAGCCATTTTCCAGCGGCCCGGGCCGCGTGGATCGATGCGGAACGGAGCTCGATCGTGGGATCTTTTATGCGGCGGGTGCGGCGACGGTTCCAACGGTTCTGATCGGGAAGCCCCTCTGGAACGTCCACTCAAGCCCGCTCACATCTCAAGCCCACTCACCCCAAATCCAACAATGACCATGAACCTCAAAGGCATTCTTCTCGCGGCCCGCAAGCACCAAGCCAGCGACATCCACCTGCTGGCAGGATTGCCGCCGATGCTGCGCATCAACGGTGACATCGTGCCCCTGAAAGGGGACGCGAACGATGCGGGCGCGCTGGACGCCTTGATGCGTGAATGCCTGAGCGATTCTCAGCGGGCCCGGCTGGAAACCGAGTGGCAGTTGTGTGTGTCGCTTACCTTCGCCGACATCGGTCGAGTGCGGGTGACGGTGTACCGCCGCTGCGGGAACACCGAGTTGTGCATGCGCATGAGCGAGACGAGCATCCGCTCGCGGGAGGAGTTGGGATTACCGAAGGTTGTCGATGAACTGGCAAGGAAGCAGCAGGGGCTGGTGCTCATCACCGGGCCCACGGGCGTGGGAAAAACCACCACGTTCAACTACATTCTCGACCTCATCAACGCCGAACGATCGGCCAAGATCGTGACCATCGAAGACCCGATCGAGTACGTGCACCCTATGAAGCGTTCGATCGTCGTCCAGCAGGAGATCCTCACCGACGTGCACGACTTTTCGTCGGCCCTCAGGCACGTCCTGCGGCAGGATCCCGACGTGATCGGCATCGGTGAACTGCGCGACCGCGATACCATCCACACGGCGCTCGTGGCCGCCGAGACCGGCCACCTTGTCGTCGCGACTCTGCACACGCCCGGAGCAGCCGATGTGGTTCAACGGCTCGTGTCGGCGTTTGATGGGAGCCAGCAGAACGAGATCCGCTTCCTGCTCGCGAACACCATCTGCGGCGTTGTTTCCCAGCAGTTGCTGCCGCGGGCCGGGGGCAAGGGGATGGTGCTCGGCGCTGAAGTACTTATCGAAACGCAGGCCGTTCGCCACCACATCCGGGAGAACACGCTCCACCACCTCTACAGCGAGATGCAGGCTGGTCGCAAATTCGGGATGCAAACCCTGGATCATGCCCTCGAACAGTTGTACCAAAAGGGCGAGATCACCTACGACACCGCCAAATGCCTTTCAAAGAACTCGGACGGCCTGAAACTGCGGGCGGGCTGAGGGCCGTTGGCGGTATTTGGCGCTGCAGGTGGACGGCAGCGACCGCCAAGGGCCTCCGCCGCAATGCCAAACGCAAACGGGCGGAGCCGTTGCTCCGCCCGTCACTCGTTTTCTTACGATTTGACCTACCGCGACATTGCCTTCTTTTTGCCGGTCGTCAAGGTGGTGCGGCCGCCGGCGAAGGTCGGCATACCGCTTCCCTTTTCGAACAAGTCGGCGAACTTGAAGCCCTTACGGCCCTTCCACTGGCCGCGGTGGTAGGCATCGCTGGCGAGCACCGGGAACAACGCCGACAACTCGCCGAAGACCATTTGCTCGTGCACGATATCGACCTTGCCCCACGAGCAGGCCTCTCGCAGGGTGGAGCCCGACAGGGCACCGTCGCGGCTATCGGCCACCGTCATCTGGATCGCGTATTTGTGCATCCCGACGTCACCGCGGGCCTTGCCACCCTTGCGCTCGCTCAGGAGTTCGGCGGCCACCACGATATCCTGCGCGAAGTTCTTCGGCACGCCGCCGCCCAGCATCAGCAGGCCGGTGTCCTTGCACGCGAGTTTGATGTCCGTCAGTTCGCGGAAATCCTTGCCGCTGTCGAACGCCACCTGACCCCGGCCTTCCTCGATGGCCTCCGTCTGCTGGAGCACGATGCCGAAGCCCGCCGAGCAATCGCTGAACGCGGGAACGAAGATGGGAACCCGCTTCTGGAAGCACGTCTTGACGATGGATTCGTTCTTGGGGTGGTTCTTGACGAGGTAGGCGCCCATGGCCTCGATGAACTCGCGGCTGGAGTAGGCACCTGGTTCAAACTGGTTGAAGATGCGGTGCGTGACGGCGTCGCACTCGCGCAGGTTGTCCTCATCGATGTAGGTGTCGTAGATGCGGTCGATCATCAGGTTTCGCAGCGTCATGTCATCGACCGGCGGGGCTTCGGGGCTGCCGGGGGCGATGTAGTGCTTGAAGCCGAGGCCTTCAAAGAAGTCCTGATCGACGATGTTCGCGCCGGTGGAGACGATCGCGTCCACCATGTTGTTCTCGACCATCGTGATGACGGCCTTCTTGAGACCCGCCGAGATGAGGCTTCCCGCGAGCGTCAGCACGACGGCGCAGCCCTTGTCCTTGAGCATCATCGAGTAGATGTCGGCCGCTTGGGCCAGCGTCCGCGCGGTATACGCCATGTCGCGATAGGAGGTCACGACAGCACGAAGGTCAACCTTCGTAATGTCGATGTGCTTGACCTCGCGCGAGAGCAGTTCGTTCTTCGTCCATTTGCCGTTGGCCATGACTGAATACCTCCACACCCCGGAGCAATGGGTTTCACACCGTTTGCCAGAGGAGCGTTCGTCTTTGGCCAAGCCCCCCTGGCCAACTGGAAAATGGTGAAGCCCGCCCGGGGGTGACGGTGGGCAGCCTCATAGTACGCAATGAATGCCGGAATGGTTCGTCCCGGCGAGCACCGAATCTCGGGGGCCGCTGGCTCGCCGGCCCGAAGCCGTGGGGTCGCGCGCCGCAATCGGTTCCGCCAAGTGCGCGCCACGCCCCCGCCGTACCATCGCCCCGAACATGCGCCACTTGCTCGGTCTTCAACTCCTCCCCGCCACCGACCTGCGAGAGTTGCTCTCTCGCACCCAACGGGCCAAGGCCGGTCCCGCGGCATCAGACCCGCTTGCCAGTCGGCCGCTCGCCGGTCGGTTGGTCGCCAACCTCTTCTTTGAAGACTCCACCCGGACTCGCAACAGTTTCACCGCCGCGGCTTACGCCCTGGGGGCTCAGGTCATCGACCTTCTGGGGTCGTCGTCCAGCGTCAACAAGGGTGAGACTCTCATCGACACGGCCCGCAATGTCGAGGCCATGGGCGTTGCGGCCATGTGCGTCCGGGCCAAGCAATCCGGCAGCGCCGCCATGATCGCCAAGGGCTCGGGTTGCCCCGTCATTAACGCGGGCGATGGAAAGCACGAGCATCCCACCCAGGGCCTGCTCGACCTCTTCACCATCGCCGAATCCTTCGATCGTCTGGGTTCCTTCGATCTCTCCGGGCTTCGCGTTGGGATCGTCGGCGACGTTGCGAGTTCTCGCGTTGCGCGTTCGGCCATCGCCGGGTTGCTCACGCTGGGCGCCACCGTCACCGTGGTCGGCCCGCCGGGCCTGGTTCCCGGTGGCTTGGCGTCCGCGGCCTCGCACGACCTCGATGAAGTTCTCCCCACGCTCGACGCCGTGATGATGCTCCGGATCCAGTTTGAGCGTCACAGCGACGCCCCGCCGCCTCAAGGCGCTGCGGTCTCACGGGGTTCCTCCATCGCATCAGTCCGTGAGTTTCGCTCGTTCTACGCCCTCACCGCCGAGCGCGAAGCCCGTATGAAGCCCCACGCCATCATCATGCACCCCGGCCCCATCAACCGCGGCATCGAACTCGACGCCGACGTCGCCGACGGCCCCCGTAGCGTCATCCTCCGGCAGGTCAGCAACGGTGTCTTCGCACGCACGGCCGCCTTGGCCTGGTGCTGCGAAGCCCACTAGCGCGGAATCCGTCATTGCACGAAGAGAGACTTGTTCAATCGCGACGTCCCGTCCGGGTCGGTCGCCGAGATCACAATCTTCTTGCCACGGAGCACGCCGGAAGCCGCGGGGAATGTGAATCGCTTCACCACCTGATGCCCGGCTGGTAGTTCACTCACCACGCCCTTCAATCGCGGCAGCCCGGGCGCAAAGCACGTCAACTCGAGCGTCAGCGGCTGCTCGCCCGTGTTCGTGACCGCAGCCTCAATCACTACGTCCTGTTCCGCACCGTTGCCCCTCATGGCGTAGGCCATGTCCATCACCACGTTGTCCAGCCCCACCTCGAGTGATCGGTGGATGGTGACGATGCCGTACGACTGTTCGGCGGTCAGTTCGACGTCCGCCACAAACTGCTTCGGGCCTTGCTCTTCGGTGGGGCTGAAGGCGATAGTGAACGGAAGCTCGATCGTCTGACGCGGATCCGCCGTGAACCGCATGGTGCGGGGCGATACTTTCCAGTTGCGGTCGCGCTGGCCCGTAGCCGTGTTGAAGCCGCCGGGCTCCAGGATCGTGAGCCGTCCCGAGATTGCCGTCGCCCAAGGGTTCACAATCCGGATCGTCCGCTCATGTTGTTGATTCGTGGATTCCAGGAACGCCGGCTGCACCTCAAGCCCGGAAATGAACCGTGTCAGTTCAACATCGATCCCCTCGATGAACACGGGCTCATCGCCGATGGGTAGCCGCACCGCCGCCCGCCGGCCCGGAACAGTCGAAGGCTCGGATTTCAGCGGCGTCCGATTCCCGTAGATGTCCACCACGCTCAACGCACCGTCGCCCAAAAAGCCGTACAACTCCGCGCGTTCAGTAAGGCACGCCTCGTTCCATGCCACCAGTGCCCCGCCGCGCTCGTCCGATTCTCCGGCGATGGGCCCGAGGATGTAGCACACGATCCCTTCCGAGATCGGGTACGTCCCCACCACCCTCCGTCCCTCCAACATCCGGATCACGGTCGCCCACGCCGCGAGTTCGGGCCGCGGCATCATCTGCGGACGGCGCTCGCCCACCACCGTCCACGGCTGGTTCAGTTCCAATGTGACGGGGGCGCCTCCCGCATCGGCCGTGGCCGCCCACACCTCAACCGCACGCTTCACCACCTCCGACGGCGCTGCGGCCATGCCATACTGCATCTGGTCGGGCGTTTCGAAGACCAGCGTCAACTCCGGACGGCCTGCTGTTCCGGAATCCCCCTTTGATACCCAACGCTCCGCCGCTTCCCGCACGCCCGCCGCTGAGATCTCCGCCGGCACATGCACGGTCATTGAGACGGTGTCCGCCAGTTCGCTCAGCCGTCCCGCCGACCACGCCCGATCAAGCCTCGAAGGAAGGTCGATCAGCGGCCCCGCGACATGCCGCGAAAGTTGTTCGTGCAGTGTGGCAGCCTCGTCCCGCAGCGATGCGCGCCAGAAGGCCCGGTCGTCTCCCACACGCCCCAACTGCCACCGCCGAACCCTCTGTCCATAGCGGTCGAGCAGGTCGCCGACGTACGGCAACCATCGGGTATCGTCGGTCAATAGAAGCGTGAGGGGATCGTCGGTGGGAACCCGCACTTCCGCCGCGAGCCTGTCCGGCACGCGCCCCAAAGATATCGTCACATCCTGCCAATCCGTCAGCAGGGTATCGACCATGGGCACAAAGGCCTCGGACCGCGCGACCAAAGTCTCCGGGGTCAAGGTTGCGTCCCACGCGGGGATGGTGACCCGGCCCGTACCTGTGATGCGCAGCACACCGGGCAGCCGCGTCAGCACGGCGGGTTGCAGCTCGCCCACGTTGATGCCGAACTTTGATGCATCGCGCGACCGGCCGGAGTATCGCGTGGTGTTTGCCGTGATGTTCCGCGAGATCGATTCTTCGGCCGTCGCCTTGGGCGGAAGCCATACGAAATCGGTGTACGCGCCCCCCACTCGACCGTTCTCGCCCACGATGTCCATCACAGCCCGATACCAGCCGAACCGCGCCAAGGCCGGCTTCCAGGTGTGCTCGGTCCCACCGCCCCCGAGGACACGGTCAATCCGGTCGCACTCGTGCCCCCAAGGATCAAACACGCGAACCTCGACCCGAAGGGCCTCGCCCGTCAGGTCGCGCACCGACATCACCAGTTCGGGCGGGGTTTCAGACATCGCCATGTTGGCGGGTGCTCGCATCGAAAGTTCGACGCGCGGCAACTGAACGACAGTGACATCATCAAACCACACCGAGCCCGAAACATCTTGCCGCCACACGGCGCGTTGGCCACCGGTTTCCGGTGCTGCCTGCTCCGGTTGCAGCAGGAGCAATTCAATCTGGATATACGCTGCGTCTTCGCGGTCCCCCACCAGCACCACGCCGATCTCGCGCCAACCATTGGAATCAGCCAGATCATCCTGCCCTTCGCGTTTCCGGCCCCGCACCACTTCACTGCGGCGGTCGGTGCCGGCAATCGGCTTGCCCGAAGCATCCAGGAACCGGGCCGCGATACAACCTCCTGCAAACGAAAGGCCTTCGGGAAGAACACTCCCTGAAACGAAGTAGTCCGCCTGTCGAAAAATCGGGATCACCCCCGACTCGAGCATCAGGCTCGTACTCCCGCCCGCTGTGGGCAGCCGGATGGAACCCCGGCCGGTCGCGGCCACCCCGCCCTCGCCGGTGTAGACGATCTCTGCCTGGTTCCAGTAGGGATATCCCTTCCGTGCGCCATCGACTTTGCCCTCGACCTTGCCGGCCCCTTCCCGCTCTTCCTGCGCGCGATACCAGTATCGAGGCACCTTGCCCGGGTTGGTCTCCATCTCCTCAAAGTCAAACGCCCTCACCACCCGACCGGTGCCGCCGGGCCGCGTGGCCTCCGTCATCGTCTGTGCATGGGCAGAACAACCCGGCCGATCCAACCCGCCGCTCAAGGCCAGGCCCAAACCGCACCAAGCGAAAACAGCCCGAACAAGGCAGGTTCGCGAATCAAGCGCAGAAGGCGAGCGGTTACCGGTAAGGGTCACACAGGGTTATCGGCGCGCCCGGCGGGGCGCATCCAGTCCCCGTTTGAATCGCCGCCGCCGAGGCCGCGAGCGTTCACCGTTCCCGACCCGTCAGGTACGCCAGCCGGACGGCCGCCATTTTGAGGGCGGTCAGCGTGATCACGCCGTAACCGACGGTCACGGCCATCACCAGCAGAAAAAACTTCGGGAATGACAGCCGGAAGAGATCAAAGACGTTGTAGGTGGACATGTGGAACGGATAATTGTCTTTGGTGGCCCCCTCGACCACCACAAACGCCATGGCCACAGGGTTGGGGATCAGTGAGGCCTCGGCCGCCGATTCCAGCGTCTCGCTGACGCCAGGAAGGTTCGTGAGTTCCGAGAGCGCCCCCAAGGTTCCCGGGAGCACCGCGTAGAAACCCAGTGCCAGGAAGAAATTCAGCGTCGCTGCCAGGCTGCTCTTTCGACAGATCAGGCTCAGCAACACCCCGGTGGCACCCAACGCCACGATCGGTCCCACAAGCACCGGGGCGAGCAACAGCCACGAGATGTTCAGGCCGCCCATGAGCAGCCCCGCCAGCACGAGGTGAGTGAGCAGGAGGGCGGGCGTGAACCACTGCTTTCGCACCGCACCCAGAAACTTGCCCCACACGATCTCCCACGCCGTCAGCGGCGTTGTCAAAAGCGCATCCCACGAACGTGATTCACGCTCGCCAGAGATCCCCGCGGTGGTTCCCACGGCCGAGAGCGCAAGGGCCACCACCACGCAAATAAGGCTCACCGCAAAGTGCAGCGATTCATCGTCTGTGCCCACCCGGATGTACAGGAAGACCAGCATCGCCCCGCACACCCCGCCCGCCACCCAGAAGTGCCACGGCTTCGTAAAGGTCGATTGACGCAGTTCTCGCCACATCACCGGGTTGTCATCAACCTCGCGGCTGAACTCGTGCACACGCTCCGCGCCGTCCTGAGTCGAAGCGGTGGGGGCCGGCACCAGTGCCGCTCCTGCCCCAGCGACCACGGGTTCCTGTGCGACCTTCCTCCGCCGCGGCATCCCCGCGGCCTTCACCGGCGATGATCCCGCGGCTTCCGCATTCAGCACACGGCGCAGAACCAACGACGAGAGACCGAACATCATCACAATCCAGATCAACAGATACGCCGCGTTGAACGCCCAGACCCAGCGAATGATGTACTGGGGAATGCCGGTCCCCGGGCCCATCGCATCCCCCTCGGTCGAGAAAGCCAGTGCCGCCGGCGTGGCCGTCACCATGATCCACGCGGGCGCATTGAACTCGTAGCCGACCACCGCGAACAGTGAACTGCCGAACTCTTGAAGCAGTTGATCCGCGGCGAACACCACCAGCGGCGGCCCCGCCTGGATGAGCGCCAATGAAACCAGCGCGATTAGGAACGCCCCCGCCGCCCGCCGGGCTCGGATCGAGTAAAAAATCGCCAGTATCGACGCCAGCACGGCGTGCAGCAAGATCAACGTCACGCTCACGACGACCGTGCGGGCCGTGAGGCCGCCGAACACCCGGATCGCGAGCAACAACGGGGCCGCCGCCAACAGCAAAACAAGAATCTGCACCAGGCTGCCGGCAACCTTGCCCATCACAATCTGCCACGCCCGCAGGGGGGTGGTCAGGAGCGCACTCAGCGTGCCCGCCCGCCGCTCCTCGCAAATCGCCGATGAACTCGCGATCGCCGCCACCAGCGTCAGAGCCACAAACTGAAACCACACGGCTCCGCGCGTCACCGCCGGCGCGACCTGCTGCGTGGCCTGCATCATCTGGGCCGCCCCGCCCCCTTCCGAAGGGTTCGATGTCACCAGAAGGAAGACCATCGTCACCACTCCCAGCATGGCCGACACATAAAGCCCACGGATCCAGTATGTCGAGGG
>Ga0163144_10009048_pt1 | contig 21439 bp, 20 predicted proteins | sample OliLak19BULKMAT1_FD_123175 | JGI IMG/M metagenome (GOLD analysis project Ga0163144, IMG submission 123175) | Freshwater microbial mat bacterial communities from Lake Vanda, McMurdo Dry Valleys, Antarctica - Oligotrophic Lake LV.19.BULKMAT1 | ecosystem: Environmental > Aquatic > Freshwater >... | reverse complement strand
TATCCCTTTGATACCCTATTAAATTGGAACCCCTCCCCTTCCCTACCTATCCCTTTGATACCCTATTAAATTGGAACCCCTCCCCTTCCCTACCTATCCCTTTGATACCCTATTAAATTGGAATCCCTCCCCTTCCCTACCTATCCCTTTGATACCTGTTGCTAGGGCTATCCTGCAAAGCTATACTGCGTATGATGAAAAAAGACATAACGCCCACAATAACTTGCAATAAGTTGCAAGAAGCCTCTGAACCTAATCAAGTTAGGCTCTCCTTAACCCAACCGCCTCCGATTAACGATAAGTCTTCAGAGGATCGAACTAATAGTTCGGACATGGAGCATATAAACTGTGCCTTCGATATAGCCTACTACTCCCTTACAGCGGCTAAAAAGACGACAGATTTTTGTGCTGTGATAAAAGCTATTCAATCCTCAATAGGATTAAGAAGACAGGTACTAGGGCATGATAAGAAGGGTAAGCCTGCCGAGGGCGGCAAGAGAATTGTGGACCTCCTCACTTGAACGTGAGTTTGCAAAAGACTTTAAATTAAAGAGTCTACCTATACTTGAGTACCTAACGGAACCTCAAATAAAAAAGCTACTTAAGAATCTAGAGTTAACCTGTACTCCGGTAGAGTTTCTGCTCCGTTATGGGCTAGAGGCATTGGAGATAAACGATGTAATCTATCTCCATCCAGAGGTGTTTAGGGAGTTTGTTGAATTGTACTTTTCAAGCTAAGGGGTGCTTATGGATTGCAAGGCTAGTAATGTCTGCTGAGAAATCCGCCTTTAAAGAAGGTCTATGATTTTTAATATTAATACCGTCTCTCTCAGCTTTTTGCATAAGGTGTATTCTATACATCTTTTCATCCGCATCCATTTGCTCATTTACTATTCTACTTTGGCCGGGAGTAAAGCCGAATAACCTAATTGCCATTTGAACGCATAGTGTTGCTGCGTCTGCTTCATCGGGACTGTGAGCTTGGGAGGATCCGATAGCTGCCATTCTTGTTTTATAATCCGACTTTGATTCTAGTTGTCTTTTTTTAGTTTTATCTTTTACTTTTATCTCTCTACGTGAGGTGAGTTGTTCTATGGTCATATCATCGAGTCCTCGAATCTGCCCTTGCTCAATGTAGTCTCTCAAGATAAACCAAAGCTCATGCGAGCTAGTTACTACAACATCAAAGCTATTGACCTGGTTTCCTCCCTGCCTTGTTGCATAGAATTTTGTAGGGGAGTTAAGTTCGCCTGTTAGTCGTCTATTCTCACTCTGTAGCAAGCCTCCTAGCGCCCTTCCTTGCCCATTACAATCAATGCCTACGTTCTGTAAGGGGCATCTTTGCTGCTTTAAAACCCCTAGTACTTGGTCACTAATTTGCTTTTCTGCTGAGTGGGGAGAACGGGCAACAATCTTAATAGGGAATAATAAACTGTTCTCTCTAAAATCAAGTACTACTTTACCCTCGGTATCAACGCCTAGTATAGCTAGTCTAAGGATACACTTGTCCCCGCCTGTACTAAAGGCTGGGTCTAGTCCTCCAACCATTTGCAAGGGGAATAATCCTGACCATTCTGTAGGTCTAAAAATATTAAAGTCCTCGATAAACTGTTTACTAATAATGGTACTTTCTGTAGCTGAACTCTGCCAAAAGCCGATAACAAATCTCCAAAAGCTTTCTGAGTCTTTACCCATTTGAGCTTCTTTTTCCTTTATAGCGGGGAGGTCTATCAGGAAAGGCTCCATCTGTTTCTTTTTAACTGGATCGGTTTCATGGATGCAGGGAGACTCATAACAATTAAAAAATAAACAGATTCCATTTTTTTGTGTAGTTTCCCATTGGTTCATTGTCATGGGGTTTACATTTTCCCATCCAATTTTGGGAGTACTGAGTACCCCATGTAAATCACTTGTTGAGTTACTGTTACCGATAACTTTTAGTTGAAAGAATTTTTTTGATGCATCTAAGTTTGCAATTGATTTAGTAAGTGCTAGTGGCATTTCCGTACCCTCATCTAGAACCACCATTAATGCCTCATCCGGGTGGATACCGATCCAAGTACCTATAGTCTTATCATCGTCGCCCTCTCTAGCTGATACTGCGTAGATACCGTGACGGGTATCCTTGAGTTTAGTTTCCTTATTAATAACATTTACTATCTTAGGAGGCTTACCTCCATAGTATTGAAAGGGGAGTATTACATCCATCTGCCCTAGTAAGGAGGTAACATAACCCCAAATACGGGCTTCAGCGGATTCTAGTGTAGTGGAGGCTACTACTACTCGTCTGCCTTTTGGATTGGCAAACCAAAATATCAAAACTATTTTTGCATTATCATAACTCTTGGTAGTGTTAGCTCCGCCGGCCTCACTAATAAAGTTATACCCTTCGCAGTGAGCTCTAAACCTTCTTTCCGTCCAATAGTGCCAAATAGTATATGGCCAAAGCAGGTCATGGGCTGCTTTCATGTACTGATATTTTAGTACTGGATTTAGTTCCTCTTTATATAGTTTTAGATATATAGAAACAGGGTGTACTACAGGAAAGCGCCTACCAAAGCATTTAACTAGGTATTGTCCGGTTATTTTATTTCTAACAATTTTCCAGCCTTCTTTTTTGATCAAGGCTGTTAGTTCAAGGTCTAGCATGGGAATCAGGTATGTATTTTCGTTGCCCTTTAACCCATTAAGCGGTTAAAGTAGCCTAAGCCGCAATCTTAAAAGTATATCATGTTACGCTTTCGCCCGTTTCAAGGCCCCTCTGACCAGGCATTTGTTGACCCCGATACAAACTACAAGTTTAGGGCCAAGTCCCGGCAGGACTTACTTAAGCATATCCTTAGCTACAGGGCGCAAAACCAGCTCCCTATTTTAGATGCTTTAAATGCTACTATAGATAACTATCAATGCCTTTTGCCAGAAAACGAAGGTAAGTGTGAGGAAAATAGGAATCTTCACCGGGGGCTTCTAGCTACTATAAAAGGCGGCATATCCATTTTAGTTAATGTGGCGTACAATAAGTTCGCCTCTCAAGCGGAGGCTGATCGGCGCTCAGAGATTTGTAGGGCATGTAAGTACAATTCTTTTGATGCTAAAAGCTACACTACGGACTACGTGGATAGAATTGCCCTAGCTATGGTGGGAGATAAGAAGAGTAAGTACCATGCCGAGCTAGGGGAGTGTTCTGTTTGTATCTGCCCGCTCAAGGCCAAGGTATTTTACGAGGGTACGGTTGAGCTTGATACTGAGCAAGTAGAGAAGATGCAACCTGTTAAATGCTGGCAACTTGATATTTTAAAACAATAACATGTCTGATTATTCTACAGATGCCGGAATTACTGATACCTATCGCCAACCTATCGTTAAAGAAGATAGTGGAGAACTAAAAGCTCCTACTAGTATAATTAAATATCCCCTTGCTGCTAGGGCTATTTTTTACAAGTTCCGTTCCGATTCATTTAAAAGAATCCAATTAGTATCTGAGATTGAAGGTATTGCTTCCGGTAATCCTCCTTACGATCCAGTTAAACTAGAGAAAGATGGCTTAGGCCATATTACCAATGTAAATAACTCTGACTTCGGCGCTTTCTGTTCCAAGGAAGACCAAGCCTTTTGGAACCTACTTAATGGTACAGAGTACATAGCCAAATTTTCTGTTGACGATCCAGATAAATTCCGTATTCCCGAGTACGAACATATTTTAGCTAAGAATTTTAACTACGTGGTGAGGAATTGGGATGGCTTTAAAACCCATATGAATACCCTCTCCGCACAGTTAACAAAAACCGGACTATCCCCTATCTTTTGGGATAACGAGTATGACTGGAGATGGAAGACGGTCGAGTATCAAAGATTTTTTGTAGCTGACCAGGCCAGCACAGATCTTTCTCTTCTTACTTGTGTCTGTATTGTTTCTGATTTTACGGTCCAGCAGCTATGGCAAAACTACGAGCTTACTATTAAGTACCCTGATGAGTCTAATTGGGATAAAGAGGAGCTTGAATACCTCCTTCTGCAAAAAGCCAATGTATTTTCTAAGTACATGGGTATTGCAGGGCAGATGAGTTTCATGGACTTACAGGAACGTTTTCAGAATGGGGACTACAACTACGCCCCTCTTCTAACGGATACCGTTCAGTTAGTTTCAATGTTCTATAAAGAGTATGACGAAAAGTTTACTCATTATATGTTTGATCCTATTTCAGATAGGAATCAACAGTTTTTATATAGAGTTGAAGGTCAATTAGATAACATTAATGAGGCGCTAGTTATTTTTACCTCTTCGCCGGGAGTATTTACGCTCCATGCTAATAGGGGTCTTGGCATGAAGATATATGCTCCTATGCAAGCGATAATGCGGCTTGATTGTACTCTCTTTGACATGACTACACTTTCTGCAACTCCTCTTATAAAAACCATACCCGGTGGCCCTTCTTCCTTTGATACTATTAGAGTGTATCCGGGAGTCCCTACAAACATTGGTTCAGCAGAACTACAGCAAAACAATTTAGGGGCGAATATTCCGGGAGTAGTTCAAGCTGCTCAATACTTCCAGAGAAAAGTTCAATTCAACATGGCTAACTCGGGCGAAGACCCTAGTATTCCTGATACTGATACAGGCAGTGTGAGTGATACACAAGCACGTCATAAGACCATGAAGGAGACGGGTTTTCTTAAAAACATTATCGCGCATTTCTACTTTAGCGTTGATAAAGTTTATAAGAATATGTTTATGCGTATGCTTAGGTGCCAGAAAACAAATCCTGGGTATGAAGAAGCAAGAGCTTTTAAAGACATGTGCATAGCTGACGGCCTTCCTGAGAGGTACTTTGAGGCAAAAACTTTAAGTCCTTGGGGTCTTCCTAAGCAGTTTAAGTCCGTGACTGCTTCTCGTATTGCGGGAGATGGATCTAGCGCCGGGCTCTTAATGGGCCTTGAATCCCTTGCTCAGGATGTGCCTGCCTTTACTGCTAAAGGCCAGCAAGCGTACAAAGAGCTTAAAGTTATGGCTACTCTCGGCCAAGAGTATGTTGAGGTGTTTACGGCTACGGAAGATCCAGATGAGATGTCAGGGGGTGCCTCCGTTGCAGCTCAAGAAAATAATGGATTTATGCAGGGGTTGGGAGCTATTTTCTCTCCTGAAAATAATCAAAGAACCCATATCGGAGTTCACTTTTCAGCCGGTATGGATATCATGAAACGGCGTACTCAGCAGCAAATGGGAGCTAGGGAGGCCGATAAAATCTTTGCGGTTCTTATTCCGCATCTTGCTGAACATATCGGGTATGAGGCCCAGGTACCCTGGGAGCAGCCGTATGTTGATTCTATTAAAAAGCCATGGAATCAATTGCAGCAGTATGCACAGCTTAATCGTAAAAATGCTGAAGCGGAGGTTAAAGCAGAGATTGGAAAACAACAACAACTACAAGATAAGCAAACTGAGGTTATGTCGGATATTCAGCGCAAGGATACGGTGGCTGCTGCGGATATTAGACGCAGCGACATTAAGGTTGCTTCTCAGATTGAAAGGGCTAAGGAAGCGTCTGAGACACGGGGAGAGATACAGCGGGGGGCTGCTGCTGATAGTGCTCAAACAGATAGACTTAAAGTTACCATGAATGCTCAAACTAAGGGCCAGGAGTCCTTGTCAGATTTAAGGCAAGAGTTAGACGGGATGACGGGGAGTACAGTCTCTCCTACTGATATTGAAGGAATCCAGTGAAGCATCGAGATAAGGTTCTTCGAGAGATAATGTCTAACGATACGCATCTTATATTCTATACGGACGGTATAGCGTCTTTAGAAAAATCCAAGATTTTTGACTACCTAAGAGCAGCTTCCGTTACTGAACTCTATGCGGCAGGAGCGAACATTCATATAACTGCTGCACAAGGTGCTTTTAGTGCCGGGTACAATAAAGCGTTAGATGATATAATGGATTTTAAAGAGTTCATTCTGGATAAATCACTGCCCAAAAAAGAAGTACCAAAAGCTGACTATGGTGGTATTGACCTAGCAGTAGAAAATAAACATATAAGTAAAGATGAAGCAGATGCAATCAAGTCAGGATTCTATCCAAGGTACGACCCCGCCACAGGTAAACTCAAGCCACCTACTCTCTAAGACGTCGGGGTTTCTTGCTTCTAAAACTAACCCTTCAGAAGCAAAACAAATAGACCCTACTGCAATTGCAGCAAGGGTTAAAGAGGAGATGTCGGCAGTTTCTAAAGGGGATAGTGCGCCTTTAGATCCGTCTGCTCTTTATCAAGCGCCCACGAATGGGCTACTCCCTGTTTCCGAACCTACCCTACCTACTACACCAGAAAACTCCATTCCTACTACTCAGGAGGAACCTCAAGAGTTAGAGGCTACGGAGGCTGATAGTTTTGAGGTGGAGGATCTGGTAGAGGAGGCAAAAGGAAAAGAACCACCCTCACTACAAGAAAGTTACAAGCAACTTAAAACAACCTATAAAGAGTTGTCTAAGTCTGCTAGAGAAAAAGAGTCTGAGTTCGAAACAATAAAAAAGAAATTAGAGAACTATGAGAATGGGACTGCGGTATCCCCTGTTTTAGAGCAGAAAGAAAAAACAATTCAAGAGCTGCAAGCTTTTAGAGATTCTATCGAGTTTAAATCCTCACCGGAGTATGAGGAAAAGTTAGCTAAGCCGATTGCTGAGGCAAAAGGTAAGTTAAAGTCTCTTACTGACAGTTATGGGTTTCCCTTAGAAACTCTTTTAGAGGAAAGAAAGGGGAGCACTGAGGCCGAGTTTAATCAACTTTTGTCAGAGCACTTTGACCCCGTAGGGGCTTTAAAGGTTGATGGTCTTTTAAATAATCTTTACGATTTAGAGGCTAAAGCGTCTGAAGCTGAAAAAACCCCTGTAAAAACTATGGAGGCTTTTAAAGGTGAGCTAGAGAGGGCTAACCAGGTAAAGAATATTGAACGAGTAGGCAAGATTCAAACTACTGCTAAAAAGTCTTGGGTATCAGTTCTTGATAAGATTAGAACTGAAGGAAAGTTTCCGGCACTAATATATAGTGATGTAGACACAGCTCATAACGCCATTGTTGAGCAGTTTATTACACATGCTGCCCAAGAGTTTAAAAAAACGGTGCAATCGTTCGCCCAGGCCGGGCTTCCTGAACTAAGTGAGGAGTTGGCCGAGGTAATCATTAAAGGTCATTTATACAGTACTACAGCGGCAGCTATGTCTACTATTGCAACATCAGCTATGCAGGAAACGGAGAAACTAAAGACTAAGACCAAAGATCTATTTAAGGTAAATCGCCCGTCAATTGGGGGTGGGAGTCCTAATACTAGCGTAGACGGGAGCAGACCTATTCCAGTTAATCCAAAAGCGGCTGCACAGGAAATTACTAAAAAGATACTTGCTGATCGCAGGTCTTAGGCGTATATTTAAAAATACGGTTACTCTTTACGATAAGAAGAGAACAAGCCAAAATTACGGCCAGTCTTCGATATAGACCGCTTGTAGAATAATAGAATCAAATGCTTACACGTTTAATACGTAAGCTATTTTTATATTTTCTACCGAGCAATTTATATGGATTTCCTGTCTGAACCAGAAGTACGTGCCTCCTTTTTCGCTGCTGCTCCCGCAATTCAATCACAGATTATTAACCTTACACAGCAGGTACCTAATTGGCTTCGGGATGTGCCGGATTATCAGGTATGGCCTAATGGAGCTGGTACAGAGCTGGTACAATTAATTATCCGTGGTCGTTTGCCGCAAATTGAACGGGGCTTTTCCTCTTGGACTTTGCAGCAAAATAACACTGGATGCGAACCGTGTGCGGGGCCCAATTGCAGCTACAATTGGACTATTCTAGGCGGTAACGGTCTTGAGAGAAAAGTTACTACTCTTTCTGATCGACAGTATCGTTCTCCTGATTACTGTATCAAAGACATTCAAACTACTGCTCACTTCGAGCAAATGTTCGATCAGAATGTCAAGATTCTTTTTCAGCAATTAGAGTTCATTAAAGAGGTGAACATTGCTCAGAATGCGCTTATAAGTCTTTCTAAGAAGTTTGTTATAGATTCAGAAGGACCTAAGACCGATAATGCTAACCCGTATGTTTATCCAAATATTGGAACAGCAAAACTTTCTACCATTAATATTGGTATCTTTGAAAACTTCTACCAGTATATGCGCCGGGATACGAGTGCCGTTCCGTATGAACGCTCTAACGGTTCTCCCGTTTATGCTGCTGCTGCTTCAGACCAGCTATGGCAGCAGATGTGGAGAGACAGTCCTGACCTTCGACAAGATATAAGATTTTCCGGTGCCGCTAACGACAATCTCTTGAAGTATAACTTCATGAGCACTATTCGTGGTATGTTCTTCCCTACCCCAATTCCGTGGCCTCGTAGATTTAATGTAGACGGTCAAGGTGAGTTGGTTGAAGTACTCCCGTTTGTAAACGGGATTCCTATGGAAGTAGGGAATTTTTCAGGCTTTAACGGCTCTTATGAGAGTGCTAAGTTTGAAGAAATTTTGTTGCATGGTATGCAACCATTCACTGTGTTCTACAAGCCTAATGTAGAATCTCTTGGACATAATACCTCGTTTGGTCCAGAGCCTAGCTTTTTCAACAATTGGGAATGGCTCAATCCACAGACTATGGACGATCCTTATCGTCGTGTTGGTAGATTTATTACCTCTGCTTCAATGGGTATTGGTTCTCAGTTTAGCGATAGTATTTACGCAGTTGTTGTAGAGCGTAAGACTAAGCGCTTCATTGCTACCTTTATCCCTGAACCTACGTGTCCTCCGGTGGCTGTAAATTGTGATAATGTGATTCCTGCAAGTGGCTGTCCGTGTCCTCTTATTCTTAATATTACGGCTGATCCGTTTACTGCAAATACGTACGTCATTACTTTGGCTGTACCGACTTTGGCAGTACCTGATGATGTTATTCAGTTAGCGACCACTAATGGTGGGTACGTTAACGGAACAGTAGTAACAGTTTCGGCGGATGATAAGACAGTAAGAATAACGGTTGCTGCGGGAACTGATTTAACTAATTGTGACTTGACTACACTATTCTGCGATAACACTCTTGGTTGTGTGGCTGATGTGGTGGATTATTGGGTTGACCCGGCTACTCCGACTCTTATTAACCTCATCCTGTCGAATCCGATTAAAGCGGATACTGCGGCTGATGTTGTTACCATTTACTTCGGTGATGGTAGTTCAGTTGCAGCGGCTGTTTCGGGAACGCCTAACATACTTACCAATACTTGGAAGGTCGATCCTACGGGAACCTTCACTGACAGGGTTGGCGGTGTGATTGCAATCTGTGTACCGACTGCTACAGATGCAAGTTGCCCGGCATGTGGAGTTGGTCCTACGTTTGTGCAGTGTACGTAAATAGATATCAGTAAAGTAGCTAGGTGGAGCAATCTGCCTAGCTACTTTAAGAGTCTGATGCATAAAAGGCTAAATGAACTGTACCCCTGCATTTCCTGCATACCCGCAAGACTTCTACCAGCAAATACTTAATTTCCTTTGTGTCATCTCTAAGCAACTAACGCCTGGAGGAGAGGGGATACGGTATGATTGGGAGATTCTTTGTGATCCTAATTCAGGCAATCCTATTTGCCTTCGCAATAGCTATAACACTGACGGTACTCTACTTACTCCTGCGGCCTTTCTTCTTGACGGTACTGCTTATCCTGGAATCCTAACTCAGCTTGTAGCTTGTAGTGGTGGTGGAGGTGCTCCTCCTGGGGGGCCGATTCGCTATACTTATGAAGTTGTATGTAGTCCTCTAAACGGCCAGCTTGTACTTCTCAGGCAGCAGTACAATATTGACGGAACAGGAATTGTCTTTGCCGCATTTAATCCTGATGGCACTGCTTATGTCCTTACCACTATCGGCTCTCTTGTAGCATGTACTGCGGCAGCTCAAGGCACTGCACGTTTTGACTATGAAGTACTCTGTAATCCTAGTACGGGTGTTCCTGTAATTTTACGTGCTCAGTATAATATTAATGGTACTCAGACAGGGTTTACCGCCTTTACCTTAGATGGTGCTGCGTATGGCGGGAGCATTACTGCTCTTGTTGCCTGTGGTGCTGGCTCTTCTGATGGCTATCAATGGTTTCCTCTTTGTTCCGCGGCTAGTGGTATACTACTCTATGTAAGAGTTAAGTATGATGCTACCGGACTTCCTTTAGATATTACTGCATTCTACCCGGATCTTAGTCCGTATACAGGAGATTTACTTGATTTAGTAGACTGCTCTAGTGTCTCAGATGGAGGTGTTTCTTGGTTTCCTTCCATAGATACTACTACCTACATTCCTAATCTTGGTACCGGACTTCAAACTGTACAGCAAAATATAATTACCTTTAACTCTTCAGGATCTAATCCTTTTAATTATCCTTCCAGGGCCACCAATTATAGAATTCAGTGGAAAGAAATTGAGGATGCTACTCAGGGTGTTTACGATTTAACAGTGCCTTTTAAGGCTTGTGATCAAGCTGCTGCTGCTAGGCAGCAAGTTAACTTAAGAGTTTACAGTTACGATCCTGCTTCAGGATATACTCCTCCACTGTATGCGTATACGATTGCCGGATGGACTATTACATCCGCTAATGGTGCCGGGACTTTTCAGGTTTGCTTCTTTGGGGATGCAGGTGTCATAGCGGGCTTTCAATCAATGCTATCCGCTGTAAATGGCGCAATCGGTTCTCATCCAGGAATCGGTGTAATAGATGCTGGTTGGGGTGAGTTCGATGAAAATACCTATTCTGGTTCCGCCTACGTGGGGCCTAAAACAGGATCTGCTCCTGTTGTATCAGTTGGTGCGGAGCTACCTCCGCTTACTCTCTTAGAGGCTCAGGGTTTTTATAATGCCTATAGGAATGCCTTCGGTACTGATAACATATTAGTGACTCACGCTGCTAATCAAAATAGTTTCAACTATCCAGTTGGCGCACTTAATTTCGGTGCTCGTATGGATGGTTGGGGTTATCGAAATAATCCTGCTAGCTGTCCGGGTGGTCAAGTTCAGATGTGTACGGATGCTGTTAATACATTTCTATCTAGTGGTACGTACCCCAATACGTGGAAAAATGCTCCTATACTAATGGAGACATGGGACAGGCTTTATGGGACTCCGGGTAGTTGGGTTACCCAAAATTATGATTTTACTGGCTCCTTTTTATGGGCTTCTAATACGGCTCATGTCAGTGAAATTAATATAAAAAGTAGGTTCAATCCGCCGACTAGCGCTCCTGATATGAAGACACCATTTGATGTGATGCTTCGTAATCTAGGATACAGGTTTGCAATTGTACTTTTAAGGCATCCTAAAACGGTTGTAGCTGGTACCTCTTTGGTAGTAGACGTTACCATTCATAATTATGGGAACTCTCCAACCTACAGAAATCATGTGCTGGCTGTGAGACTTTTCGATGCAATTAGTACCCGTATTGTGTATACGGAAGTAACCACTGTAAATGTTAAAAGTATACTTGAAGGTGGGGAGAGTACTTATAGCGTTTCAGTTAATGTTCCTACCTGGTTTCCTGCCTCTACTGTACGGGTGAGAGTGGCTTTAGTTAATCCTACAACGAAAGCAGCAGAGGTTCAGTTTGCCAATACTGGCGATAACGGGGACTGGTGGTATTCGGCCACTACTTCAGGCGCTACAGTTGATGTGATTAATGCAAGTGTTACTGCGGCTCCGGCGCAAGTTCAAGCAGCAACATTTAATGGTACTACTCAATTTTTTACAGGGAGTTCTACTCGTACTAGGTGTGATGCAACTGATTTTACACATACTATTACTGTTCCTACTTTGGATACGGGAGCTAGGAGATGCTTTTTCTCTAAAGGGGAGTTTAATAACGCAGGTGCAATGGAGTACTGGTGTGGGTACAGTGCTCTTACTGATAGAATTGTAGGCAGGGTTTCTAATGGTGCTACTGTCTATACAGTTTCAGCCGATAACTTTGGACCTATAACTACTCTCCCATCTTCAGCGTTTCCCCTTAAAGTTTGGTTTGATTTCGACAATACTTCTAAAATCATGTCGATTAGAGTGAATGGTTCCTTAGCCAATTCTACTACTATTACAGGGAGTATCCCTGCAACTTCACAGATTTTTAGAATTGGTAATGATGTAGATAATAATTTTATGCAGGGGCAGCTCTGTCTTTGGAGGATGTATAAAAATATTGTTACTACTCCAGCTAGGGAGGGGATACTGCTTAATCCTTACTATGTGCCTTTTAATATGCTCTCTAATGCTCAAAGGTATGGAATGTATTTTAGTGCCGAAATTACAGGTGTGGCCGGAACTTCTTTAGTTGATCCTATCTGTAATCTTCCCCTTACTGATAATGGGACAATAGGGCGAGTAACTGTTCAGTCTTTAGGAAACTAATATGGCCGTTCCAGGATGCGATCCATGCTGTTCGATTGAAAATACGGCGCAAAGCCAAGAGCAGACTAATTGGGCTACGCTCCATCTTCTATGCCAGATAGAAGCCAACACAGCAGGTGGTGGTGGTGGTGGAAGTGCTGTTAATCTTACTCAGATTGCCGGTACTGCTACCTCCGTAAATAATGGAATTTCTGATGCTGGTACTCTTAGAGTTACCATGGCATCGGACTCAACAGGTACCGTTGCTATAGGTACAATTGTTCCTGGTACTACTGCGACTAGTCTTGGGAAGGCAGAGGATGATGCTTCCGCATCGGGTGATACGGGAGTAGCACAGCTCTTAAAACGTGTTGATGTTGCGGCTGTTCAGACAAGTGCGGCAGGGGACTACTCTGTGCCCGTTGTTAATTCATTCGGCGCTCAGCTTACTAATATTGATAGCACTTACCAGCAAGCTGTTACTACCGGGATTATGAAAGCTGCTGGTGTTGCCGGTGTTACTTCAGACTCCATGGTAGCAGTTGGTGGTAGGACTAACTTAGCCAGTGCTTCTAGGTATCCTACTGATGGGCATTACGGAATAATGTCTTTAGGACGTAATGGCTCTGTTCAAATAAGTTCAGATGTAGGTGGCTTGAGTTCTGCTGAAGTTGGAGTAGCTTTTTTCAAACAGGAGGATGCTGTTCATGCTAATGGAGATTGTGGTGTTCCAGCATGGTCTAAACGCACCGATCTCCCTGCTGCTAGTTCTGGAACGGATGGGGATTACCAGACTACGAATACAGATGATCGGGGGGCTCTTTGGCATACTCCAATATGTAATAAATCAGGAGGGTTTACTCCTCTTAGAATTAGTGGCGGGCTGACTAATACGGTAACTGCGGTTAAGTCCTCTGCTTTAAGTAAACTTGGACCTTGTTACTTTTATAATAGTAATTCAGCAGTAGTATTTGTACAGGTGTTTAACGTTGCAACAGCCGGTGCAGTAACCCTCGGCACAACGGCTCCTACAGAGTGTTTTCCTGTTCCTCCTTTCGGTGGTGCTACTTTTGGTACAGACATTGGTGCTGAGTACTCAGCGGGTATTCAGGTAGCCGCGACTACTACGGAAACGGGTAGTACTGCTCCGACTGCCGCTATAACGGCAAATTTTAGATTCAAGTAGCAAATGTGGCTATCTCTCTTAATGGCAGTACTCAGTATTTATCAGCTTCAGCAATAGCAGTTTCTAGCTATCCTAATACACTTGTCGCGTACGCAAATCCTACTGTTACTAACGTAGATCAATACGTTCACGCCCACGATAACTCTGCGAGTGCCATTATTAACGGTTGGAAGTTTAGACTTGCAGGTCTTACAGGAGGAACCCCTGTTCGCATGAGTAGTGGGGATGCGACTAATCAAGAAGCCGTGAGTACCTCTACAGCTTTTACTACCGGCTGGCAGAAAGTAATAATGATTAATACTAATGCAACTTCTCGTAGTCTTTATAGGGATAATGCCGGTCTTGGGAGCGGCTCAACATCTATAACCCCTACAGGACTTAATAGGAGTCTTATAGGTGTTTCTCAACTCTTAGCTGCTTTTTCAGGCTTCTTTAATGGCTCTCTTGCAATGGTGGCGGGGTATAGTGTGGCTTGGAGTTCTACGGATAGAGCCATGTACCAATCCGGTCTAGCTCCTTGGCTCATACAAAAACAAGCTTTAGTGTTTTGCCTACCTCTTTATGATAGTGCATTTGGGCCTACGGATATTGCAAGTAATTTAACTTGGACTGCTCAAGCGTCTCCTACGTATACAGCAAGTCTAGCTGCACGTCTTACTAACAGTATTGGCTTAACAGGCATACTATGAAAGCTCCGGTAGCTAGGGAGTTTTTGGATATTTTTGAAGCGGCGGGGTTTACAGTCTTTAGGGGTGAGTCTTTAAGGCGGTTTAATTTAAATATTGTAGGTTGGAGAAATAAGACTAGAGCGCCTAATAAGTTTAACGATTCTTTAGCTGTTTACTACGACGATGGGTTTGACTGGATACGCTACGTTTGGCCTATTACTACACTCCCTGGTAGACCTTGGCTACTAAAACCTATGAACCCGACAGGAGCAGCTATTCTTTGTCCTGGGCAGTATAGGGGTGCTTACGAAATTGGCACATTTAAAGGGTACCGAGCCCTAAGGCAGGTAGGGCCGGTAAGTACCTACCGAGATAATAATTTAGATGAGCAAGTTGATTTAAGGAATGTTACAGTAGAGACGGGGTTGTATGGGCTTCATATTCATAGAGCAGGGGCCTTTACTAGACTAGTTAACCGAAGCAGTGCCGGGTGTCAGGTTTTTAGGTACGCTAAAGACTTTAGCGAGTTTATGGACCTTTGTGAGTACGCCGCTAAGTTATGGGGCAATAGTTTTACGTATACTTTAGTAGAGATTTAAACCATGGCTACTTTTAAATTATGTGGTGGGGCTATACTCCCTACGGTTGATTGCCCTACTTTACCTACAGATAGTGAGATTCCTTGCGCTACTGATTGTCCTGAAGGGTGCGGCTGTCCTACTCCCATACCGTCTGCGCCTCAGCCATACTACTCACTTGCTCCTACAGTTCAGCAATCAAATTGTGATCCTACATGTGTTAATATTTATAATGCATCCTTACGGTTTGCACTTGCTTGGAACATCCCGGCTTGTGGAGCGACAGCAGTTACGAAGGTAAGTAATCTTCAATCTCTTGCCATAGGGAGTAACCTTTGGATTCCCGGTAAAGGTTACTTTGAGGTAACTGCATTTGATCCTACTACCCTTGAAATTACTATAAAGAATAACTGTATCGAGGGTAATATTGCTCCCGGCACTGTTGTTCCTAAGTGCACTGAATTTATTGTCTCCCCTCCTCCTTGCTGTGAAGGTGGTTCAGGAGATAATCCCTTACTTTACCCTTATGTAGCGATTGATTTTACTGCTCAAGGATTAGGTGTTTGTCAGGAGATAACAGTTACTACCGTTAATGGGATGTCAGTCGGCAAGAACATTCAAATAGGTTCAGGTGTGTATAGGGTGGGTGCTGTAGGCGGTCCTACACTTATTACCATTTGTAATGATGGTGCGGGCATCGCTCCTGGCTCTTCTGTGATAGCCCGTACTTCTTCAGGCTCTTACCAGTATCCAGTTATTGTAATTGATACTAATCCTTGTTCAGCAACCAAAGTAAATGAAGGTTCTGTCCTAGTATGTAAAGATGGTATTATTCAGCCGCTTACAGGTATTGCCGTAGGCGCTCAATTAACTTTAACGGATGCTACAACAGGTGAAGCAGAATATAGAATAACGGGTAATCCTTCCTTTACTTGTACTATTTTAACTCAAACTCTTACACTCGCAGTAGGCCAAGCGAGCTACACAATAACGGTAGCCGATTCGAGTGTATTTGTTAATGGGGATGTAACCCAGATTGGATCTAGAACTGATAGACTTACTATTACTTCTCTTCCTGATGCTACTCACGTAATTGGTACTTTAAATCCTGTTCCTGGGAGTATTCAGCTTATTCCAATAGGTACTACTATTTGTGATATTTCTTGCTGTGAAGCTATAGATGCGAAGGTCGATTTTCTAAATAGTAATTTAGCTATTAAACGTTCAACGGTAACTAGTGCTCAAATATCACCTATCCCTACTGTTATTACTCCAACCGGAATCAAGACGACCCCAACCCCGACTCTATCAGTAACCAATAATGCACAAGCTGCTCATAATCTAAATCTTGTAATTTGCTTGGATGTAGGGGCTACTTTTGAGCTAGAAGGAATGTTCGACGATCCTGCAAAGGTTAGTCTATTTGTAGAGCTAGAGATTAACGGTGGTGGTTTGGTTGACGTGGCGCACGTAGTGCGGCCTTACTTTTATAAGATTAATGCAACTATTACCTTACTTACTGAATTTGTTTCTATATCGTTAACTGATGTAGTACCACCCGGAACTACCAGTATTTATGGCGTTAAAGGAGTTATACTTTTTGAGAGTACAGGTGCTGGTACTATGCGTCTGTCTAGTTTGTTAGCAAAGATGGAGATAATGGGAGTTTCTGTATAATGGTGGATGCGGACCAACTAGTAGATGGTGAGACAGATTTTTCTAGAGGCCAGGATGCTTCTAAGGAACCTTATCTTGTGTCTCCTAACGGTTACTACGCAGGCATTAATGTATCTACGCAAAAAGGATCTATCTCTCCCAGGTTTGCTTTTAAGGAACGTAAATTAAAGTTCCCTAAAGGAGGGGTAACTCTACCCTCATTACATATTAAGTCTTACGAAGATATTTTCTATACAGGTAAGTATCAGGCGGTTATTCCTTATCCAATTGCTAGTGAGCACTATTTTATTATAATTATTTCAGGAATCCTGTTTCAGGTGAACATTGATTCTTACGAAGTACTCATTATCCCCATAGCTAATGATCCTGGATTAAATGAGTACGCTATGCGGATTAATTGGTCCGTTGCCGGAAGATTTATAAATATTTTTGATTATCCTGCAAGGCCCGTGATTCTTGAAGATGGTACCGCAAGGCGGTCTGATCATGCTAAGTACGAAGTCCCTATTTCAAGGATAGGTACGAGTAATCAAAATAGGCTTTTCATTGCTAATGGAGGGGACGAGTTTACTGCAGGGGACCCTGAAGGGAACCCACTAACCCCTGATGCTCCAATAACTTTTGAGGAGGTACTAGCTCCTGCTGCTCCTTATATTAATCAATTTTTTAGGCTCTCTACTAATTTTAATAATAATCCTATTACTGCTATGGGATTCTTCCAGCAAGTAGATATCAGTACTGAGATAGGTACTATGTTTGTTGCTACGAATAAATCTATTTGGACCTATAAAACCAATACTCCTCGTTCTCAGTGGGAAGCTGGTGTATTTGGGAGTATCTTTGTTCCTGATTCTGGTATTGCCGGACCTCGCGCATTTATCAATGTGAACTCTGATTTATTTTGGCTTGATTCCGAATGCCAGCTACGTTCTGCATCGGTGAGTAGAGATGAGCAGGGTAAGTGGTCAAAGGTTCCTATTTCTAAGGAAGTGGAAAATTGGCTTAAGTGCTATGATGCTACCTCCGTTGAGTATTCAGTTCTTAACTACTTTAAAAATAATATATTTGTAACGGCTAATCCTTTCAATTGTGTAGCGACAACCATAAACAATCTTCCAATTCTAGATATTGCTTTCGGTGGGTTCGTTGTTTTAGATGCGGCTAATGTGGCTACTCTAGTTGCCGGTGCTCCAAATTCTGATAGAACTCCTGCCTGGGATGGGCTATGGACGGGAGTTAGGCCCTTAGATACGTGTACAATAGATAAGAGAATGTTCGTAATCTCAAAAGATTATGGGACTGTGAATAAACTCTACGAAGTAGACCCTACGGATACTGTAGATTTTATTGATGGGAAAGAAAGGTATATTGAAACGGTTGTCTATACTAAGGATTATGATTTTAGAGATCAGTTTTTAGATAAGCAGTTACAAACAGTAGAATTTGCTTTAGGTAACTTGCGAGGGGATTTTAGTTTAGACGTAAAGTATAAACCTTCTCAGAGTCCTTACTTTCTTCCATGGAATCATTTTGAGTTCAAAGCTCCTTACAGAGTTTGCGGGACAGTGAAGGATTGCCAGTTTAAGGGACTACTTCCTCAAACTTTAAAGGAAGTAATTTTAGGTGCTTCAGATGAAGCCCTTTGTGATCCAGTTACTAATATTTATTATGATTACTTCAGGCAGGTACAGCTTAAGTTAAAGATAAAAGGAAAGTCTTGGAAGCTTGGAGCTTTTAAACTCTTGGCTACACCAAAAGAGAAGCCTATTTATGCTTCTACCTGTAATGATTTTAATGTCGTAAACTTCTGTAGAGAATGTGATCAAGATTGGAAAATACCGGATATTGACCTATGCCTTCCAGCAACAACTTAATTAACGGTAAGCTTACCGTAATCGGACTCCCGGACCTTGAATGCTACGAGGATTTAAAGGCTCTTATCCTAGATTTACCTAATCTATTAGGGGTAATGATCCCTGAAAGTATTACTAATGTAGTAGTTTCCAACATTCAACCTACATCGGGACAGCGGGACTCTGTTTGGTACCGTCTTAGTAACGGCGGTCTTTTCATGGGTATCTACATGTTTTCAGGAGGTACTTGGATTCAGCTAATACCTGCTCCTGGAGAGGTTAAGTTTATACATGGGGATTCAGTTAATCCTCCAGCAGGCTACATACTTACCGATAATGCGGGCTCTTTAACTGCTATACAAAAGGCTCATTATAAGGGTTTTTGGTTCCCTGCGGGATCGGGGCCTTGGACGGACTTTACGGTAGTTTCTATCACAAGTTAGCTGTTTCGTTTGTTTTATTAAGTGTGTATACTTAGAGCATTGTTAGTTTATAGATAATTTACCCTGGAGATCCTATGGATGGCTATGTTTCTTTAAATGTCGAAGCGCAGCTAGCACGTTATAAGAAAGGGCTTACAGGTGGACCTTTTAATAAAGTCCCCTATACACCTCCGCCTATTACGTTTGTGGAGGGGAATCCTAGTTTTGGTGCGGGCCTTGGTTTGAGTAAGGTTCCTGATATGGTTGTTACTGATACTTGGTATGGCAGGGTAACGGCTAGAAAGTAATTTATAAATTTTAATTTTTAATGGCTAGTTATGGCTTCTCCAAAACTTACTAACATTCTTCCTCTTTGCAGTCAGCAAAAAGTCGCTATTCGGGATGGCTATGCGGGAGCAGAAGCTCGTATTTTTATTCCGTTTAGAGAGGCGGGTAGTGGTTACTGGTTTGCATCCGGTAAAGTTCCTACTTTTTTCGGGGCTACTATTCCGCAAGATAGATCTAGGACTTTGAGTGGTACTTCGCGACCGGATACTTTTATGAAGGATTGTTGTCATCCTGCACCTGGACTTTAATACTTAATCTAGTGTCATGGGTAAATGTGCTGGCTGTGGTGGGAGAAAGTGGACCCCTCCTGCTTTGTTAGTAGGTTCTGAAGGTGCTACTACACCACAGCCAATTATCCCCTTTCCTGTTAAGCCTAAAAGTATTTATGGAGTAATCAGGCAAACGATTATTCCTAAACCCGAAGCTATAACCATAACTCCACCTGTAGAGGATAAAACTTGAAATGCCTCTTCTCTACTCAGAAGCTAAGACTATCCTTTCTAAGTTCGCTGGTGCTGGTGGTCAATGCCCTGGTACTAAATCGGTAGACCTGTTTGTTCGCGAAGTACTTCAATTTATGCTCTATCAAGGCTCTTACGGTAATGAGCGTAAGTTTTGCTTTAACGCCGAAAACGGTTGCTTCACGATTCCATACGAACTCGAAACTCCTCTTAAGGTAAAGGTTGATGGCAGGGTAGGGAGTGTTTGGGATAAGTGGTATGAGTTCCATTCTACCTCTATTTTAGATGGTTGCATTGCTGCTCAGGATGCACTTTTTGAAGATACTAACGAGTACTCTACTGTTTATGATCTTCCTACTGGTGGTGCCCAAATAGGTGCTGTTCCTACCATCAAAGAAAACTCAGATTGTTTCATAATCATTCAGGGTGAGGACCCGACTGGTAGGGAGATTATTACCTACCATAATGGGGAAAGAATTGTAGGAGAAAAGCTTACGCCTGTTTGGGGACAGAATGTCTACACTCAATCTACTTTTGGTAGGGTAACTTCAGTCTACAAATCCATTACTAACGGATACCTTAATCTAGTTTGGAATAAGCCTGACAAGTACCTTAAAGGCTTTCTTGCTGATTACAGTCCTCTTGAACAAAAACCTGCGTACAGAAGGTTCCAACTTACAGCAGCGTGTGCCTGTAAACATAGCCTCGCTAAAGTTTCAGTAATTGGTCGCATACGTTTAAAAGAAAACTACACTGATAATGATAGAATTCCCTTTGATAATATCTACGCCTTAAGTTTAGCAGGACAAACTATCAATGCTAACTATCGAGAAAAGATTGATATTGCGGCGGCGAAAACTAAGATGTTAGGTGGTGTTGTTAACCAAGAAAACTCGTATAAGAAAGTTAATCCCGGACTTCCTATAGAAGTGTATAGACCGCTTTCAGGCGGGAGTATCAAAGGGGTGAATAGGTAATGTCCCGAGAGGAGTTAAACGGTAAGAGTTCGTGCCCTGTTGCGGATAACTGGAAACAGTTTATTAATAAGTTTAATGGAGCAGTTACACATTGTGAAGAACTGCATGAAACCATGGAATTGATACTAAAAAATACAGGGTATCTCCTAAAGCTTCCGCAAGTTTCAGAGGAGCTAGTAGTACTAAATGCAGTTATGAAAGAGATGAAAGACACATTACTAGCTTCTGCTATCAGTAAAGAGCAGCTTCCAATAGCTATAGTAGAAAAACTCTTGGCAAGACAAGAACTATTACAGAACAAGAGTACTAGGACAAAAGATTTTATACTAGTTTCGGTTGTACTTGTACTCTTATTTATATTGGGTTTTTTGTTAACGGGAGAGAAATTAAGTATTATTAATCCTCTATACCATAAGTAACCAGGGGGTTTTTATCATATCTTTCGTTTTTCCTTGTTTGGTGGGTTAAACGGTGTATTTTTCTAATCATGGTCCGAAGTAGATGGCAACAACTATATATAAACCTGGAACTACTAAAGGGCCTGTAATACTTGTCCCAGATGAGGGTCCCCGGAGTAGTGTAACCATTACCACTAAAGACGGTAAGGTCTATGAGGGTCGGTACTATAATACTAGGGAGGGACGCCACCAGTACATATTCCCTACTGACCTCTACGATCAAGAAGATCTCCAAATTTCGTACAACGGCCAAAGTGGTGTTATCGGTGGCGGTCGTCAATCATACGAAGGTAATTCTATTACTGATTGGCAATCCCGAGATAAGGGGTCCATCAATGCTGATGGCAGTATAGTAGGCGGCGTGGGAGGTGGTTCTTTAGTCGGCCCACCTCCTGCTGATTCAGGTATTC
>Ga0163144_10009047_pt1 | contig 21440 bp, 10 predicted proteins | sample OliLak19BULKMAT1_FD_123175 | JGI IMG/M metagenome (GOLD analysis project Ga0163144, IMG submission 123175) | Freshwater microbial mat bacterial communities from Lake Vanda, McMurdo Dry Valleys, Antarctica - Oligotrophic Lake LV.19.BULKMAT1 | ecosystem: Environmental > Aquatic > Freshwater >... | reverse complement strand
GTGCGCATTTGAACGTGTGGAGGCAAGGCTCGCGGTTTAAGATGAATACCGACTCGCGGGGAACCTCTCTTCGATGCAAAACATCCGAGCGGGTAAGCACTTACGGTGCGATGAATGCGAACCGTGCGATCGTCAGTTACATGAAACCGTCAAAGATGTGCAACCTACCGTAATAGCTCAATCTTTGACTTCCGCAGGTGGATTCATTAAGCTGCCAGCAGCACACATGTTATTCGAGCCGTCGGGCTATATGCTTTCAGGCGTCTCACCCGCCCCATCATCTCGCCAATCCAGGTAGTTTCTTAAGTTGCGTGCGAAGCCTACTCGGTGCTTTGCAGCAATCACCTGCTTCTAGCTCACCAGCATATGGATACTGCGTGAGTTCACCTGCCCCAGCTGTCCCCAGTGGAGGGAGTTCGTATGGCGCTACTCAGGTCCCCGATTCGTCGCCGCAGTTTCATGGCGGTCGGCGTTGCCGGGTTCGGGTTGAATTTGGTCGATTACCTCGCGATTCGCAAAGCCCAGGCGGCTGAGAATCAGTTCGAGACGCCGCCTGTGGTGGCGGAAAGCGTCATCCACATCAATCTGCCGGGCGGGCTCGCGGCGCAAGAGTCGTTCGATCCCAAGCCGTTTGCCCCGCTGGAATACCGCGGCGAACTGAAGGCGATCCCGACAAAAATCCCCGGCGAATCGTTCAGCGAACTGCTGCCGCAGATGGCGCAAATCGCCGACAAGCTGACGATTGTCCGCTCGATGACCCACGGCGAGGCTGCCCACGAGCGGGGTGAACACAACATGTTCACCGGCTACCGGCCGAGCCCCGCGCTCCTCTATCCCAGCATGGGAAGCGTCGTGAGCCACGAGTTTGGCCCGCGGAACGATCTTCCTCCGTACATCTGCGTCCCCAGCACGCCGACGATTTACGCCGGCCCGGGTTATCTGAGTTCTTCGTACGCCCCTTTTAGCCTGGGCGATGACCCTGCGCGGGCCGGCTTCAAGGTTCGCGATCTCAACCTGCCGGGAGGCGTCGATCAGGCCCGTTATGAACGGCGGCTCTCCGCGCTCGAGGCCGTAAACGAACACTTCGCCAAGAAGTCGCAAGCCGACAACGTGACGGCGATGAGCTCGTTCTACGAACGGGCGTTCGACCTGATCGGCTCGCCGAAAGCCCAAGACGCCTTCAATATCGAAGGCGAAAAGCCGGAGATGCGCGATCGCTACGGCCGCAACGAAGCGGGCCAGCGGATGCTGATCGCTCGCCGACTGGTGGAAGCGGGCACCCGCTTCGTCTCGCTCACCTACGCCGGCTGGGACCATCACGTGAACATCATGGCCGGCGTTCGGGCCCAGATGCCGGCGTTTGATCAAGGGTACACGGCGCTGATCAGCGACCTCGACGAGCGCGGGCTGCTTGACAAGACGCTGGTGCTGGTGACCACCGAATTCGGTCGGACGCCGAAGATTAATGCAACGGCAGGCCGCGACCATTGGTCGAAGGTCTTCAGCGTCGTCCTCGCCGGCGGCGGCATGAAGCGCGGCGCCGTGATCGGTTCCTCGGGACCGACGGCGATGGAGCCGGAAGATTGCCCGGTCTCGCCGGAAGATTTGGCGACGACGGTCTACAACCAACTCGGCATCGCGGCCGCCAAGGAATTGATGGCGCCCGGCGATCGGCCGATCGAAATCGTCGACGGCGGCAAGGTTCGCAAAGAACTGTTGGCCTAAACGGCAAACCTGCGCGGTCGCCGGTACAACGCCACGCCGCGCTCGTTTGCCTTCATTTGATGAGGGCGGGCATGTCCAAGTTTTCCACAATTTGCACGGCGCTGGGCTGCTTGCTGGCAGCGTCCGCCATCGAAGCGGCGTCGCCGCGGCTCGATCATTTGCAGCCGCAAGGGGGCCAACGCGGCACCGAAGTAGCGGTGACGCTCATCGGCGGCCGTATTGGTCAAGATCCGCAGCAGATCCTGTTCTACGATCCCGGCATCGAGCTGAAGTCGATCGAGCGGATCGACGATAACCAGGCGAAAGCGACGCTCGCGATCGCCCCCGATTGCCAGCCCGGCATTCACGGCATTCGCGTGCGGACGCTTACAGGCTTGACGAATCTGCGGACGTTTCACGTCGGCACGCTGCCAGAAAGCAACGAGACGGAGCCAAACGGCGACTTCGCCGCGCCGCAAGCGATTCCGTTGGGAACCACCGTCAATGGCGTGATCACGAACGAAGACGTCGACTACTTTGTCATCGAAGCGAAAGAAGGGGAGCGAATCTCCGTAGAGATCGAAGGCCTGCGGCTCGGCCGCACCTTCTTCGATCCCGCGATTGCCATTCTCGACGAAGAACGCTTCGAAGTCGCCGCCAGCGACGACTCCCCGCTGATGCAGCAAGACGCCTTCTGCAGCGTCATCGCGCCGAAGACCGGCAAGTATATCGTCGAGATGCGCGAGACTTCCTATCGCGGCGACGATGCCTCGACCTACCGATTGCACATCGGCAAGTTCCCGCGGCCTGGCGTGGCTTTTCCTGGAGGAGGCAAGCCAGGCGAAGAGGTGGAATTGAAACTGCTCGGCGATCCGCTGGGCGAGAAGCTTGCGAAAGTGAAGCTGCCCGAAACGCCGCCGCTCGACTTCCGCTTCGCCGCGGAAGACGAAGCAGGCGCAGCAGCGACTGGCTTGCCGTTGCGGATCATCGACGCAACCAATGTGATTGAAGTCGAACCAAACCAGAAGAACGACAACGCGACCCGCGGCGAATTGCCGGCTGCTTTTTGCGGCGTCATTGAGAAGCCGGGCGCTCTCGACCGTTTCCGCTTCGCCGCGAAAAAGGGCGAAGTCTGGGATATGAACCTTATCGCTCGCGAGATTCGTTCGCCGCTCGATGCGATCCTGCGAATTCGCAAGGCGAGCGGCGAGCAGTTGGCTGCCTCCGACGACAACGCCGGCCGACCCGATAGCTACATTCGCTTCACGGTTCCCGAAGACGGCGAATACGTTTGCGACGTCGTCGATCATTTGAAGCAGGGGGGGCCAACCTACGCCTACCGGCTTGAAATCACCAAGCCCCGTCTCGCGGTCGACATCGTTCTTGAGGAGCGCAGCCAGTTTGAAGCGACCGAAGTCGTGGTGCCGCAGGGAGGCCAAACGGCGGTGATGGTCACCGCGAACCGAGCCGAATTCGGCGGCGACTTGAACGTCGGGTTCGGCGCCTTGCCGGAAGGCGTCACGCAGGAAACGGTGATGCTCACCGCCGATTACAATCGCTTGCCAGTGCTGCTGCGGGCCACGCCAGAAGCGCCGCTGGCAGGGCAGTTGACCACAATTACCGCTGAACTAACCGACAAATCGCAGCCGCTCCTCAATCGCTTTCGCCAGCAGACGTGGCTGATCCGCGGCGCGAACAACGTCAACGTCTGGAGCCACTACGCCAATCAAGGCGCCGTCGCCGTCGCCCAGCCGTTGCCATTCACGATCAAGATCGTCGAGCCGAAGGCGGCGTTGGTGCAAAGCGGTTCCAAGGATCTGCGGGTGGTGGCCGAAAAGAAAGAGGGCTTCGATGGTCGCATCGCCGTGCGGATGCTGTACGATCCGCCGGGACTGTCGTCGCATCAGGGGATCGGCATCGAACCGGGGCAGACCGAAGCGGTCATTCCGCTCACCACCAATCCGCAGGCTTGGGCCCGCGATTGGAAGATCATCGTCATTGCCGAAGCCGACGTGAACGGCACGGTCCGCACGGCCTCCGAGTTCGCGACGCTGAAGATCGCCCCGCAGTACGTCACGATGGCGTACCCCACGGTGGCCACCGAGCAAGGGAAGGGACTCGACTACGCGGTTGCCATCACGCAGGCTACTCCCTTCAACGGCGCTGCCAAGGTGGAACTCGTCGGTCTCCCCCCCGGAGTTACGACCACCCCGCAAGAGATCACCAAGGATTCGACCGAAGTAAAGTTCCCGCTGCAAGTCGCCGCCGACGCGCGGGTAGGGCACCACAAGTCGCTCTACTGCGTGGTGACGGTCATGGAAAACGAAGAGCCGGTCGTCCACACGATCGGCACCGGCGAGCTGCGCGTCGACGCGCCGTTGCCGCCGCCGCAAACCGCTCAAGAGGGAATCCCCGCGACGGGAGAATCGTCATGAAGATATTTCGCTTCGTTTTGAGCTTCGGCTTGCTAGTATTTACGAGTCATGCCGCACTAGCGAAGACTTCGTCCGCTCCTGGTGAAACGCCGGCAGTTAAGCCGGAAGTCGTCGCCGATGTGGCGAGTCTCGCGGTCTATCCATCGGAAATTACTCTCGACGACGGTGACGACTACCAAGGGGTCATTGCCGTGGCGACGCGCGCCAACGGCGTGACGCTCGACGTCAGCGATCAGGTCGAGTGGGTTGTCGAAGGATCCGCACGGTTGGAAGGCCATCGACTATTGCCGGTAGCCGATGGCGCCACGGTGCTACGGGCGAGCTACGGCACGCATCAAGCCGAGGCCCCGGTGAAGGTCGTTGGCGTGGCGAACCGCCCGGCGGTGAGCTTTCGTCACGACGTGATGCCGATCTTCCTCCGCGGCGGCTGCAACGCCGGCGGCTGCCACGGTTCCTCGCGCGGCAAAGACGGCTTCCGGCTGAGTCTGTTCGGCTTCGATCCGGCGGGCGACTATTTCCGGCTGACGCGCGAGCAAGCGGTTCGTCGCGTCAATCTCAGCATTCCAGAAGAGAGTCTGCTGTACACCAAGGTGACTGGCAAAGTTCCCCATACCGGCGGCAAGAACTTTGAACCCGACAGCGTCCACGCGAAGACCCTCCGCGATTGGGTCGCCGGCGGCGCGCAGAGCGACGTCGCGACGGCGCCGACCGTGACGAAAGTCGAATTGTTCCCCCCCCGCGTCGTGATGGAAGGGGAGGGGGTGAAGCAACGCTATATCGCGGTCGCCCACTACTCCGACGGCCGCACCCGCGACATCGGCGATCTCGCCCTCTTCATGTCGAACAACGAATCATCGGCCGCGGTCGACGCCGATGGTCTGGCCACGGCCGGCGCCCGCGGCGAGGCGTTCGTGATGGCTCGTTTCGATACGCACACCGTCGGCAGCCAGACGCTCGTGCTGCCGCAAGGCGTCGAGTTCACGCCGACCGAGGAAGCGCCCGTCAACTACATCGACGAACTGGTCGGCGTCAAGCTCCGCACGATGCGCATCAACCCCAGCGGTATCTGCAGCGATGAAGAGTTTCTCCGTCGCGTCTCGCTCGACGTCGTTGGCCGCCTGCCGACGCGCGACGAGTACGACCTCTTCATGAACGATTCGAACCCGCAGAAGCGGGCCCAAAAAGTTGACGAGCTCTTGGAACGCAAAGAGTTCGCCGAGATCTGGGCGCTCAAGTGGTCGGAACTGCTGATGGTCAAATCAGTGCCGAACCGCGTCGAATACAAGCCGATGTTCCTCTACTCGCAGTGGATCACGCGGCAGATCGCCAGCGGGGTGCCGCTCGACGAGATGGTCCGCAATCTGCTCGGCGCCAGCGGCGGTTCGTTCTCGAGCCCCGCGGTCAACTTCTACCAGATCGAAGAGACGACGCAGAAGACGGCCGAGAATGTCGCCCAAGTTTTCCTCGGCACGCGGCTCCAATGCGCCCAGTGTCACAACCACCCGTTCGATCGCTGGACGATGGACGACTACTATTCGTTCACCGCGTTCTTCTCGCAGATCGGTCGCAAGACGGCCGAAGATTATCGCGAAACGATCATCTTCGATCAGCGCAGCGGCGAGGCGACCCACTTGGTCGACGGCCGTGCAATGAAACCGAAGTTCCTCGGTGACGCTGAGCCCGACGTGTCGAAGCGGGATCGTCGCGCCATCTTGGCTGATTGGATCACCGCTCCGGAGAATCCTTACTTCGCGGTCAACGTCGCCAATCGCGTCTGGGCCCACTTCATGGGCTTTGGCGTCATCGAACCGGTCGACGACGTCCGCGTGAGCAACCCGGCGAGCAATCCCGATCTCCACGCCAAGCTCGGTGCCAAGCTCATCGAGTACAAGTACGACCTGCGGCAGCTGGTTCGTGACATCTGCAACAGCCACGCCTACCAACGGTCGTCGGAGCCGAACGAGACGAACAGCACCGACAGCCGCAATTTTGCCCGGTCGCAAGTTCGGCGGATTTCGGCCGAGGTGCTGCTCGATTGCCTCTGCGCCGTGACCGGGGCCCCGGAAAAGTACCCCGGCCTGCCGATGGGGGCCCGGGCCGTCCAAATCGCGGATGGTGGCCTGAGTACCTATTTTCTGACGACTTTCGGCCGTGCTCCTCGAAGTACGGTCTGCGCGTGCGAGCCGAAAACCGAGCCGACACTGTCACAAGCCCTCCATTTGTTGAATGGCTCGGCCGTGCATGACAAAATCAATGAAGGGAAGTTGGTCGAGACGATGCTTGAGGCCGGCAAGAAGCCGAACGAGATTGTGGAAGAAGTCTACCTCCGTTGCCTCGGTCGGAAACCGACTGAGGTGGAATCGCAACGCATCGCCGAACTCTACGGCACGGCCGAGAAGCCGGTCGCCGAGTTGCAAGACGTCTTCTGGGCCGTACTCAATTCGAGAGAGTTTTTGTTCAACAAATAGTCGTGGGTGACGGGACGGTTTCGTTCCGACGCATCGATTGGCTGCAGCAAGTGTTTGACGTTATGAGCTTTCGAAAAGTTGAACGATTGAAAGGTGGGCGCGCGCTGGCCGTCGGCATCGCGGCGTGCGTCGGCATACTTAGCGGAGCGAATGTCGCCCGAGGAGAGGATGCGGCGGAGAAGATCACCTACGCCGATCACATCCAACCGATCTTCCGTCAGCATTGCTTAGCCTGTCATGGTCCCGATACGAAGAAGAACGATCTCTCGCTCGAATCGTACGCCACCACGATGACCGGCGGCGCCAGCGGCGAAGTCCTGTACGCCGAGGATCTCACCAGCTCGCAGCTCTGGCTGATGGTGAACCACGAGATCTCCCCGGCGATGCCTCCGGGCGGCGCCAAGCTTACCGACGCTGAGCTGCAAACGATTCAGAAATGGATTGAAGGGGGCTTGCTCGAGAAGGGGAATTCGCAAAAGCGGGCGCCGAAGAAAAACGCCGTCGCCGCGTTCACGCCGACTGCCGACAATCGACCTGAAGGCGAACCGGCGATGCCGCAAGGGCTCTTGCGCGAGCCGGTGATTCATGCGGAGCATCGCGGCGCCGCCACCTCGCTGGCCGTCAGCCCCTGGGCGCCGGTGGCCGCCATCGGCGCGCCGTTCCAGATCTCGCTCTACAACACCGATTCGGGAGAGCATCTCGGCGTCCTCCCCTTCGTCGAGGGAGCGCCGTACGTCATGCAGTTCAGCCGCGACGGCAGCATGCTGCTCGCCGCCGGCGGAAAATCGGCGGCCGTCGGCCTCGCCGCTCTCTACGACGTGAAGACCGGCCGTCGCCTGACGGCCGTCGGCGATGAACTCGACGCGGTTCTGGCCGCCGACCTCAAGGCCGACCATTCGCTGATCGCCATCGGCGGTCCGCGCAAGGTGGTGCGGGTCTACCGCGTCGCCGATGGCTCGCTGGCGTATGAAATCACCAAGCACACCGATTGGGTGACGGCCTTGGAGTTCAGCCCCGACGGCAAGTTCCTCGCCACGGCTGACCGGAGCGGCGGGCTGCTGATCTGGGACGCCGAAACCGGCCGCGAGCGCGGCGACCTGCGCGGCCATACCGAACAGATCACGTCCGTTTCATGGCGTGGCGACAGCGCCGTCCTCGCTTCGTCGAGCGAAGACGATACGGTGCGCCTCTGGCAACTCGATGGTCAGCAGATCAAGAGTTGGGCCGCCCACGGCGGGGGCGTCGCTTCGGTCCGTTTCGCCCGCACTGGCGAGTTGACGACGACCGGACGCGATCAACTCGTGAGACTCTGGAACGCCGACGGTGGTCACATCCGCGACCTCACGACGCTCGAAGATCTCGGCTTGGCCGCTCGCTTTACGCATGATGGCGCCCGAGTGGTGGCGAGCGACTGGCGCGGCAACGTGCGCGTGCTGGAAACGGCCACGGGAACTCAAGTGGCGACGATCGACCCGAACCCGCCGACCATCGCCGCCCGCCTGGCGAGCGTGCAAGCGGAGGTGGCACTGTTCCGCACCGAGTACCAAGCCGCGGATCAGGGGCTCGTCGCCGCTCAACAGCAGGTCGCCGCTGCCGAGTTAGCGCTGGCCAACGCGCGGACGGCCGCCGAGAGTCAGGCCAAGGTTCAAGCCGAGAAGTCAACGCTGCTGACTAGCGCTGAGCAGCGCATGGCGGCGGTTGCCGCTGAAAAGGCGGCCTTGGACAAGGTGGCGGTGGCCACGATCGAGCAGCTAGGCGTCGCCAAGCAGGAACTTGTCGCTGTTGAAACCGGCGCTGGCGCGGTTCGCGCCAAGTTGGAAGAGACGCAAGCAGTCGTCGCTAAGCAGGAAACGGTCGTGGCCGAGTCGACGGCCCAGTTGGAATCAATCCAAAAGTCGGTCGCCGAGGCTCAAGCAGCGCTCAAAGCGTTGACGGACGCCTTGGCCGCGCAGAACCAGGGGGCGGCCGACGCTGACGCCATGGTGGCTGAAGTGCAAAGCAAGATCGACGAGTTGGAGCGGCAAAACGCCGAGTTGGAAGCCATCCGCAAGCTTCGCGAAGAGCATAGCCAGCCCAAATAATCCCGTCAGCCGGCGCCGGCGATTCCCCAAAAGCACGATGCAAGTTGTTGAATTCCGCCGTCTTCTCTTGGATGATGGAGAAGCGGCGGTTTCCTTTTCCAGTGAGCGGCGCAGGGTCGCGTCGATGTTCGCCGATGACTAAGCGTGCCAAAGTTGCACTTCTGATCGATACCGCCACCACGTGGGGCTCCGGCCTTATCGAGGGGATTTCCGAATACGCCCACGCCCACGAAGACTGGCAGTGCTTTCTCGGCCCACGCGGGAAGTACGATCGCTCGATCCTCCCCGAGAACTGGGACGGCGACGGCGTCATCGCCCGCGTCACCAATCAGGAACTGGCCGATCAGCTCATTGCGAAGCGCATCCCAGCGGTTAACGTTTCGTGGTATCGCTACGGCGAGGGGCAGATTCCGCGTTGCACCTGCGATGAAGTGACGATCGCCGAACTGGCGGCCAGTTACTTCATTGATCGCGGTTTCCGCCAGTTCGCCTACTGCCCCTCGACGCTGCGGCCGAACTACGTCGATCGTTTCGGCCAGGCGTTCGTCGAGTCGCTGCGCCGACGCACATTTCCTTGCCACGCGTTTGTTCCCGAGCCAGGCGTCGATAACTTTTTTCCGTCGGCTGCAGAACTGGCCCGCATGGTGGAGTGGCTGCAGTTGCTTCCCAAACCAGTCGGGTTGCTGGCGTTCGACAGCGTGCAAGCGCGGCAGGTCACTGAGTCGTGCCATTTGGCGAGCATCGACGTCCCGCACGAAGTCGCGGTACTCGGCGGGGAGCATGATTTGCTCAGCTGCACGATTTCCAATCCGCAGCTCTCCAGCATCGACCACTCGCCGCGCCAAGTCGGCTGGGCGGCCGCGGAACTGCTTTCGCGTTTGATTGCGGGGGAGGAACCGCCGCGCGATCCGATTTTCGTTCCCGCCACGCGGGTGATCACGCGGCAATCGACCGATACGGTCGCGGTGAACGACGACCTCTTGGCGCTGGCGCTCGATTTCATCAAGCAGCATAGTCACCGCCATATCCAGGTGACCGACATCCTGCGCGAAGTGCCGATCAGCCGTCGGGCGTTAGAGAAGGGCTTCCGCAAATGCCTCGGGCGCTCGCCGGCGCAGGAGATTCGTCGCGTGCGGGTCGATCACGCCGTGCAGCTTCTCTGCGACACCACCTGGGCCATGCCGCGCATTGCGGCGGCGTGTGGGTTCGAACGTTCGGAGCTGCTTACCCGCGCGTTCCGCCGCGAACTCAAGACGACCCCCTCCGAGTTTCGCAAGCAGCATCGGAAGGATCGCCAAGAACAGACGGCCATGTAGCAGTCCGCACTGCGCTAAGTCGCTCCATCTTTTCCCCGCTCTTGTCGCAAAGCGTCGCTTTGAGTGCGCTTAGCCGCGTCATGGGGCGATCAAATTCACGCTAGGCTAAGGGAGTTGAAGCCTGCGCTTTCCCCTCCCGCCTCGCGAGATTGGCTATGTCGTCCGCCGTCGATCGCTCTCTTTCCGTATTTCCTGCCGGCTGCAATGGGGAGTTCAACCTCCCCCCCAGGCTCGCGAAGGTGATTGCCCGCGGTCAGGGCTGCGAGCTTTGGACCAGCGACGGCGAGCGAATGATCGACTTCTCGATGGGCTGGGGCTCCGTGTTGCCGGGACATGCCCATCCGGCCATCGTCGATGCCGTCTGCCAGCAGGTCGCCCGCGGCTCGAATTTCGCCTACGTGACCGAGGCGTCGCTACAATTGGCGGAGGAAATCGTCTCGATCAGCCCTTCCTGCGATCAGGTGCGGTTCAGCGCCTCAGGCACCGAGGCGACGATGTATTGTCTGCGGTTGGCGAGGGCGTTCACCGGCCGGCCCAAGATTCTCAAATTTGAGGGGGCTTACCATGGCGCTCACGACGTTGGCGTCGTGAGCCTGTTCCCGAATAATCCGCCCGATTTTCCCGAGTCGGTCAGTTCGTCCGCCGGCATCGAGCCGGGGGCCGCGGTCAACACGCTAGTGGCGCCCTTCAACGATCTGGAACGGGTGCAGCAAATCCTCCAGCGTCACGGCCACGAAATTGCCGGCGTCATCGTCGAACCGTTCCAGCGCTGCCTATCGCCGCTGCCAGGCTTTCTCGCGGGGCTGAAGAGCGCCGTCCATCAGGCGGGGGCGCTGCTCATCTTCGACGAAGTCGTCACCGGCTTCCGGCTCGCCTATGGCGGCGCCCAGGAGTATTACGGCGTCGTCCCCGACCTGGTCGCCTACGGCAAGGCGCTCGGCGGCGGTATGCCGATCGGCGCTTACGGGGGCCGTCGCGACGTGATGGAACAGGTTTGCGAGGATCGACTCGGCGATCCCGGCTATGTCTGGACGGCCTCGACGCTGGGCGGCAACCCGGTGTCGACCGCCGCCGCCAGCGCTGCTCTCACCCTCTACCGCGAGGAAGGCGTTTACGCCCGTCTGCACCGCTTGGGCGCCTACCTGCGCCGCAATTTGGGCGCGATCCTCGCCGAGCGCGGCGTCGCGGCTCAGATCCTCGGCGATGGGCCCATCGCGCAGGTTGCCTTTATCGAGGTGAAGCCTCGCGACTACCGTTCGAGCCGGCACGCCGACGGCCGCCTCGCCCGGCGGCTGATGCTCGAGCTCTTCTCACGCGGGATCTTCCTCAACCCCATGGGCACGAAACTCTACCTGTCGCTGGCCCATACGGAAGCGACGTGCGACGAGTTCTGCGAAACGTTTGCGGAGGCGTTCGACGCGGTCAACCAGGCTTCCGATGCGACCCACGCGGTCCCCACCTAAGTTGCGATTCGGTCGTAGGCGGGGATCAACGGCTGCCTCGGGCGGAAGCAACACGCAAAAAATAAAACGCTCCTGAGAACCAGGAGCGTTTTCTTTGATTATCTATTCGTCAAAAAAACTCTCGTGCAATCGACTAGCGACGAACGGCCCCCGTATCCAAGACTTGACTGGATCGCGAGCCGTAGTCGCTCCAGGTGAGGGCGTCGATCCCTTCTTGGATCTGTTCCACATGGCCGTCGCAGAACACCATCTGGGCGATGCCGGGGTGTTCGCTGCCGAACGCGAGTTGGAGTGACTGACACTGCGTCGTATCGGGGTTGGAACACCACTGTTGGTGTTCTTCCGGCGTCCCCTGGTAGTTCACGGGGACGGCGGTCGAGCCGAGGAATTCCGATAGGTCAGAACCTGGCGAGGTATCGATGTCGTCGCTACCCCCCCACCAGTGATCTTTTCGACTACCGGCTCTATCTTCGGCAGTTCCGCCTTTGTTCTCTTGCGTGACATAGTCGTGAACCGCCTCACCCACCATGACGGTATTGGAAGTACCGTCTTCAATCCACGCGAATTTGACTCCCTTGTCGGATTTATCATCTTTGTCAACGCCGTAGAGGACGCCGTCGGCGCCATCGAAAAAGGCATTGCCGTCTTCCGGTTTGGGATGACCCTTGAGGAAGTAAACGTCCCCCCCTTCGTACTGCTTTACCACAAGTCCTGACGCGACGCCGATGTAGGAAACCGGAGATCGTTTCATGATCCAATAGCTGTCGGCGGTAACGTCTAACTGGTGCTCGGGCAAACCAACCGAAGGGCACCGGTAGGGTTGCATCACCGTCTCAACAACCTGAACATTCCGCTCGTTATCAGGAAGAAGTTTTGCGTCCGGGTAGGGACCGCCAGGGTGACCCCATTGCGAATTAAAGGCTGGGTTGTCGCCGATCTTCAGTTGTCTGAACGCATTGCCCCCTTCCAGGTAGCTCAACAGGTAGGCGGACCACGCACTTCCTTCGTTCATCAGCGCGCCCGGCGGCAGGTGCTTGTTGGTCCCCTCGTAGTTATTCATCGCCAATCCCACTTGTTTGAGATTGTTCATGCATTGGCTGCGCCGAGCCGCCTCTCGAGCAGCTTGCACCGCCGGCAGGAGCAGCGCTACCAGCACACCGATGATCGCGATCACCACGAGAAGCTCAACGAGCGTAAAGGCTCGGCGACCTTGACGATTTGTACCAAGAGAGCAAACCATGCCAGACGCTCCGTGTCGAAACGAGTGAGTTGTAACTGTTGACACCACAGTGGCAGAGCCGGACCTTCCCGCGATTTAAGACTTTATCGCATCGTGCCAGCAGTCCCCAGTATTTCCTGCGCAGTTCGTCAGACGACTTGCGACTAAACAGACTACGCACAAGACTTATTGCGAACGCGACGCCGCGTTCCCGCTAGCGTCGTTAGGGCAATCGCTCCAAGCGTGATCGCAGCCGGCTCAGGAACCGACTGAATCATGGCCATGGCGGCGGCTGCCATCGCTGGGTTAGCCGTATTCAGGATCGCCCAATCGGAAAGATTGACGCGCCCGTCATAGTTGAAGTCGCCGATCATCCGTGATGACAAGTCGCCAACGGCAAGGGACCGCTGCGTGCCGCCTTGGGTCCAGGTCAGCACTTTCTCATCGAGCCAGTGATTGGCGAAGATCGTCACGTCGGCCATGGTGATGGCATTGTCGCCGGTCAGATCCGCAACGTTCGTCGGCTTGAAGTGCGCCGCGTACTTGTTGTCGCGATCGAACTGGAACTCTCCGCGGTCCGAGGTCGTATTCAGTCCCATCACGAACATTTGCAAGTCGTCGACGACGCCTCGGTAGTAACTGGTGGCGGCGAGGGTGAAGGGCGACTCCGAGGAGTTGGCGCCGATGACCAAGGGGCTGTTATCCTGATTCACCGGGGCAATTTCGTCGTTGGGGACGTCTTCGCCTTGATACGATCCAGTGGCGGCTGCTTCGGCGACGCCGTTGACGTACAGAATCGATCCGCCGCCCGGTCCGTTCGGACGCACGACCATCAGGTGATACCAGTTGTTCGCGACGACGCTGGTCTGCCCGGCATAGTCGAGGTTCGAATACTTCATGGCGAATTTGCCGGCGCTGTTGATGAGCACGCCGTGGTTGTTCGTATCCATCACGATGTGCTGCAGCGTCGTCGCCGCGGGTTGCACCCAGAGTTGAAACCCGCGATCGGTAATGAAGGTGTAGTCGAGCGTGCCCCCGGGCAGCGTTCCGTTGGTGGCGGAGGGCGATTTTTCCGGAAAGTTTAATGCTTCGTCTGGCGCGGTGCGGAGGAAATTCTTGTCAGTGGCAGCGATGTTGAAGCGAATGCCGAGCCCGCCGCCGCCGTCGGGCCGACCGACGATGCTGGCGTAGGTTGGCTTGGGGCCCGCCTTGGTGAACGCCGTCATGTCGATCAGCTGGTTCATCATCGTGGCGCCCGCATCGTCGCGAGTGACGGTACTGACGCTGCCGCCATTGGCCGCGCCCGGATCGCCGTCGCCCATGCGATAGTTGCGATCCAAGAAAGGCGCCGGAATCGCCTGAGCCGTGGCCTCCAAGGGAGCGACGGTGACAGAGGCGGCCAGCACCGCTGCCGAGGCGGCCATCAACCGACGATTGAACCGCCGACGGAGCGAGGCGATTGCTCCCAAGGCTAAGCCTGCCAGACCAAGGCTCGCCGGCTCTGGGACCGCCGCCGCGCTAGCGGTGGCTAACCCGGTCGATCCAAACTGCGTCTTCCAAATCGCCAAGTCGGCTGCATCCACGTCTCCGTCTCCGTCTGCATTGCCCTGGGCCAAGGTGGTTCCAGTCCCGAACCCGCGCTGCCAAATCAGCAGATCGCCGCCGTCGACGTCGCCGTCATCGTCAAAGTCGGCGTTGGATAGGTCGGGGGCCGAGAAATACTCGACGACGCCCGTGATCACGTCGCCGAAAATGGTGGAGTAGGTGAACTGCAAGTCCCGCATGCCCTCAGTCGTCGCGGTGTTGAAGATCTTTCCCAAGTTCTCGGTGCGGCTGGTGATGAAGGCGGAGTTGCCGTCGAGGAAGAACTCGCCAAATTGGTTGGCATTGGCGGCGCCGAGTTGCCACGTCTCGTTGATGGAGTTGCCCACGATGGCGTCGGCGTCGTCTCCATCGATCGAATCAGGCTTGCTGAAGCTCAGCCCATAGTTGCCCGTCGGGGCCAAATTGCCATTCGCGCTAGCAATATCGAAGCCGGTGATCGACGTGCTGATGACGTCGCCGCCGACGATCGTGGCCGCTCCAGTCGCGGTGTTTACCCGCAGCTTCGAAGGCTCCGCCGGGACAAAGACGCGAATGTTATCGACGGCCCACCACCAGTCGTTCCAGGCGTTGCCAAGTCCGAATTCAATTTGGAGGGTACTCGAGCTTCCGTTGAAACCCAGGTCGAGCAGTACCGACTCGTTTTCGGTATCGGGATGAAAGGTGGGCGAAGTCGCGATCGAATCCCATGTCAGCACGCTCGTCTTGGCGCCGCCGTTGTAGGAGACTTTGATCGTCGCGGTCTGATTGTTGATATTTCCTAGATCGTCTTGCCCCTCAGGCCGCCAGCTGGAGTCAAACGCTAGCTTCACTTTGCCGGCCGGCGTACCTACTGGAATATTGATCACCTTAGTCGTGACGAACGTATCATAGAGCTCTTGGGGACTCACGGCGCTGTCCTGCCATTCATCGGGGTCGGCGACCATGATGTTGCCGCTGGCTTTGGTGAAGAAGCTCCGATTCTGGTCGTCGGCGTTGAGCCAATGCTCTTTGTCGACGAAGGCCCAGCCGGCCCAATCGCGAATGCCGTCGGTCGCCGGATCGCCCTGGCCCGGCACGCCGGCGTTGTTCGGAACCCAACCCGCGGGACCGACGCCGTTCCAGGCGTTGAGCGCCGTGGGGTTTTCCTCGGGGCTTGGGCCCAGCGGCAAGGCGTCGAAGTTTTCCAAGAGGAGCGGCAGGTTGGCCGACGCAGGAGTCGCCATGCCAGCGATGAGCGCTACCGCGGTCAGAGCCGTTGCAGCCTGTCGACAACGGCGTCGGCGACTGGCGAAGAGCCCCACGACTCCGCCAATCAAACCGAGCGCCGTCGTCGAAGGTTCAGGAACAGCGGCCAAGGCGGCGGCAAACGCGCCGGAGCCGAGGGCCAAATCATACTGTGTCTTAAAGGCGAGGAAGTCCTTCACGGAGTGTTTCCCATCTGCATCGAGGTCGCCGAGGTTGTACTGCTGTGCTTGCGTCTTGCCCGCCAGGCCGACGTTGTAACCAGCCAGGAAGGCCGCATAGTCGCCAATCTCGATGGCGCCGTTGAAGTTCAGGTCGAGCGGGTTGAACGAGACGCCGCCGTTGCCGACGAATTCGATGATGCCCGTCACCGGCTTGTCACTGCCGGCGACCAGATACTGGAACGTGACGTCGGAAATGTCCTCGTGATACTTGCGCCACGAGGCGCCCAGATTGATTTTGCCCAGCGTCGGATTCGACGCGAAGGTCGGCACGGCGTACTGATCGGGAATGTAGCCTTCGCTCAGTTCCGAATGGGTCGGGCTGTCGAGAATCTGCCAGTTGACGTTGGTATCGCCCAGGTAGGTGGCGGCGTTTTCGTCGAGCGTGCCGAAATTGGACCGAATGGAATAGCCTCGCATGTTGATCGTTGAGCTCGTGTTGTTGGCAATGCTCACTTGGCCCGTGCCGCGATCAATCGTCAAACGAAGAGCCCCATCGGAAGCAGGCGAGGCGCCGGTGAACATGTTCACGTTGTCAACGGCCCACCACCAATCGTTGCCGGCGTCGTAAAGCCGGAATTCAAGCGTCGCCGTGGTGGCTCCCGCCGGATTCATCAAGTTCAGATTAACCGCCTCATTGACGGCGTCGGGCTTGAAGGTCGGATCGACCTCTTGGGAAGTCCAGCGGAACAACTCGATCGTGGTCGCGCCAGGGTCGTTGTACTTGACCGTCAGCGAGGCTTTCTGCGAATCCTCCGGGCGCCACGACGAGTGGAAGAAAAGCTTGGCCGTGTTGGCGGCGACGCCCTGCAAGGGAATCGCCGAAATCCGCATCGTCGTGTCGTAGAGGCCGGTCGATTCGGGGTCTGGGCTGCCGAAGTCGTCCCATTCATCGGGATCGGCGACGGCAATCTTGCCGCTGGCGCTGACGAAGCCGCTGCGGTCCTGATCCCCCGCCGTGTTGACCCACCAATCCTTATCGACGAACGTCCAACCCTCAAACTCGGTCACGCCTACCAGGTTGGTGCTGGTCGCCCCGACGGGCATGGCCGTGTCGTCGACGGCCCAGATCCCCTCGACGCCGGCGCCAGCGGGCGCGGTTTTGGTCCACGCCGCCCGGCTGCGAACTTCCGTGTCGAAGGTGACGATGGGGTTGAGCGCGAGCCCCTCGAAATTCTCGGTGAGCAGATCGACGGCGCGACCGGATCCGGCGAGCAGTGCCAGCGACGCGAGTTGAGCCACGGCCAAGTGGCGAATCATTCGGCGAACCTGGAATTTCATCAGTGAAAGGCTCTTTTTTGGTGAATGGCTCGTGATAAGCGGCGACCCGTAGGCGCGCGGCGAACAGTTGTTTTGAAAGCAGTCGAAACGAAAACGCGGACTCCGAGGGGGGAGGTCGCTTGGTCTCTCAACATTCGTGCGGCGATCGTGCGATGCACCGCATGGCTAGGCAGGCATGCCGGGTTTAGCCGGCATGCCTGCCGCCAATGCTGCCGCCAAGAGGCTTAGGACCGACGGCGAGCGACGAGTCCCATCCCCGCGAACCCGAGGGCGGCGATCGCCAGGGTCGCGGGTTCGGGGACGACGCCGATCTTCACGTTGTCGAGAGCCCAGAACCAGTTGTCGCCGCCCGTGTACTCGAATCTGACCTTGGCGCTGGTCGCCCCCGCCGGATTGGCGAGGCTGAGCAGCACCGTTTCGTCGAGATTGGTCGCATGGAACAGCGGGTCGCCTGCCAGTGAATTCCAGTTCAGGACGGTGACCTCGCCATTGCCGTAGTCGACGGTGATCAGGGCGGTTTGCCCTGACTCGTCCCGCCAGCTGGAGTCGAACTGCAGCAGGAGGGCTCCGGCGGCCAAGCCCGTGATGTCTAGCGTCGGCGATTCCAAGACCGTCGTGATCGGCTTGGTGACGCCGTTGGCTCCGCCGAGATCGTCGAACTCGTCGGAGTCGGCGATCGCGATGTTGCCGCTACCCTTGGTGAAGCTATTCAAGCTGGTTTGCGAGGCGAACGCGGAGAAAGTCCGCGTCGTGACGCTCCAGCCTTCCCACTCGAAGACGCCGACATTGTTGTCGCCGATGGCCGCGGCCGGAATCCCCGCATTGTCGACGTTCCAACCGGCCGGGACAATGTGGGAGAAGGCGTTCGGGAAGGGGGTCGTATTCGGATCGTTGTTGGCCGCGGTCACCTTCGAGAAGGTAGGATTAATGTCGATCCGCTCGTTGGTGCTGCCGCCAATCGGCGCCGTCTCGAAGTCTTCGTTCCAAATATCCGATCCCCCCTGAGCGAGCTTCAGGTTATCAATCGCCCACCACCAGTCATTGGCGGCGTTCAGGTAGGCGAACGAAAATTGAACGTTGGTCGTGCCGGCGGGAATCGAGAGCGACGCACTGAGGTTCTCGTTCGTCGCATCGCCCTTAAAGAACGGCGACGCGGGACGGAGAGGCGTATTGCTGCTGCCATCGTTGCCGGCGTCTGAGTCCCAGATGTGAATCGGGTTGAAGAGGTCCACGACCCCGTCGTAAATCGCATAAACGATCGACGTTTGGTTGTTGTCGGGGCGGCCCAACGTCGCGTGCGTGTCGTCAAGGGCTTCCGCCCGCCAGCTTGAATCGAACGAAAAATCGACCGCCGTCCCGGCGTACGCCGAAACGTTCACCGGCTCCGAGGTGAGCCCCGTGTTGTAGTAGCCGCCGCCCAGGCCCGTGCCTAGATCGTCGTATTCGTCGGCGTCAGCGACGGCGACGGTTCCTGATGCCAGATTGAAGCCGGAGCGACCTTGATCATCGACGCTGGCCCAGAAGGACTTGTCGGCGAAGCTCCAGCCTTCCCACTCGTCGACGCCGTTGGCAGCCGACCCCTTGTTGGCCACGCCCTTGTTGCCGACGACCTGTCCGATCTGCGGGACGCGAAAGAGGAGCACGGGGACTGGATCGGTGCTGAAGACGTCGGTCCCCAGGGCGTTTGTCGCGTCGTAGTTGCCGTAGTTGTCGAAGTCGTTGTCGACGCTCCAGCCCGCCGGACCGGTGTGCGTGTAAGCGTTCGGACGGGAAGCGGTCGTCGGATCGGTTTCCACGACGGTTCGTTTGGCAAAGCTCAACGGTCCGCGGCGTTCGTTGACGCTGTCGCCCAGCACGACGCTGTCGAAATTTTCTTGATACAACACCGTGCCGATCTGAGCGTCCGCCGGCGCGGCGATCCCCATTGATCCTGCGAGGGCCAAAGCTGCCAGATGTCGTTTCATTAGTGCATTCCCCAGGAGCATCTCAAGATGGTGTCTGGTCCATCGGTACAACAACGCGCATCGATTCCGCTCCAACTCAATTCGCGCTGGCCTAATCTCGTCACGAGTTCCCCGCCTGCGGTTGTTCACGCCGCTGACGAATCCGATGGGGGTTCGCACCATGCGAACCCGTTCCAGGCTTCTATTATGCTCGGATTGTAGTAAGCGAATTTGAAGAAACGAAACAAACTTTCCCCGCGACCCGCGCAAAGATTAAGCCGAATTGCGTCAACCTCCTAAAAGCACGCACAATGCGCACCGAGCCGCTCGTTTTAAGGCGAATTCAGAAGAAAGTTGACGTGTTGCACGCAACAGGCGTGGCAATGCGAATGCCGTGAACGGGGACCGAAGGGTCGACTCGACGAGCAGGCGGCGTCAAATGGTCGCGCTAGGGCGTTTGGCTCTCAGCCAAGAGGGCGTCGATGCGGTCGAGCACGGCGGGCAACTCGGCGACGGAATCGATCACGAAATGAGCGCCGCTGGCCGCCATGCGCGCGCGGGCGGAGGCGAGCAGCGCGGTTTGCTCCGCTGGCTCGAGAGAGGCCAATTCGGCTTCGCTGAGGCCGATCATGTTGCCTGATTTCGCGAGCCCGACCGACCACATGCCCGCGTTTAAGCCTTCTTCGACGCCGACGGTCGTATCGTCGACTTTCACGATAGCCGACATCGGAAAAACGCCCAAAACACGGGCGTTTTCGAAGCTCATCCAGGGCGCGGGGCGCCCGGCGGCGAAGTCACTCGCGCAGTACATCGCGTCGACTTCGAGTCCCTGCCGCTGCGCCGCGGGGACGATCACTTCCATCAGCTCGCGAGTGTAGCCGGTGGTCGAACCGATCTTCATCCCGCGCCGGCGGCAGTCGGCGACCGCTTCCAAGGCGCCGGGGATCAGCGTGGCGTGGTCAGCCAGAAAGCTGACCTGCGTCTCCAGAAATCGAGCGTAAAGTCGGTCGATCGCTTGCTCGTCGGCAGGGGCGCCGTGCATCTCGCGCCACTTGGCGCCGATGCGCGGCATTTCGAGCATCGTCCGCAAGTGATCGCGCTTCGCCATGCCCATCGGCCCGCGGGCTTCTTCGGTGGTGACGGGGACGTCGAACGAACGAAAGACGCTCATCACGGCGAGGACGGGCGCGCGGCTGCCGTAGTCGAGCAACGTGCCGGCCCAGTCGAAGATTACGGCCTGTAGCGGACCGAGCGGGCGGCGGTGTTCGTTGAGCTTTGGCATTATTGCTCGTTCTTATTGGATCAGATGGTGCGCCCCCCCGACGGGGAAACTTATTCAACTGCTGTCATTCTTGAAATGTTTCGCGGATAACGACTTAACCACAGAGGCACAGAGAGCACGGAGAAAATGCAAAAGAGTTAGTCTCTTCTTCGTCTTCTCTGTGACCTCTGTGTCTCCGTGGTAAATCCTGTTCATGACAGCAATTGAATAAGCTTCGGAGCCGGGGGCTGCAAAATCTGTTACGCACGCTACGCAGGCGATTCTACCCGGCTGTTGGCGACGGTGCGAACGGGGCCGTCGGTCGTATCCCAGCGGTTCCAGAGTCGACTCGCGAAGCCGAACGACATCGTCATGCCGCAACCGCCGGAGGCGATCACCACCTCGACGTTTGGCTCGGGCTGACATTCGAACTGAATGAGCCCCGGCGCCTTCGGGTAGATGCCGTGCCAGCGCTCCTGGATGGTCCAGTCGGGGAGGTCGATCATCTTCCGCAGTTCGCGGAGCATCAGCTCTTCGATTTCGCGTTTGTCGAAGGGGGTGATCTCCTCGCCATACTCGTGCGAGTCGCCGAGGACGACCTCGCCGAGGCCGTTTTGCGACGCCATCACATGGATGCCGTACTTGTCGAGCTCCGGCGCCTCGGCCGCGACGCGGGCCTTCAGGGCGGGGAGCGAGGGGCACTCGGCGAAGGCCTCGTAATGCCGCAGCGTTAGGCCGCCGGCGAGCATCGGGCCGAGCGTCCAGCCGCGCGGCTGGACTGGCGTGCGCATCATCTGCAGTTTGCACTGGCGGAAGCCGGCGTCGGCGAATTGTTCGGGATAGAGGAAGCGGAAGTCGGTTCCCGCCGCAACGACGACCTTGTCGGCGAGAATGCGGGTCCCATCCGCCGTCGTCACGCCACGGGCGTCAACCTTCTCGACGGCCGTGTCGTAGCGGAGCTCGACGCCAAACTTCTTCTCCAGCCAGGCCGGCATCTTGCTGATGATTTCGCGGGGATCGACGCAAACTTCGGTCGGGCTCCAGAGCGCCGCGAGCAGCCCTTCAGACTTCGCGGCGGCCGACATTTTGAGGGCTTCTTGCGGCGGGATGAGCCGGCAGTCGTAGTCGAACGCCGGAGCCATCTGGGCGAACTCGTCGAAAACCGCCAACTCGTCGTCGCGGTAAGCGAGATGGAGCGACCCGCAGGGGCGGGCCCACAGGC
>Ga0163144_10009046_pt1 | contig 21441 bp, 14 predicted proteins | sample OliLak19BULKMAT1_FD_123175 | JGI IMG/M metagenome (GOLD analysis project Ga0163144, IMG submission 123175) | Freshwater microbial mat bacterial communities from Lake Vanda, McMurdo Dry Valleys, Antarctica - Oligotrophic Lake LV.19.BULKMAT1 | ecosystem: Environmental > Aquatic > Freshwater >... | reverse complement strand
TGGGGATGAAGGATGAAAACCTGCGAAACGGGTGTGTAGGGACAGGATATATCCTGTCCATTTGATAGGTAGGGATAAAAATCTTAAAAGGGTGTGAGTCACAATCATCACCATCACCGAGTAGGTGCAGAGCCAATATTATTGCCACGAATATTTTTCACATAGGGTGCATAAATCCAGCCTGTGATGCCATCATAACGAATGTGCATCCAATAACTTGCCCCATTACGGATGGTTCTCCCCAAAATGGTCACACGTCCGCCCCATGGCACTTCTCCAATAATCGTGGAGCGCGTGCTTGGTCTGCGCCGAATATTCATATAGGCGTTGGGTTCACCTGTGATACCTGTATCGGGTAGCAGGTCAATTTGCTCAAAGACGGTGGTGGCATAGGGTGGTGTGCCATTGTTGACCACCAGATAGCGCCCACTTGCCCAGCCGATTCGGTCACCATTTTGGACTTGATACCATGTATAGCCCCCACCTTCATCGGTGTTTTGTGCCAATACGGGGTAGGCAATACCGGGTACCAATACGCCGATGAGCGATGCCCCCAAATAGGGACCTGTGCGGAGTGATAAACCGCGTACATTGACCACATTGCCGATGGGTCCCACTGGACCCGCAAAAGTGGGTGTGCCGATAGGCGTGCTAACGCCCACAGCGCCAGATAATGTCCATGTAACCGAGAGCGAAGCATTGCCCGAAAAATCGGTGAAGAACACTTCCATCAACACATTGCCACCTGGGACCGATACTTGTACCGATTGGCTACTGGGGGTTAGGATTTGGATGATTTGCGTGCCATTTAAATTGAGACGCACGGCATCGTCCCCTGTGACACTAAACGTATATGTCCCCGCCGTAAATGCTTGGGTGGATGAAAATTGCACCGAAAAATTATCGGGTGGCAAATTACACGGCACAGGGGTTGCGCCATCGGCTTGGGTGGGAACGCCCCCCCAGGTGAAGTTGAGGATGGTATAGGTGCTGGTGGCGGTGCAGACTGAAGGGTCGGTGAAATCGGGACGATTATAAAATGTTGCTGACCAGGGTCCCGTGCCAAAAGTTTGCGCGTCTACGGTGGCAATTGGCGAAAAAGTGAGCATCGTCAATCCCAATAAGAGTACCAGTAGCGTACTCGATAGACCAAAAAAAATGCGTTTTCCCATGATGTCCCGTCCTTATATCTGGACACGATATGCCGTGTCTCTACAAATGATGCTGGGATGTTTGGATGGCGATGATGCCATCCGTGATTATTACCATATCAATCCTACTATTATCGCTATTTTTTGTCACCTTTGCCATAGTGTTTGATAACTTGGCGGGCTACTACCATACGATGTACCTCTGATGCACCGTCATAAATGCGAAATGCACGAGCGGCTTCGTACCATGTGCTAATGGGGATATACCGTGATATACCCATGCCACCACAAATTTGGATGGCGCGGTCTAATACGCGGTTCACTGTTTCTGCCACATGAATTTTTGCCATAGACGTTTCTCGGCGGGCATGGTCGCCTTGTGCCAGTAACCATGCGGCATGATTCATCAACAAGCGCCCCATGTGCAATTCTGTGTCGGAATCGGCAAGCATCCACTGGATAGATTGATGTTCAGACAACGTTTTGCCAAAGGCTTCGCGCTCGGTGGCATATTCGGTGGCGAGTTCCATTGCCCGTTGGGCTATACCTGTCCAGCGCATACAATGGGTGAGGCGTGCGGGTCCAAGACGGGCTTGCACAAGCGCAAATCCCTGACCGACTTCGCCCAAAACGGCACTATCTGGCAGTCTTAGGTCATGAAACTTGACCTCATAATGCCCACCTAAATCGGGTTCACCCATGTGCGGAATGGCTTTGACCCGTTCAATGCCTAGCGCATCTATGGGCGCAATAAAGAGGGTGGCGGCATTTTTGGCATGTGGGTCGGTATCTGTCCGCGCCATGATGATGATAAAACTGGCAATACCCGCGCCTGTCGTCCACCATTTATGCCCATTAATCACCCAATGGTCGCCATCGCGCACGGCACTTGTACGAAGCATGGTGGGGTCACTGCCTGCACCTGGGGCGGGTTCTGTCATCCCAAAACACGAAAAGGCTTCGCCTGCGATGAGTGGCTTGAGGTATTGCTCGGTTTGTTCGGTGTTGGCATACATCTTGAGTAGGTGCATATTGCCTTCATCGGGCGCAGAGGCATTGATAGACGCGGGTCCCAACAGACTCCGCCCTGCGGCTTCAAAGACGGGGATAATTTCTTGCAAACTAAGCCCCATGCCACCGAGTTCTATGGGCATGGTCGGACACCAAATGCCCCACTGCTTGGCTTTTTGGCGGACAGTATGAAGCATTTCGAGCGGTAAACCAGTATGTGGGTCATCAAAGGCGTGTGCTTCTAGTGGGATGACTTCTTCATCTAAAAAACGGCGCACTTTGCTGGTGATTTGTTGCACATGAGCAGGGACTGTAAATTCCATTTTTAGGGTATCCTTTTGTGTGAATAAAAAATAATTAAATTTCTTGACTTGTGATTTTACTGGCTAACCGCCCAAAATCACCGAGTCGCGGGTCATCGCTAAGGCGTTTATTTTGAGATTTGATAGCTAGGGCATGACTTTGGGCTAATTTGATTAACTCTTCTTTTAAAATATCAATAGGCTCTTTAGTTGTTTCATTAGATTTTTTCACCTGCTTTAAGTGCCATTTCTGAATCAACATTTTTAAGAGGCGTTTTCCAGAGAAAAATCTTAAAGTCGTATCAAGATTTTTTGAGGCGTTGCTATAAATTTGTTGATATTCACCAAATTTATCCCAAATATTGATATTTTTTACGACTAAATCCAATTTTTGAGGACTATTGAGCAAATCGTTTTCAAATTCTTGAAACAACACATTCCACACATCTAAATTGCTCGATTCTGCCCCGCCTTTGATGAGTTGACGATTTATCGGAAATTGCGGGGTTAATTTATTAATCTCTTGAGTTAACCATTCGGTTGTCTTTCTACCAGCATGGTCAATAATGAGGGTATTGGCTATCTCATATAATTGATTTTCTATGACATTAGGGGTACTTGGCAAGTTTTTTAAGAGGTAGTCTGGCTTTTTTTGTAATTGTTGAAGTGTATCAAAAAGCCAATCTGGATAGATAAGATAGGCTTCAATATCATGCCTTGACCAATATGATTCTGGTTTTTTATCAAAACGGGTTTTTACCTCATCAGGCAAATAGTTAAAATCACGGTCAACTATTGATACAGATGGTTGCAATATACCACGCAATTTCGCAACATTTTCTTTTCCCTCTGCATAGAAAATTGAAAAATTACTCATGAATGGGCTTAAAACACCATTTAGCAAACTAACATCCTCTTTCCCTTCACAAACCAAGACATACCCACCTGTGGGGCGTAATGGATGAAAATTGTTATTCATCATTATTTTCGCCTACATTTTCATATTGCCATGCAGGAATTTCTTCTAACTTGCCGAGATTGATAATATGTTCATTTGGGACATACATGGCTAATGTTGGGGAGTGTGTTGCGATGATGAATTGATTACCATCGTCACGATTACGTAAATAATTGAGAATATTCCGTTGCCATGTTGGATGAAGGTGCATTTCGAGTTCATCAATCAATACAATTGAATTGAACATCTGCTTATACATATAGTGAACTAAAAAATTTAATATGGACCGTTGCCCACTACTTAAACCGTCAAATCCATAACTGTTACCCTTAGCATCACGAAAATCTATTTCAAATTCGCTATCAGACGATTGTGTGTATATATTTCCCATTGTATGGGGCGCACAAATTTCGTTAAATCCCTGTTGAATTTTCCAATACCAACTTTGTTCTTTAGGAAATTTTCCAAAAGAATCTCTAACTCCAAACCCTATCAATAGAGAGCGAATATCTAGTTCACTAGATTCATTTGTCATATCATCTTCTTTTGAAATCTCATAACTTTTGACTGGGGCGCTTAAAATACGGCGCTCTTGCTCAAAGAAATAAACACCCCCAACCGTTTCACGCCCTCTAATTGTTTTTGCAGATAATTTAGATAGTTTTCTATGGTAATAGCGACCTTGTAGCAAAACCCACCCATTGGCAATATTATACTGATACCCTCCATAATACCTTTCTCGCTTTACCTTACGATAATTTGCTTGTGCTGGATAAGTCCATGTAACAGTCACTTCATTTGCATTTATATCATGCTCTGGTTTCGCGTTTAGTTGGCGCTTCCACAGATTAATGTTATAAAGTTCAGACTCACCTATTGCGATGATTAACTCGACTTTTGTAAAATTTTCTCCTGTTTTGACAATAAACTCTTTCTCTGGGCGAAAATTTTCACGCTGTAAATCATACCCCATTTCCGACATCAGGCTAAACCAAATGGCATCTAAAATGCTCGTTTTGCCACTGCTATTGGGACCGACTAGCAATATCACTTTGGCAGGATTGCCAAAATCATCTACAAAATCCCGCTCAAATTTTTCTATGCCACGAAAGTTTTCGATTAGCAATTTTTTGATTTGCATTGTATACCACCTATTTGGTTGCCAAGCATCCTCACAACCATCTATAATCTGCCTATATGCTTATATTGTACCGCTAAAAAAATAATCACCCAAAAGAGACTTATGATGACCAATCCCTTACAACCTCAATTAGAAGCCTATTTATCGGCACAGACCAGCACACCTGTTACTATCACCGACATGATACCACTCGCGGGTGGGGCATCGCGGGAGAGCTGGTCGCTCATCGCGCATATCAATGGCATTGCACAACGCATGGTACTCCGCAAAGATTATCCCACCCAGATGAACGAATCGGCACTCACGCGCCAGCAGGAATATCATCTCATGGCACGGGCGCACGAACACGGCGTGCGTGTGGCAAAAATGCGCTTTATTTGCGATGACCCCGATGTGCTAGGATTGCCATTTTTCCTCATGGATTATGTAGACGGTATTAGTGTCGGTAGACAGGTGATGAAAGCACCGGAACTCACGATTGCCCGCGAAAAATTGCCAGAGCAACTCGCGGAGCAACTCGCCCTTATCCACCAAATTCGCGCCGATGACTTGGCATTTTTGCCCCGTCCGTCCCAAAATACATCGCCCACACACGCCGTTGTGGATGAGGTGTATGCCGTGTTGGATATGCTGGGGGTAAAATCGCCCACATTTGAATTTTGCCTGCGCTGGGCGCTTAATCATGCGCCATCGGTTGACCGCATCACCTTTGTGCATGGCGATTTTCGGATTGGCAATATGTTGGTGGCAGAAAATGGTTTATCTGCCGTAATAGATTGGGAATTTGGGCATATCGGAGACCCGCGTGAGGAACTCGGTTATATCTGTATGCGCGATTGGCGTTTTGGCAATGACCACCTGCACATGGGCGGATTATCGGCGCGTGAGCCATTCATCCGCGCCTATGAGGGATTTAGCGGGGTGACGATTGACCGTTCTGCAGTGGATTGGTGGGAGATTGTCGGCAATATCCGATGGGGCGTGATATGCCTTGCACAGGCACAGCGTCATCTGAGTGGGGCAGACTCTAGTGTGGAATTGGCGAGTTTGGGCAGGCGCTCCGCCGAAATGCAATTAGAGGCGTTGCGCCTCATCGAAAAAATTGGGATATAATCTTTCATCACCAGTCGCTATCCTATCCCCTTTGCCAACACCCTCAAAGTTCACGAGACAGCTATTCGGTTAGATGAAGGGCTACCATTGCCCGATGCGATTCAATTTTTGCGCGAAATGGATAAAAAATCGGTATTGCCACCGACTGATACCCATTTGCAAGTGTGGGCAGAAAAGGTCGGTGGCTATCCACGCGGATTAGAGGCACTGGTCGGCTATTTGAACGGTGGCGACACCCGCCATATTGATGATTTGCTCAAAGATAAATCGCTATTTGAGGGGAAGTCTTGAGCAATGTGGTGTATGGGGCATACAGACGATTCGATTGAGATTTTTCAAAGAACGCTACAAATCACCGATGAACAATTGGTTTTAATAGCCGATAATTTTGAAGTGTTATATAGTCGGGCATTGGCATTGGTTGGGTTATGGATAGCCAAAGACGATGCGACCTATTATCAACAAGCCTTTGTCGCTTATCAAACCGCGATAAAAATTGGTCATGCAAAAGGTATCTTGTTAGAAAAATACCAATTGCTCAATGCCTTACTTGCCTGTACCGATAAAGATGGCACAGAATTATTGGCACTACTCGCCTAATTCATAGCTCACATCGGTTGCACCTTCGGCTTCTAACCATGCCAAAATTGCGGGCAACCCACTGGCAATTTCGCCAAAATGCAGATTTTTGAGCAGTAATTGGTCTTTATCGGCAGAAATCTTGGTGGGGTAGGGGGGCATATTGGGCAGTTTATCCCAATTTGGGATAACCGCGCACGCCTCGCGCATATCGTCTAAAAGGTCGGCATCTTCTTCTGCCAACGTTAGCAATTGCTTAAAAACGTCTGCGAGGAGCGCATCGTATCGTTTTTGATAGATAGGCATCCCGCGCAACGGTATAAGATTGGGGTGATGGTCAAGCGATTCTAGCGCAATCAGGTGTTGGCAATAGATTTTATCTAATGACAATAATTTGTCACCTTCTGGGTCTTTTTCGCCGTCCATATACACCATCCATGGGCAGGGCGCAACGCCATTTTGGGTGATATAAGTGTTGAGTGCATTCACAATTTTTTGTGGGCTGGGCATAGTGGCGGTGATAGTCACACGCAGGCGGTTGGTATCCATATCTACCAACGATTTTGCGCCGAGTGCTTTGATGATAGATTCAAATGGCTTGGGTGGGGCAATGGTATCGCCACTGGTGATGAATACCAACTCTTCATACACGGTTACCGTCTCAGATACATCTTCTATATCTTCCACAGCCAACCAATCGTGTCCGATTTCCCACTTAATTTTATATTTTTCGGCAAGTTCTAATTCTGGGGGAGAAGCCGTTTTTTTTAATTTTTGCGATTGAAACGGATGATTGACATGCCATTGGGCAATGGTCTCGATATGACTATAGAGCGTTTGTGCTAACGATTCGGCTTGTTCGGGCGCATCGCAGAGGGCGATGATGGTGAAATTGGGCATATTGTTTTTTCTCCTGTGTATATTAAAGAGGATGATAGTGCATGGTACTGCTTTCTCACAACGGGCAAAATAGAGTGTATGCTTAATAAATTACCAATAACCTCCATTTTAGACTATAATCAAATCAATATTTAGTTTTTTTGAAAGGAATAGTGCCTTGTTAAAACTATTGCGTTACAGTGTACTTTTAATGATTGTTTTTGGGGCGTTTACTGCGCTTGCCCAAGAAGATGATTTTGTTTATGGGGATTTAACCCCAGATGCACCACAACTCGCCACCCGTGGGGAATATGGGGTGGGTGTTCAGACTCTCAACTTGGTTAATCCAGACCAAGTAGATATTCTCAATGAAGCGGTTTATGACCGCCCTATCACCGTTGATGTGTGGTATCCCGCCGTCATTGGTGAGGGTGAAGCCGAAATGACCAGCTATACCAGCCAATTGGGACGCGCCGACCAAAACGATGTCGAAGATTTTAGCTTTATGGGACGCGCCCTACGCGATGCGACTCCAGATAACGCCTCTGCGCCCTATCCGTTGGTGATTGTGTCGCATGGCTATCCTGGGTCACGATATATGATGACTTATCTCACCGAAAATCTCGCATCAAAGGGGTATGTGGTGGTCGCCATTGACCATACCGATTCCACCTTTGCCGATACCGCCAGTTTCTTTAGCACACTATATCATCGGTCACTTGACCAAGTATTTGTATTAAACGAAATGGCACGCCTTAGCGCGGAAGATGGTTTCCTCAATGGGTTGGTCAATGCCGATACCACCGCCATCATTGGGTATTCGATGGGTGGTTATGGCGCATTAAATTCGGCAGGTGCAGGCTATAATGCGACTTTGGCAGGCTTCTTGCCGATTATTGCCTCCCGTACCGCAGGCAATGAAGACTATGCCTCGTTTGTAGACCCACGCATTAAGGCGATTGTCGTGCTTGCCCCTTGGGGTGGCGACTTATCTGCCTTTGGCATGGCTGGGCAAGGTTTTTGGGATGCAGAGGCACTTGGTGGCATCACCATCCCCTCATTGTGGATAGCAGGCGATTTGGATGATGTGGCGGGCTATGATGCCATTGTCGGGTTGTTTGATAATGCGGTCAATTCTGAACGTTATTTGCTCACCTATGCCAATGCCCTGCACAACGTTGCACCAAACCCACCACCCGCCGTTATTCGCAATTTTGGCGATTATGAACGCTATTCAGAACCCGCATGGGACGAAAGACGTATCAACAACATCAATCAACATTTTGTGAGTGCGTTCCTAGACCAATATCTCATGGGTGAAGATAATAGTGCCTATTTATCGCCAATGGTCGAAAATGCCAATGATGGCGTGGTCGCATTGGATGAAGAAGGCAATCCAACCGATGCACATACCTATTGGGCAGGATTTTTGCCTCGTACCGCCACAGGCATGAGCCTACGTGTTGGTGAATAAGTAACCCGCCCTACTTTTTCTGAAATAGCAACAAAAAAACACCGTCATTATCGCATGGCGGTGTTTTTTTGTTGGGTGCTGTGTAAATTATTCCTGATTCCGTCTCACGAACACCACCAATAAGATGACCAAAAAGGCGAGTATTGCCAAGCCCGCGCATATCAACGGCAAAAAGTCGGTGATAGCTTGCGGGGGAATAGGTGCATCTGGCGCGGTGATTTCTGTCAGTTCGGTGATGGGTGTGAGTGTCGGTTGTAGCGTGCTGGTGGGTTGTGCCAACGCGGTTTGAGTGGCATTATCGTTATTTGCTTGCGCCGTTAATGTGGCAGACTCAATAATCGCTGTGGCAGTCAGCAGGAGCGATGCCTCATATGTGGCAGTGACATTGGCAATTTGCGTGCTTTCGGATTCTGCCGTTTGGGTGATAAGTTCATTTGCTTGTGCGGTTTGTGTAGCAGATTCGATAACCGCCGTAGCAGTCGCTTCAATTTGTGCCGTATTGGTTAGCTCAAAATTGGCTGTGCTGGTGGCTTCAATGCTTTGTGCCTGTGCGACTAATTCTGCTTGGGCAGTCGCGGCTGTAGCTGTCGCTAGTTGCCATAATTCGGTCTCTACCGCTTGGGCGGTGCTGGTCATATTGGCTTGTGCGACAACGGCGGTTTCTGTGACATAAGCGCCAACGGTGGCTGTCTGCTCAATTTCGGCTTGTGCGGTTTGTGTGGCGATAGAGGCGGTTTCGGTTGCCAAAACCATCACCGTTGCCAGTTCTGCTTCTCTGGTGGCGGTCATATCCGCTTGTGCGGTTTGTGTAGCGACAGATGCCGTTTCGGTTGCCAAAACCATCACAGTCGCTAGTTCTGCTTCTCTGGTGGCATTATTATTGACTTCTGCGGTTGCAGTCCGATTTGCGCCCGCAGTCGCGGTAATTTCTTGTTGGCGTGCTTCTCTGGTGGTGATAATGGCGGTTTGGGTTGCTAGTGCTAATGCGCTGGCAGTGGCGGCTTCTACGGTAGCGGTATTATTAGCGATACGGGTGGCACGAATATCTCGCACACCCTGTAGGGCAGTCGCACGCGCAGTCTGTGTAGATACCATATTCAAAGCCGATTGTGTGGCTTGTTGGGCGATAAAGGTCGCTGTGGCAAACACATCAATTTCTTCTGTGGGGGTGGCAGAAGGGGTTTCTGTCACCGTTGGCGATGGTGTGACAGTTGGTGTTTCTGTCGCTGTTGGTGATGGCGTAACTGTCAGTGTTTCGGTTGCTGTTGGCGATGGCGTAACTGTCAGTGTTTCGGTTGCCGTTGGTGTTGGGGATGGGGTTTCGGTTGGCGGGAGCGTGGGCGTGGGTGATGGAATGGATGTGATGAAAAATTCTACTGCCACAACATCTAACTGTCCACTTGCCGTCTCTACAAATGCCTCTAATAACCAGCGTTTTGTGCCGAGTGCCGATGGTGATAATATGAGGGTATAGGGTGCTTCTGTGAGGGTTATTTGTTCATTCCCATCTAAGAAAAATACGACTCGCGTCACAGGGGTTTGGCTATAAGCCACAAGCGCTTCTACAGATAAAACTTCATCTAGGGCAAACATCCCCTCAAATCGTTGCCCGCCTGTGATACCAGTGAGGGTAACATCAGACGGAATATTGGCAATACTGAACGGCGTATCGAGCGTTGCACTATCGCCATTGCTATCGGTGACGGTGATGGTGGACAGATAATCGCCAGGGGCTAGGTCGCGTGGGGTGATATTGACCACATAGGTGCTATCGGATAGTGTGAGTTCAATCGGTGTGACCACACCATTGGTTGTGAAGGTCGTCTCGACAGTGAGTGGGCGGTCATCTGCCGTGACCAAATATGACAATTGAACATCTTCTGTGAGTGGGGTATCCAAATTCACATCATCCACACGGGTAATTACGGGGATGGGGACAGGTGTCACCAAAACACTGGTGGCGCGATTAGTTACTTCGCCTTGTATATTGGCTTGTAAACCAAATTCATAAGCCGTGCCATCTAATGGCACAGCGGCTTCGATGGTGATGATATATTCATTTCGCAAATTTTCTGCGATGGTGGTGTAAATCCCCGTCAATTGGTCTGGATTGGGCGACTCGAAAAATACGCCATTGGTGCCAGCCGCCAATTCTTCCAGATAGGTGCGGTCTGCGCCAAATCCCAAGCCAATGGTATAAAACGATGCACCCCGTAGACGGGCAAGCGCGAGGGCTTCGGCGCGGTCATTGGTGCTTGCGCCACCAAATTCTGAGCCATCACTGAGCAATATCACCACACGGCGATTGCTTGGGGCGTTGATAACGGTCTCTACACCCACCACACCCGCCGAATACAGGGCGGTGCGTCCTGCGGTTTGTAGCCCGTCTATGATGCCGATGAGTTGTGCTTTGTCGGTGGTATAGTCTTGTGCCACCCGCACATCACTGGCAAAGGTGACAATCGCCACCGAATCGTTTTCGCCAAGACCGTTGATAAAGGCGGTGGCGGCGGCTTTGGCGCTATCCAACGGAAAACCACTCATGCTATCGCTAATATCTATGACCAATACAGCAGAAATGGGTAGGTTGCCGTCTGAGACACTTTCGACACGGACAATTTGCCCCTCTGCGGCGAGTTCCCCCGATAGGACAAAATCGCCTGTACGGAGTCCCACAAGGGGTTGACCCAATATATCAAAGACATTGGCAGTAATGACGGCGGTGGGCAATGCAGAGGCATTTACACCCGTAATTTCGAGGAGTGGGGCGGGTGGAGGTGGGGTTTCCTCTTGGGTGATCACTGTCATCACTGGGAATATCAGCACCAGACCAATTAGTAGGAGCAATAAGATTTTTTTGTTCATACGCAAATCACCTTCACAAAAAATGAATATTTGTAACGATGATACCCCTAAATAGCGAATAGTCCAAATGGTTGCCGATGAAATTTAACATCCCGTACCAATTTGTAATAATTTGATAGCGAAGTCTTTATATATGGCAAATTCAGGCTTGCAAAAAAGTGATAATTCACGTATATTATATGAGTCAATGCGGGCGTAATTCAGTGGTAGAATGTTTCCTTGCCAAGGAAAATGTCGTGAGTTCGAATCTCACCGCCCGCTATCAAAAAAGAGACTGATTCAGTCTCTTTTTTGTTGCCTATTGGTCATAGATGGTCACATCCAACGGAATCCGCCTCAACCACATCTCCAACACCTGTTTAATCTCTCCCCATTCATACGGATTGCCCATCGGTGCAATCGCTAGGCTTTTGATGCCGAGTAGCGAATATTCCCGTGCAATACGGATGGCATTGGCTTGGACATAGCGCAGACGGGTCGCCCCCACAGACGAATCGCGCACGGTCATAAACATGAGGTTGGGCTTATTTTCGCGCCATAGCCATAAATCCCCCGCTTTGATGCGTCCCACACGGCATTGTTTTTGATACGCCGCAAATGCGGTTGGGTATTTCTGAAATAGTTGTGTTTCAATATCACCGAGTTCTGTCCGACCTCGCGCATTATGCCCAAATGCCAGCACTTGTGCCGATGTGGTCAATGGGTCGCCTATGATAAATTGAACGGGCATATTAGGGTGTCACCTCAATCCCCAACGCTTCGGGGTCTATAGGCGGTGGTAGTGTGCTATTGCAATAGGGGTCGTTGCTATTGCCATTGGGGTCTACTGTACGGGTTAAATAACAGACATCCCATGTCGCTTGTTGCCATGGATACCAGGTCACACTGGGTATGGGGAGATTATTGTTTGTATTGGCGGGTTGTGTCGCCCCAGACACAGGCGCGGTTGATGTGAGTGTTGGGGCGGCTGTGGATGTGGGGAATGCCGTCCATGTGGGTGTGGCGGTTGGGATAGGTGTCCCCAATCGGTTGTTGGTGGCTGTGGTGGTTGGGGTGGCTGTGCGCGTTGGGGTGGATGGAATACGCGAAGTCGCGCTAGGGGTCGCTGTGACCACCTGCGTTGGTTGTGATGTTGAAGATGCAGTTGCGGTGACGGTGGGAGATAACACCATGCGAGGCGCAACTGTGGCGGTTGGTGTAGGGGTTATCGGAATGTCCGATAACGTGTCAGAGGCTGGGGGTTGCTCTGTCTGACTGTTTAACACGGGTATGATAGTCGTGAGCAATTGTTGGGCAAGGGGCATATCAACCAAGTCTGAGGTGATTAAGAACCGATGCGTTGCCTGTAAAAAATCATACTCTCGTGATGTTAGGTCATTATTATAGCGCAAAACACTCTCTATTGCAGAGGCTAAATCTGGTAAATTTTGTGATGAATTCTTTCCAATCGCAGACATACGCGCCATTTCATCGAGGCGTGTTTCTGCCAACTGTATCCATACTGTTTCGGCATTGCCGATAATGTTGGCGATAAACACCACCACCGACTCCCACCACCGTTTGACCCCATATAATGTATCTCCGGGTAGTGTATCGGCAGAAGCGGTGACTGTCCCTGCTGTGCCAGCAAATATCACCAGAAAAGCAAATAATATCGTCGCCGCTTGTCGCCTAATACCCCCAAATGAAGGTCTTAGCACCGTTTTATGGGGGATATTTTGCATCAGGCGGGCTTCGATGGCATCCACTTGTGCATCGGATAGAGTGGGCGGTTTGAGTTTGGTAGTGAGCATGGCGATGGTGAGGTCTTGCCGAAGCGCGGTTACATAGTGTGGATAGCGTAGCGCACACGCTTCGATGGTGGCGTGTTTGCTCATCACCATATCCAAACAGGTGGCAAGAACCTCTGCATAATCTGGTTGGTCATCGGGTGTGAGCATGTTTATAACCCCGCCAAAAATTCATCGTGGTTAAATCCCATCTGCGCCAAAATATGGGCGAGTGTCTTAATCGCGCGGTGCTGTAGTGCTTTGATAGCATTAACTTTTTTATCCATGATGCGTGCAGTTTCTTCCAAACTTTTTTCTTCTATGAATCGCAACACCACGACTTGTTGTTGCGATGGGATGAGTTGGGCAATGGCGGTATGCAAGGCTTGAGCAACTTGTTTGCGTAATAGGGCGCTATCTACAGATTCATCGGCAATGGGCGCGATGACCGTTTCATTGAGTTCATCTTCTGTGCCACGTCGCCCTGCTTTGCGATAATAATCTATCAGGCGTGCATGGGCAATACGATAGAGCCATGCGATGAATGGCTTGCCCATATCTTGATATTTGGGCAAATCTTTAAGTGCATGGGCAAAGACATCGGCGGTAAAATCTTCTGCCAATGGGGTATCGTTGAGCCGATAGTAGATATATCGAAAAATACTTTGCACATGCGCTCGATAAAGCTGTGCAAAGGCTTCTGGATGCCCCGCTTGCGCCAATTTTATAGTGCGCTGTTCTTCAACGCGATTCACAACAACCTCTTTGATAGGCGGAATCTGGTTGATAGTAAGATTACCGCACACAGATGAATAAGGTTACGCTATTGCTAGATTCATCATAACCCAAACTTGCGTTTATCGCATAGCAAAAATTGGCTTTATCAAAAGTTGTGACAATCATGTGCGGTTCTTTCAAACTTGTGGTATCATCATTAAATGTCAGGTTAAAAACAGCAGATAGAATCTATGATTGGACACAAATTACGCAACCGTTATGAAATCCGTGAGCATCTTGGTGATGGGTCTACGGCAACCGTTTATAAAGCCTTTGATGAGCGCCTAGAGCGTGACGTTGCTATTAAGATGTTGTTGCCTCATGTGCGCGAAAGTACCCGCAAGCGGTTTTTTCAGGAAGCGACTTCGGCGGCAAAACTCAATCATCCCAACATCATGGCAATTTTTGATATTGACCAAGAAGGCGACCGTCACTTTTTGGTGGTGGAGTATGTGGATGGCTTATCTCTATCGGCGTATGTGCCGTCATCCCCAGAGGTCATTGTGGATTTGGGTAGCCAAATTGCCAATGCCTTGCAATATGCCCATGAACGCCAAATTATTCACCGTGATATTAAACCCGCCAACATCAAAGTGACCCCAACAGGTCAGGTTAAACTGATGGATTTGGGCTTGGCATTGCCTCATGATGCCAAACGGGTGACAGCACATGGCATGGTTATTGGCACACCCGCCTATTTATCTCCAGAACAAGCACAGGGGATGAAACTCGATAACCGCACCGATATTTATTCGTTGGGGATTGTTTTGTATGAAATGGCGACTGGGCAATTGCCCTTCAATGCCGATGATATTGGCGCGTTACTGCTTCAACAGGTCAAGCAACCCCCGCCACCCTTGCGGAATATTGCCCCTGCTGTGCCTGTGGCATTAGAGAATGTCATCCTCAAATCATTAGAAAAAAATGCCAATCGGCGCTATCAATCGGGCGCAGCCTTGGCGAGTGCGCTGGAATCTGCAATCAACCCCATTGCGGATGAAACATCTCACTTGGATATGGATACGGCACACAAGCGCCCTGCATGGGCAGATACACTCCAAACCGCCGCCCAAAACCGTGAGAATAGCAATCGCAAACGCACCCTACGCCTTATTTTGGCGGATGACCACACCATCTTACGCAAGTCGCTGGCAAATTTGCTCGAAACACACGAGGAATTTGTGGTTGTGGCAGAAGCAGGCGATGGCGAATCGGCTTTGCAACTCACTGTTTCGATTGTGCCAGATGTATTGTTGCTCGATTTGAATATGCCCATTCGTGGTGGGTTGGATATTTTGCCAGAAATCCGCAAAACGGTGCCGAGTGTGAAGGTACTTATCCTCACAGGACGCGAAGAAGATGCTTATATCGTCCGCGCACTCCGCGCAGGGGCGCATGGCTATATCCTAAAATCTGCCGATGAAAATGATTTGGTAGAAGGTCTGAAAAAAGTTGCACAGGGACAATTGGTGTTGGGGCGCGGTGTGGCAGAAAAAATCGTGGGTGGGGTACTCTCTGACCAAGCCCCAGATACGATTCGGCTCACCGAAGGTGACCAGCGCATTTTGTTGCACATTGCCACGGGCAAAGATAATGAGCAAATTTCTAAAGAACTCAAAATCCCTCTCATTGAACTCATTGAGCAGATTGCCAATATCATGAAAAAATTGGGGAGCAAAGACCGTTATGCCACCGCACTCAAAGCCTTGCGTGAGGGGTATATTTTGCTCGATGATTTGCACGATTTAGACCGTCTGGCATAGAAACATACCAACGCTTATGCTATTTCCACCGATATTCATATAGGGCGCGACCAGTTGCGCCCTATATCCATATATACAACCCGATTTCTTGACATAAAAACCCAATTCTTATATGATTATGATAGAACGCCTGTACGATTCTTATCGTCAAAATGCTGAATTTATGCTATAGTTAGAGTGGGTCATATATGACCACACCACATGTTATTTTTATTCCTAATTGGAATAAAAAGTGAAGGAATTGACAAATGGCTTTTTATAACAATGATGAAGATGATGAAGATGATGACTACGATGAAGAGGAAGAAGATGGCGACCCGCGCCGATTAAGCGGGGCAATCAATCCATTTTCTGGAAGCGGAAGCGGTGGCGGATTGCCCGGTAGCAGTGGCTCACGCTTTGGCGGTGGTGGCTCTGGCACAAGCGAGTCATCTTCTGGGTCTGGTAGTGGCACGGGTGGATCGCGCTTTGGCGGTGGCGGCTCTGGAAGCACATCTGGCTCTGGGTCTGGTAGTGGTGGCTCATCTGGCTCTGGGTCTGGTAGTGGTGGCTCATCTGGCGATAGTGGCTCACGCTTTGGCGGGAGTGGCTCTGGCACAAGCGGGTCATCTTCTGGGTCTGGTAGCGGTTCATCTCCATCGCCCTTTGGTGGCGGTGGCACGGGTGGATCGCGCTTTGGCGGTGGTGGCTCTGGTAGCACATCTGGCTCTGGGTCTGGGTCTGGTAGCGGTGGGACATCGGGTGATAGTGGCTCACGCTTTGGTGGTGGCTCTGGAGGCACATCGGGTTCTGGTTCTGGCACGGGTGGCTCGCGCTTTGGTGGCGGTGGCGGTGGTGGGACAGGTGGGTCGTCTGGGTCTGGCAGTGGTGGCACATCAGGTTCTGGTTCTGGAGGCACGTCAGGTTCTGGTTCTGGAGGCACGTCAGGTTCTGGGTCTGGCACAGGTGGTTCGCGCTTTGGTGGTGGGACAGGTGGGTCGTCTGGGTCTGGCAGTGGTGGCACATCAGGTTCTGGTTCTGGAGGCACATCGGGTTCTGGGTCTGGCACAGGTGGTTCGCGCTTTGGTGGCGGTGGCGGTGGTGGGACAGGGGGGTCGTCTGGGTCTGGCAGTGGAGGCACGTCAGGTTCTGGTTCTGGCACGGGTGGCTCGCGCTTTGGTGGCGGTGGTGGGACAGGTGGGTCGTCTGGTTCTGGCAGTGGTGGCTCATCGGGCGATAGTGGCTCACGTTTCGGTGGCGGTGGTTCTGGTGGCACGAGTGGCGGAACATCGGGTTCTGGCAGTGGTGGCTCATTTGGTGGCACTCGCCCATCCACCTCTACTAGCACCGGCACCGTCCCTGCTGTAAAACCTGATGATAAAAAGGACGACAAAGGTGGTGGAAGAAACATCTTTGGTCGTGGCGGTGGCGATGATAAAAAAGACGATAAATCCAAAAATGCTGATGCCGATAAAAAAGGTGGCGCTGGTGGATTTTTGAATCGTGGTAAAAAAGAAGATGAGGGCAAAAAGCCCGATGTCAAAGCCCAAACTGCCTCTAAAAATGCCGATGCCGATAAAAAAGGTGCATTAGGCGGTCTTGCCAGCAGATTTGGGCTGGGTGGTGGTGATAAACCCAAAGAGGGTGATAAAAAGTCCACCGATAGCAAAAGTTCTTCACCTAGCCCATCGCCATTTGGGGCAAAGTCGGGTGGGGTCGGTAGTGCGACTAAGACCGATGCGGGAAAAACACCCGCCAAAGGCAAAGCAGTCGCCTCTGCCGATACTGGTGGTGTGTTGGGTAACCTCAGAAGCCGAATTCCATTTTTGGGGGGTTCGGCAGAGACTAAAAAAGCCCCTGCCAGCAAAACCCGTGCGAACAAGGTGCCACAACCTGTTAATGAAGGGTTATCGCTCGACCAGAAATTAGATATTTTGGGCGTGGCGTTGATGTTTTCGGCGGTGGCGATTTTCTTTAGCAGTCTATCGGGTCAACAAGGCTCGTTGACGGGGACAATCAACAATTTCTTCTCGCAATTGGTTGGACAAGGGTCTGTAGTTGTGCCATTGGTGTTTGGTGGCGCTGGATTTTGGCTCATCATTCGCCATTTTGGTGAAGAAGCACCACGCATAGACCCTGTGCGGGTGAGTGGCTTGGTGATGTTGTTTATCGGTGGGTTAATGTTGTTGATGTTCATCGAGACATTTAGCTATACCACCGCCACCGCCGAAACTTTTCCGCTTTATATTGAACAATCCATCGCGCAGGGACGTGGCGGTGGTCAAGTTGGGGCATATTTATATAACCTATTGGTGGTCAATCTGGGCGAATTACCCGCAGTGGTGTTCGTCTTTGGTTGGTTGGTGGTGGGTGTCATGGTCTTAACACGCACAAGTGCGGCAGAATTGACTGTGTATATTATGAGCATTTGGCGCAGTTTGCGTGTGGCGGGTCAGCGACGGTCACAAAAACGCACAGCGATGCGGACGGCACTCTTAGAAGCGCGTGCCAAAGAAGCCTCAGAACGCGAAAAAGCCAAGCCTGTTATCACCAAGCCACAACCCGCAGAACTTTCTCCCGCGCCTGTGATGGGGGTATTGCCAGAGACCACTCCCACCGCCGAATCGCTCCGCGCCATTCCGATTCGTATGGGAAATCAGACAGTGACGGCAGAAGTGGATGCAGAAGGCAATATCACCGCACCACAACCACCCAAGCCAATGGATATGCCCAATACGCCCGTTGGCGTACCTGTGGCACAATCGGTAGAAAAAACCGATGCGGGCGCAAAACCGCGTTTCTTGCCATCTTTTGGGCGTAGCAAAACATCCACAGGGACAGAATCTACCGAAAAAGTGGCGAATGCCAAGCCTGTTGAACAGCCAGCTGCCGAAAATAAACCAGATACAACCGAAAAAGCGGGTGGGTTTAATCGATTCCGCAGAAATACACCTGCCAATACTTCGCCAGAGGATATGCTCACGGCAAAACCGCCGACTGCAACGACACCGACCCCATCGCCAGATGTTTTGCCCAAGCCACCACTCAGGGCATCGGCAAAAGCGACCACTACAGGCGAAGTGAGTACACTCAAACCGCCCGTCAATTATGATATGGATGATGACGATGATGAGGTGGAAGAAACACCCAAACGCATTCCTCTCATGCCAATGGGTGAGCCTACGAGTCGTTTTGGGTCACAATCAAGCACACCACCACCATCAACAACATCAGAAACATCTCCGCGTTTTGGTGGCTCAAGTGGGGGTACGGTTAGCCCGTTTGGTAAACCATCCACCAGCACCCCTCCCTCATCATCACCATTGGGTGGATTCAAACCTGCCCCCATGCCACCCATTCGTGATGAAGATGATGATGAGGACGATGACGAATCTGTATCTACCGCATTTATGGTAGATGACGATATTTTTGGGCGTTTAGAATCGAATAAGCCTGCAGATATGCCATCCACGATCAGCACACCCGCATCAACTCCGCCCACATCGCCATTTGGAGCGCCACCACCACGTTTTGGTGGGAGTAGTGCAAGTCCGTTTGGGACACCATCTTCAAAACCGCCTTTATCGGCAGATGACGATGAGGATAGTGACGATGATGAGGATGAAAAACCATCAGACCGCAATTCGCGCCTAGACCAAATTCGTACAGGCAATATCAATAAGCCAACGGCTTTTACCCGTCCATCTGCCACATTGCCTGTGGATGACGATGAAGACGATGATGATGATGAAGACGACTACGATGAAGATGATGAGGACGATGTGACAAGTGTGGCACGGAAGCCGATGGGCAATCCTTTTGGCGATAACAAGCCAACCCCGTTTGGGGCATCACCCACACCAACACCCGCGCCAAAACCATTTAGTCCGTTTGGTAAGCCAGAGGATAAAGCAGGGTCAATGGGTGATGTGACCCGTACACCGAGTTTTACACCGCCAACCTTTGCGGCATCCACGCAACCGAAACAAACCGAAGTACCAGAACCGACCACGTTGAATAAACCACCGATATTTGCGAGTGGCGCGAGTAATAGTGGTAGTGGGTCTGGTGCAAGTGCCGAAAAACCAACCAGCACATTCGGCTCTAGCGCACCGAAAAAAGTGTGGCGCTTGCCCGATTATCGTACTCTGCTCGCATCGGGGTCTGAGGGTGATATTGACCGTGAACAATTGGTACGCCGTGCCAAAATGATTGAGGAGACACTCGGTAGTTTTGGCGCACCCGGTCGCGTTGTGGAGATTAACACGGGTCCTGTCATCACCCAATTTGGCATTGAACCCGATTACCTCACGGTGCGCGGTGGCAAAAAAGTCCGTGTGAAGGTCGGTCAGATTGCCCAATTGGATAAAGATATTCAATTGGCACTCGGCGCAAAATCCATCCGTATCGAAGCCCCTGTCCCTGGAAAGGGTTATGTGGGTATCGAAGTTCCTAATGAAGAAGCGGCGCTGGTGAGCCTGCGTGATGTGATGGAGAGCAAGCAATTCAATAAATTGGGCGAAAAATCGCCATTGACCATCGCATTAGGTCAAAGTGTGGATGGAGCGCCTATCTCTGCCGATTTAGCATCCATGCCCCATTTGCTGATTGCAGGGACAACTGGGTCTGGTAAATCGGTGTGCGTCAATGCGATTATCGCCAGCATACTCGTGCGGAATACCCCCGATAAGGTCAAATTTATCATGGTAGACCCGAAACGGGTGGAATTGACAGGTTATAACGGCATTCCACATCTGATAGCCCCTGTGGTGGTGGAATTGGAGCGTATCGTGGGTGTCCTCAAATGGGTCACACGCGAGATGGATGACCGCTATAAGAAATTTAGCAACGCGGGCGCACGGAATATCGAAGATTATAACCAACATGCAGAAGGTGTAGAACCACTGCCCTATATCATCGTCATCATTGACGAATTAGCCGATTTGATGATGCTCGCCCCAGACGAAACAGAGCGCGTTATCACCCGTATTGCGGCGTTGGCGCGTGCGACTGGTATCCACTTGGTTATCGCCACACAACGTCCATCGGTGGATGTTGTCACGGGGTTGATTAAAGCCAACTTCCCTGCACGTATCGCGTTTGCGGTGGCAGGTGGTGTGGATAGCCGTGTTATCCTCGACCAACCGGGCGCAGAAAAATTGCTTGGACGCGGGGATATGTTGTATCTCAGTGGCGATTCGCCCTCTGCATTACGTTTGCAAGGGGTGTATGTGTCGGATATGGAAATCAACAACATCAACCGTTTTTGGCGCACACAACAACCCGATGCAGTGGCACAAAAGAGTATCAATGCGCTGGTCGGAGAAGAATCCCCCACCGTAACCACGAATAAGGGGAATATCCCTATCAATAAATTGGATGCACCGCCTAGAGTCCATTCATCCACCCCAACCTCGTGGGATGAAGAGACATCACCATCGAATCCGAATAATCACTCGGCGGGATTTGGCAGTGGCTCACGCGATGAAAACGCGCATGAGGATGAATTGTATGAAGAGGCAGTCGAGATGGTCAGACGGCTGAATAAAGCATCGGTGTCGTTGCTACAGCGTCGTCTGCGGATTGGTTACACCCGCGCCGCCCGTCTGATAGATATTATGGAGGCGCAAGGGGTGGTGGGTCCCGCCACAGAGGGCAGTAAGCCCCGCGAGGTGATTCC
>Ga0163144_10009043_pt1 | contig 21441 bp, 25 predicted proteins | sample OliLak19BULKMAT1_FD_123175 | JGI IMG/M metagenome (GOLD analysis project Ga0163144, IMG submission 123175) | Freshwater microbial mat bacterial communities from Lake Vanda, McMurdo Dry Valleys, Antarctica - Oligotrophic Lake LV.19.BULKMAT1 | ecosystem: Environmental > Aquatic > Freshwater >... | reverse complement strand
GCGCTCTCGAACGGCGCGTCCTTGCGGATCCTGGCCACCGCGATCTCTGGCAGGACGGTGAAGTTCGAGAAGGTCGAACAGCCCATATAGTGGGCGATCGCCTGACCCTTGTAGCTGAAGCGGCTGGTCCCGTCGGGCATGACGCCCCGCCCTTGCGTCGCGCGGATGGCGGTGCACAGATTGGTCTTGCGGCTGAGGCAGCTTTTACATTGTCGGCACTCGGGCGTGTAGAGCGGGATCACATGGTCCCCGACCGCCAGCGACGTCACGCCGGGCCCCACCTCGACCACCACCCCCGCGCCCTCATGGCCCAGGATCGAGGGGAAGATGCCCTCGGAATCAAGCCCGTCCAGCGTATAGGCGTCGGTGTGGCAGATGCCGGTCGCCTTGATCTCGATCAGCACCTCGCCCGCGCGCGGCCCCTCCAGATCGACCTCGACGATCTCGAGGGGGCGTCTGGCCTCAAAGGCGACGGCGGCGCGGGTTTTCATGGTCAGCAAATCCCTGGGCCGGACATCTAGCGGGCGGCGGACCCCAGGTCACGAAGCCGGATTGGCAAATGTGCACGGTGAAAAAACGAAGTGCACATCGTGCACATTGTGAACTTTCGTCGGAGGCGACCCAAACGCGATACAGCGAAGACTACGGCACCGATACGTCAGGATCGGACGCAGGATCCTGGGTCGAGGCGCGTTGTCTGGCCAGTCGCTCCAGCACCCGGCCTCTGCCCTTCGACAGCGCATGGATCACCCCGCGAAAGGTCGCAACCTCCTGCTCGGAAAAGGCCGACCGGCCCAGCATGACGCGCAGGTTCTGCACCATCGACGCACGTTTCTCGGGCGGGTGGAAAAAGCCGCCGTCGTCCAGTTCGCGCTCAAGGTGTTCGTACATGCCCAGTTGCAGCTCACCCGGCGCAGGCGGCTCGCCCTCGCGGAAATTCGGCGGCGGGGCGTCCAGAACCATCGTGCGCCATTCATAGGCAGTGATGGCCACGGCCTGGGCCAGGTTCAGGCTCTGGTGGCGCGGGTCGATCGGGATGGTGACGATGCCCTGGCACAGGGCGATGTCGCTGGTCTCCAGCCCCGCCCGCTCCCCCCCGAACAACAGGCCGACCTTGAGGCCTGAGCCTGTGTCGTCATAGAGCACGCGCGTGGCCTCGCGCGGCGTGCGAACCGGCTGGCGCGTTTCACGCGGTCGGGCTGTCGTGGCGAAGACGGTATTCAGGTCGGCGATGGCATCGGCGACGCTGTCGAACACGACGGCCCCCTCCAGAACCCAATCCGCGCCCGAGGCCGTGGCCCGGGCCCGCTCCTGAGGCCAGCCGTCACGCGGGCTGACCAGCCGCAGCTGGTCCAGCCCGAAATTCGCCATCACCCGCGCCACTGCGCCGATGTTCTCGGCCATCTGCGGCATGTCGAGGATGACGACGGGGGGAGGAAGGTCGGACATACAGCGCACATATCCGTTCTCCTCTCGGGGGAGAAGGATCACGTTCCGAGCGCGGCCTGAACGCCGTCCAGATGCCGCTCATAGTGACGCCAACGCCCCGATGACCGCTGGTACAGCGGCTCACGTACCTGCCAGACGCTGGCGGTTCGGACGGCGGCACCGGCCTTGTGGAAGTCCAGCACGCCGTCCTCCCAGTGCAGTCCGCAATAGGCCAGTAGCTGCTCGACCGCCGGGCGCGGCTCGGCCACCAGGGAGTCGTAGTCGAGGTCGAAAATGTCGGGATACAGCGCCTTCCAGTGCCGCATCAGCCGGACATACTGCCAGTGCCAGTGCGCCAGATCCTCGAGGTCCAGCGCATGTCCCATAGAGCGGTCCAGATGCAGGAACCAGTTGGACAGAATCACATCCAGCGGTTCGCGCACCGTGTGGACGATGAGGGCGGCGGGGAACATGGCCTTGATCAGGCCGATATGCAGGAAATTGTCGGGCCTTTTATCTGTGACCAACTCGGCCCCCGGTCGCGCCGTCTTCAATCCGCCGAGATAGAGGCCGCGCAGCTGCTCGAACACCTCGGGGCCCGCGTCGGCCATCGCCTGCGGATAGCCTACTACCGCCCGCGTCAGGCCGGGGATCAGTCCCAGTTCCCCGCCGCCCGTGACCCGGCTATGTCCTGCCAGAATCTGCTCAACCAGGGTCGAGCCCGAACGGAACAGGCCGCAGATGAAGATCGGTGCCGCACCGCCGTCGGCGACCGGCGGCGCGGGTTCAGGAAACACCGCGATCAGACGATCGATGAACCGCTCGTGCGTCGCCCGGTTGTAGCGCGCGTGCTCGGGGTCCGCCGCACGGCTGGCGGCGTTGGCCGCGCCATAAGCCGCAAAGGCGTCATCCCAGGCCCCGACCTGATCCAGCGCCCGGCCCAGCGCAAAGCCCAGCTCAGCCCGGTCTTCGGGATGCAGACCCGCCCGGCCCACGGCCGCCCGCAAGCCCGCGATCACCGGGTCGCCCGGCCCTGCCAGCCGCACCAGTCCCGCTGATCGTGCCATTGCCACCGGATGCCCGGGTGCCACAGCCAGCGCCCGGGCATATGCGTCCCACGCTTCGTCGCGCTCCCCCATGTCCTCGTGCAGATTGCCAAGGTTCAGCAGGGCCGGCAGCCAGTCGGGCGCGACCGCCAGCGCCGCCTCAAGGTCCTTCAGCGCCAGGTCGGGGCGGCCCAAGTCGTCGGCGTGGATGACGCCACGGTTCAGCCAGGCCTCCTCGGGCCCTGACACCCCGCGCTTGAGCGCCTCGTCATAGGCCGTCAGCGCCGCCTCGAACCGGCCCGACTGGCGCTCCATCAGGGCCAGGTTGAACCAGCTGTCGGGCAGGTCGGGCCGGATCGCCAGCAGCCGGCGATAGGCCTGGGCCGCCTCCTCCGCCCGCCCCGCCGCGCGCAGCCGCGAGGCCAGGGCCATCAGGGCCTCGGCGGGCTCGGCCAATCAATCCTCGCCGACCATGGCCAGCCACGGTTCCGCGGCGCCCGCCTCCACGTCCGCCACCTTGACCGCCGGCCAGCCGATGGACTGCCCGGCGGCGTCCCGCCAGGCCAGGGTGACCAGGTCGCGCAGCTCTGCTGCGCCGGCCGCTAGCCGGGTCGTGGCGAAGGCCGCCCCGCGCGCGTCCTCATCCCGGAAGCCGCCGTCCTTTTCCAGCCGGTAGAAGGGAATGACCTGGCCCAGGGCGGTGTTGAGATAGGTGGCGGTGCGCGCCCGCAGGTCAAAGCCATCCAGAGCCGGCGCGGGCATCGCGGCCTCGACCGCGTCCAGACGCGTCGCACGCCGCACGAAGGCCCCCTCGAACGCGCCGTGGGTCTGGCGCGAGGTGGTGAAGCCTTCCGGGTGCGGATAGTCGCCCCAGCCGTTGTAGTGGATCGACAGGTGGTGCGGCTGCGAGCCGTCACCGACGAAGTGCGAGAGATAGCCGATGTCGCGCAGGATCAGCGCCTCGCGTCTCAGTCGGTCCTCGCGGTACCAGGCCCGTCGCCCGGCGTCCGGCTCGCGCGCCTCTGCCGCATTCAGCACCCGCCAGGTGGCGAAGTCGCGGGCCAGCTGCTGATAGCCGTCCATGATCGCATAGGGCAGATAGCCGGCGTCATTGACCTCGATCCCCGCCGCAAGAAGCATGGCGTCGTATTCGCTCTTCAGTTCCGGCAGGGCGTCCAGCGTCGGCCCGGCCGCGTTCATTACATGGCCGGCGTCGTCCAGATCGACGAAATGGGCCGTATCGCGCTCGCGGTCATGGGGCTGGCCCGCGCCCTTGGTGCGGTCGGGCTCGCGCGACAGCTCGCCGATCTCTGCGACCGCCCCGGGCTGGCGCAGGAAGGCCGGCAGTTCGTCCGGCAGGGCGCGCATGGCCGCCACGCCAATGGTCCGGTGGCCTGTCGCCCCCCAGGCGTCGACGGGCGTGGCGCTTCCCAGCGCGGCGGCTCCAACCAGTGCGAGGGCAGAGACGGCAAGGATGAGGCGCTTCATGTCGATCCTTATCGGCAGAGGTGGCCCGCCGGTTAGATCCAGGCGGCGATGGCGTCCAGCGGCTTCTTGTCGAGGGCCGCGACCGGCACTGTGGCGTTCCCGGCCGGATGGCCCGCGACCAGCAGCAGGAAGGGCTTCTCGTCCGCCGGCCGGCCGCAGACCTCGCTGAGGAAACTCATCGGCGCGGGGGTATGAGTGAGGGTGGCCAGACCCGCCTCATGCAGGGCGGCGATCAGCAGACCCGTGGCGATGCCGACGCTCTCGGACACATAGTAGTTCTTTTTGTTGTCGCCGGGCCTCGGTCCACCCCGTTTCTGGGCGAAGACAGCAATGAGAATGGGCGCGACCTCGAGGAAGGCCTTGTCCGGATCGGTGCCCAGAGGGGCCAGGGCATCCAGCCATTCCTGCGGGGCCTTGGACGCATAGAACTCGCGTTCCTCGGCCTCGGCCGCAGCGCGGATTCTTTCCCGGGCCTGCGGACTCTCGATGACCGAGAAAAACCATGGCTGGTGGTTGGCCCCGGAAGGCGCGGAGCCGGCTGTCAGGAGGGCGGCCTCAACCACGCGCCGGTCCACCGGCCGGTCCGAATAGTCGCGCACGGTGCGGCGATGGGCCATGCGATCCCGGAAGGCCTCGATCCGCGCCAGCCGCTCGGCAGGCGCAATGTCTGAATAGCCGCTGAGGGGCGTCGAGGGATGATCGCGCATGGACCCGGTCTATACCGTGAAAGGCCGCATCACCACTGTGACGGACGCCTGTGCCTCGCCACCGGCTCAGTAGCCCCCGGCCCTCGCCAGTCGCTCGGCGTGGAAGCCGGCGTCGCCCAGAAGTTCGTTCAGGACCCGCACCCGCTTCATGAACAGGCCGATGTCGTATTCGTCGGTCATGCCCACGCCGCCGTGCATCTGGACCGCCTCCTGCACTGCCAGTTCGGCGACCCTTCCGGCCTTGGCCTTGGCGACGGAGACGGCCAGGTCGGCCTTGGGTGCGCCCGCATCGAGACGTTGCAGCGCGCCCATGACGGCTGCCCTGGCCAGTTCCAGCTCGGTGAACAGATGGGCGGCACGGTGTTGCAGCGACTGGAACTCGCCGATCGCCTTGCCGAACTGTTTGCGGGTTTTCAGGTAGTCGACCGTGCCGAGGAAGGCCTGGTCGCCCGCTCCGGTCAGGCAGGCGGCGGCGCAGGCGCGTCCGAGGTTCAGCGCGCCCTCCAGCGCGGGCTCGCCGCCATCGACCGCACCGATGACCGCGTCGGCGTCGACCTGGACGTCGGTCAGGGTGATGCGGGCGGCGTTGTGGGCGTCGACCATGACGGTGCGCTCGATCCCGACGCCCGCCGTCTTCGGGTCGACCAGGAACAGGGTCACGCCAGCGTCGGTCTTCGCCACAACGATCAGGGCGTCGGCGATGTGGCCGTCCAGGACAAAGCCCTTGGCCCCGTTCAGTTTGAAGCCGTTGCCGGAGCGTTCGGCGGTCGTGGCGATGCGGGACGGCTGGTGTTTGGGGCCCTCGTCCAGCGCCAGCGACAGGATGGCTTCACCGGCGGCGATCCTCGGCAGCCAGGCGGCCTGCTGCTCGGCCGAGGCGGCGTCGATCAGGATACGGGCCGCCAGGAGACTGGAGCCGAAGAAGGGCGAGGGGGTCAGGGTTCGGCCCAGCGCCTCGGCCACCACCCCCGCCTCGACCGCGCCGAGGCCGGAGCCGCCGTGTTCCTCGGGGATGATGACACCGGCAAAGCCCATCTCGCCGAACGATTTCCAAAGGGCGCGGGAAATGCCGTCGGCGGCGTGGCTGTCGCGCAGGCTGCGCAGGTGAGCGATCGGAGCGTTTTCGGCCAGGAAGCCATCGGTGGCCTCCTTCAGCAGGGTCTGCTCTTCGGTCAGAATCAGGGGCATGCGTCAGGCTCCGGGCAGCTGAAGCAGGTGTTTGGCGATGATGTTCAGCTGGACCTCGGAGGTCCCGCCCTCGATCGAGTTGGCCTTGGTGCGCAGCCAGTCCCGGGCGGCGGCGCCCTTTTTCGAGCGGTCGCTTTCCCATTCCAGGGCGTCGGAACCGCCGGCCGCCATGGCCAGTTCGTGGCGGCGCTTGTTCAGCTCCGAGCCGTAGTATTTCAGCATCGAGGCGATGGCCGGGCTGACCTGTCCGGCCGTCATCTGATCCCCGACCCGTTCCATCGACAGGCGAAAAGCGGCGGCGTCGATGTCCAGATCGGCGATCCTGGCGCGCAGCATCGGTTCATCAAGACGGCCTGTGTCGTCCAGACCGATGGAATCGACCGCGACCTGGCTCATCGGACGGCCGATGTCGCCGATGCCGCCAATCATGGTGCGTTCATGGGCGAGCAGCGCCTTGGCCACGTCCCAGCCGCGGTTGAGGGTGCCGATCAGGTTTTCCTTCTCGACCCGGACGTCATCGAAGAAGGTCTCGCAGAAGGGTGATTTGCCGCTGATCAGGGCGATCGGCTTGGTGGTGACCCCCGGCGTCGCCATGTCGAACAGGACGAAACTGATGCCCAGATGCTTGGGGGCCTCGGGGTCGGTGCGGATCAGGCAGAAGATCCAGTCGGCCTTGTCGGCATAGGAGGTCCAGACCTTCTGGCCATTGATGATCCAGTGGTCACCGCGATCCTCGGCCCGGGTCTGAAGACCGGCGAGATCAGACCCCGCACCGGGTTCGGAATAGCCCTGGCACCAGCGGATCTCGCCACGCACGATCTCGGGCAGGAAGCGCTTCTTCTGGTCCTCGGTGCCGAACTGCAGCAGCGCCGGACCCAGCATCCAGATGCCGAAGGACGACAGCGGCATCTGGGCCTCGATGCGCCGCATTACGGAGCCCAGCACCTTGGCTTCCTCGCGCGAAAGCCCGCCGCCGCCGTATTCGGTCGGCCACTCGGGCGCGGTCCAGCCTCGGGCACCCATAACCTCCATCCAACCCTTGTGAGCGGGCGTCTTGAAGCTGGCGTTACGGCCACCCCAGACACGGTCCTCGTCATTCTCGAGGGGACCCCGGCATTCGGGGGGGCAGTTCGCCTCCAGCCATGCCCCCGTCTCGGCGCGGAAGGTGTCCAGATCGGCCATGGTTTGCTCCCTGACGCCTGTTGCCTGCGTCTCTGTCGGACAGGCTAGCAAAGAAAATCGCGTGACGTAGCGTCATTCCGGAGGGGCCGGCGCCTCCTCCCTGTCGCGAAGCGATGGGGCGGTGGCTCGGAGCGAAGCGGGGAGACACAGGGGTTCTGCGCGGAGGAAAGAACCCCTGTGTCAGCTCGCCATGCGCATTCGCGCATGGGGAGGAGACGTCATTTGCTGGGCAGGAACGGCGAGAAGGTGATGACGGTGAAGGTGTCGCGAATATGCGGCCGGGTCTGGACCGACTGGGTCACGAAGGTGCCGATGTCCATCTCCTTCGGCAGCTGGAATTTGGCCAGCAGGTCGTATTGCCCAGAGGTCGAATAGACCTCCGAGACGTATTCGACATTGTCCACCATATCGGCGGCCACGTCGTTGGCATGGCCCAGCTCGCATTTGATGAAGACGAAGATGGCGGTCATCATGGCGCAGGCTCCGGCGGTTGACCGGTGTCGTAGCGGATGTGGACGTGACGGATAAGCCCCCCAATCCTTCGCCAGAGTGGTTCGAGACCCAATACAACAACCGCGCCGCAGTGCCGGATCATCCTGCCGTCATGGCCCGCTGGAAGGCCGCAGCAAAGGCTGCGCGCGCGCTGCATCCGCCGATCGCCCTGCCCTATGGCCCCGGCGAGCGCGAGGTCATGGACCTGTTCGAGGCGGGGCCGGACGCGCCGGTGGCGGTGTTTCTGCACGGCGGCTACTGGCAGGCCCTGGACCGGTCGTGGTTCAGCGGGATCGCCCCGGCGTTGCTGAAGCACGGCGTCGGGCTGGCCGTGCCGTCCTTCGATCTGTGCCCAACGGTTCGCCTGGGCTGGATCATCGGCCAGGTGCGCGACGCCGTCGACCTGATCCGAAGCCGGACCGGGAAGCGCCCGGTGGTGTTCGGCCACTCTGCCGGAGGCCATCTGGCGGCCTGCCTGCTGAGCGAGGGGCGAGCCTCGGCGGCGGTGGCGATTTCGGGCGTGTTCGACCTCGCACCGCTGATCCCGACCTCGCTCAACGTCGCGCTGCGGCTGGACGCGCGCGAGGCTGCAGCGCTGTCGCCGATCCACTGGCCCGTCCCGAACGGATCGACGCCGGGCGGGACGGTGCTGGACTGCATCGTCGGCGCAGACGAGACGGCCGAGTTCATCCGTCAGTCGCAGGACATGGCCGGCTTCTGGGGTGACCGGCGGGTCGAGACACGGTTTGAGGCCCTGCCCGGCCTGAACCATTTCACCGTGCTGGATCCGCTGTTCGATCCGGACAGTGCCCTGGTCAAACGGATCGTGGCGCTGGCGACGGCCTGAGCGCCCCTCGCAATCGCGCCCAAGCGCCGCCACTATAGCGTTTCGCAATCGGGACGGTACATGGCGGAACCAACAGGAATGGGCCTTGGCCACGCAGTCGTGCTGCTGGCGGCGGCCGTCGTGGCCGTGCCGCTGTTCAAGCGTTTCGGATTGGGTGCCGTCCTCGGCTATCTCGCTGCGGGACTGGCCATAGGGCCTTTTGGCGCCGGCATGATCGAGGATGCCGAAGCGGTGCTGCACGTCGCCGAACTGGGCGTCGTCATGTTCCTGTTTCTCATCGGGCTGGAGATGCGGCCCGCGCGGCTGTGGAGTTTGCGACGGGACATTTTTGGCCTCGGCGTACTTCAGGTTCTGGTCTGCGCCACCCTCCTGACCGGCGCGGCCCTGCTGTTCGGCCTGCCATGGTTCGCGGCCCTGATCGTCGGATCAGGGTTCGCCCTTTCGTCCACCGCCATCGTCATGCAGCTGCTTGAGGAGCGGAACGAGAGCAGTAACAGCGACAGCCAGAGGGTCGTGTCGATCCTTTTGTTCGAGGACCTGGCCATCGTGCCCCTGCTGGCCATGGTGGCGGTGCTGGCAGGCCTGTACGGCACGACGATCGCGAACCCGCAACCGATCTGGATGACCGTCGCCTTCGCCCTCGCGGCCGTGGCGGCCGTCTATGTCATCGGCAAATGGGCGCTGAACCCGGCCTTTCGTCTGCTGGCCCGGTATGGCGGGCGCGAGGTCATGACAGCGGGTGCCCTGCTGGTCGTGCTGGGCGCGGCCTGGGCCATGGACCTTGGCGGACTGTCGATGGCGATGGGCGCGTTTCTCGCCGGCGTCCTGTTGTCGGAGTCCACCTTTCGGCACCAGCTGGAGGCGGACGTCGAGCCGTTCCGGGGCATTCTGCTCGGCCTGTTCTTCCTCAGCGTCGGCATGTCGCTGGACCTGGGCGTGGTGGTCCGCGACTGGCCGATCGTGCTGGGCGGGGTCGCCGCCTTCATGGGGGCCAAGATGGCGGGCATCTATGGCGTCGCCCGCATCCGGGCCGGCCACGGCGAGGCGCTGAAGCGCGCAGCCCTGATGGGCGAGGGCGGGGAGTTCGGCTTTGTTCTCTATGCCGCGGCCCTGGCCGCGGGTCTGTTCGACGCCCGCACGGCGGCGATCGCGGGGGCCGTGGTCATCGTGTCCATGGCTCTGACGCCGCTACGCATGCTGATTGCGGACCGGTTGAAGCCGATCGAGACCGTCTCCATGGACGGGATTGAGGAGGCGCGAAATCTCAGGGAGCGGGTTCTGGTCATCGGCTTCGGCCGCTTCGCCCAGGTCGTCTGCCAGCCGCTGCTGGCGCGGGACGTGGACGTTTCGATCGTCGACAATGACGTCGAGATGATCCAGGCCGCCGGCAAGTTCGGCTTCAAGGTCTATTACGGCGACGGCTCCCGTCTGGACGTGCTGCGGGCCTCGGGCGCGGCGGAGGCGGAAACCATCCTGATCTGCGTCGACAAGGCAGAAACCGACGACCGGATCGTCGAGATCGCCCAGGCGGAGTTCCCCCTGACCAGGCTGTTCGTGCGCGCCTATGATCGGGGTCATTCGATTCGGCTGATCAAGGCCGGGGTCGAGTTCCACATCCGCGAGACCTTCGAGAGCGCGCTTGTGTTCAGCGAACATGTGCTGACGGATCTGGGTTTTTCAGCTGATGAGGCGAAGGCTGCGGTCGATGATGCGCGCCGGCGCGACGAGGAGCGGCTGACGCTGCAGGTTTCAGGCGGCCTCCAGGCCGGGCGCGACCTGACACGGGGCAATGCCGTGACGCCGCAGCCGGCACCCTATGTCAAACCCCGCCGCGAGGGCCGGGCTCTGAACGAGGAAGCCGCCGACCTGCTGGTCGAGGATGAGGCGGGGGCCCACGAAACGGTCTGACGGCGGATCTTTTTGCGGCCTGGAAGACACACCGGTCGGTGAACGCGTATCAGACCGCCATTATCTGCAACCGTCGTGGTGATCGCTGCATTGCTGAGATCAGGAGATCTTGAATGCCGAAAGCGACCCCACCAGCCAGCAGGCCCGAGCTGCGCCTCGTCGACGCCGAGGCGGAAATCTACGACCTGATGCGCGCACCGGCGACGACGGCCGAACGCGTCCGGCGACTGCAGCAGGAAGCCCGGGCCCTGGCCGTCGAACAGGTCGAGGCGCTGGAAAAGCTGCTGGTCGACGGCGCGGCGATGGCCGGCGAGATCGCGCGGGGCGGCGACGCCTATCCGGTCGGGGCGCGCGAGATCGCTTCCCGCCTGGCCGAGGACCTGGCCGCCAAGGCCGAGACCATCAAGGCGATCGTGTCGCGCGCGCGGTGAGTTCGCTGCGCCCGTAGAGCCGCTCACGCATCCGCTTCGCCAGCCGGAACACCAGCACCGCCAGAACGACCATCAGGACCGGCACAAGGATCGGGGCCAGGAAGGCCAGGATCACGGTCAGGAAGGCGAGCGCGTCCTCGATCAGCGACAGGACCGGATTGCCGATCCCTCCGGTCGTGGCGGTGGATGTCAGACGCGCTCCGCCCTGGGCCGCGTTGAAGGCGAAGGCCGTGGGCGCGCCGACGATGATGCCGGCAACGGCGGCGGTGGTTGGATCCAGCCCGGCAAAGACGCTGCCCGCCGCGACCGCGCCCGCCACCGGCCGGGTGAAGGCCCCCAGAACATTCAATCCGTGATCGACCACGGGGATTTTGTCCCCGGCGAACTCGACCGCGGCGGCGACTGCAAGCGCGGCCACTGCGGGCCAGTCGGCCAACCAGTCCATCTGCTCGTTCAGCTGGATGCCGAACAGGTCGAACCGGGCCGCGAGCGCCAGCATCAGCAAGGGCAGGAAGGTGCGCAGGCCCGTGGCGGAGGCCAGGCCCAGCCCGAGCAGGGCGGGCAGAACCCAGGTCTGAAGCGGTCCGGCCGCCGCACCTAGACCCTGTTGAACGCCCTCCAGGTCGATGCCGTCCATTGGCTGCTCCCCTGCCCGGCCGAACGCCGTCCCCTCCCATAATGCCCGGGAACCGGCTCGGGGTCCGCCGGTTTCGCAAGGGACGCTTAAGGAGACACCCCATGGACGCCCGTTTCACTCCCGCCGCCGAAGCCACGGCCGACAGTGAACGCCAGATCCAGGCGGCGATCGACGCCAAGGCCGGCAAGGGCGACGACGACGAAAAGCAGGGCGGCGCGGTCCAGGCCGGGGCGCGTCACTACCCCGAGCCGCCTTTCCCCCGACAGCACCAGACCAAGCCAGGGAACGAGGCCGCGCTGGACCCGGCACCCATGTATGACGCGCCCTTCTGGAAGGGGTCGGGCAAGCTGGAGGGGTTCGCGGCGATCATCACGGGGGCGGACTCCGGCATCGGGCGCAGCGTGGCGGTGCTGTTCGCGCGCGAGGGCTGTGACATCGTTATCTGCCACCTCGACGAGGACGGCGATGCTGCGGCGACGAAGGCCGCCGTCGAGGCCGAGGGCCGCCGCGCCATCGTGCTGAAAGGCGACGTGGCCGATCCCGCCTTCTCGAGGATGGCGGTGGACGAGACCCTCAGGGCCTTTGGCCGTATCGATGTGGTGGTGCCGAACGCGGCTTTCCAGGAACATGTCCAAGCCTTCGAGGACCTGACCTTCGCGCATTTCGACCGGACCCTGAAGACCAATCTCTATGGCTATTTCAATCTGACCCAGGCCACCGTACCGCACATGAAGGCGGGCGGGGCGATCGTGATGACGGGCTCGGTCACCGGCATCCTGGGGAACAAGGACCTGCTGGACTATTCGATGACCAAGGGGGGCATCCACGCCTTCGCCCGCTCGTTGGGTACCCATCTGGCGCCGCGCGGCATCCGGGTGAACGTCGTGGCCCCCGGCCCGGTCTGGACGCCGTTGAACCCTGCGGACAAGCAGGCTGCGGATGTCGCCGGGTTCGGCGCAAAGACGGTTATGAAACGCCCGGCCCAGCCGGAAGAGATCGCGCCCGCCTATGTCTTCCTGGCCTCGCCGCAGATGTCGAGCTTCATCACCGGCGAGGTGCTGCCGATCATCGGCGGCTATGGCGGGGGCTGATCACATCCTCAAACGCCGTCGTCCCCGGGCTTGACCCGGGAATGACGGGGTCTTCAGCCCAGCACGTCGTCCTGATCGGGATGCCTTTTGAACCAGGCCACAGCATAGCCGCACCGGGGCGTCAGCCTGATCCCCCCGGCGCGGGCATGGTCGGCCAGCCCCTGCATGAACCGCCCGGCGGCACCGGTGCCGCGCAATGTGTCCTCGGCCTCGACATGCAGGATGGCCCGGGCATCGCCCTGAACGGCATAGTCGGCCCAGACGCGGCCGGTCTGGCCATCCGGCTCACGGAAGGCCTGTTCGTAGCGCTGCTCGTCCACCAGATCTCGGAAGTCGGTCATCGGCGGGTCCCTGCGTTAGAACCGGAACGGCTGCGACGCGCGGCGTGTTCCGTGCGGCCCGGCGCGGGGTCAGGCAGGCCGGTCGGACAACAGGTTCAGGATACCCAGAACGCCCTTCACGGTGAACCAGACGCTGAGCAGGAACCACGCGACCAGGAACAGCAGCAGGAAAGGGATTCCGACGAGCACCAGCGACGCCACGGCGCTGATGGCGATCAGAACCCACAACGCGATGGTCCACCAGAAGACCGACCAGAACAGAGCAATCTGGGCGTCCATATGCTGGCGCGCCACACCGGTGGCCGGGCCGCGCGCGGCATAGGCGACCACCAGTCCGACCAGCACTAGGACATTGGCCGAAGGGATGGACAGGATGTAGAGGCCCCAGACAATGAAGGCAGCGGGCTTGCCCTCGGCCTCGCCGCCAGGCTGGAGTCGGGGTTGGGACAGATCAGACATCGTCGCTCCTACAGCAGCCAGGCACGGGGATTGGGGATAGGCCGCCCTTCCCTCAGCTTCAGAACACCCCCGGCCCCCCTCAGGATCAACCAGAGCGCCAGAAGAAACAGGACGAAGACGCCAAGGCCCACGGCGATCAGGATCGCCCCCACCAGGGCGACGACGGCGCCCGCCCAGAGGGTGCGCTGCTGGAAGATGAAATGGCTGGCGGCGACCGGCTCCCGGGGTCCGGCCCGGCCGGTCACCGCCAGCAGGGCAATCAGGGCCGAGACCCCCAGCGTGGGCACCGCAAACAGGATCAGGGCATAGACCGCAAACAGCCCCGTGGCTCCCTCGAGCGCGGGGGGTGGCCCCCGCCGGCCGGACCCGAATGCGGCAGAGTCGGCCGCCGCCGGCTGCGGCGTCTCGCGGGCCCACGCGGGGGTTGGGTCCGGCGCGGCGTGCTGAACCCGAGGCTGAGGCGGCACGAGCGGCGGTTCCGGCGGTTTGACCATCGGCGCGACCCTTGGCTGGACGAGCCGGGGTTCCGGACCGGGGTCGGGGGTCGGCTCGGGGGGCGGCTCAGGGGTCGGCTCGGGGGTCGGCTCTGGGATCGGCTCAGGGGTCGCTTCCGGGGTCGGGTCGGGGGTCGGAGGCTGGCGCGGCCGGCCTTCCAGGGAGGCGGCCGAGGCAAAGCCCACGCCGGCGTCGTGATCGACCTCGGCCTCGGGCGTTTCGGGGGCGTTCGGATCGCCGGGTTCGGCCATCGGTATCCTCAATCGTTCGCGGGCGACAATGGCGGGCGACCCTCACCGAGGCAAGCCGGTCCCGCCTCAACCCAGGTCGTTGATGCTCAGATCGGGGCGATCCATCCAGCTTCCGGTGCCCCAGGCCCGTTCGGCCGCGCTCAGGGTCGCGCCGACGATGACCGCATTGGTCGGGGTCTCCTCCAGCACCAGTTCGACGCAGCGGAAGGCCGAGCCCTCGTCGGCGAGGATGGCGTCCAGCTTTCGGCGCAGCGCAACGGCGAAGGCCTCCGTCGTCGGATCGCCATCGAACACCATCAGCCGGCCGAGACGGCCCGGTTCATGCTGCGCGAACCAGTCCAGCATCGGGTCGGCGGCATTCAGCTGGAAGGCGTGGTCCACCGCCCGGTCGATGAAACCGTGCCAGCGGCCCTTCAGCGTCTCGAACGAGGCGACATAGTTGGATCCGCCGAAATCCATCTCCGCCTCGGTGGCCAGGGTCACATGAACAAACTCATTGTGGCCGTGCGGGACCGCGCAGCGCGACGCAGGGTCGAACAGCAGACGGTGGGCCATCGAGAAGCGGCGGGTGAAACGGACCTGGGGCATGGCGGGGCGACATGTCGTGCGAACCCGTGCGAAAGGCAAGGTTCAGAGACCGCTCTTCCGCATGGCGAGACGTTCTAACGCCGGTAGGTCAGCTCGCAGCCCACCCCGGCGGCGGCCTCCAGCGCGCCGGGCTTGTCGACGCGGACGGTCACAGCCCGGATGCGCGGATCCTCCAGACAGTCGAGGGCCAGCCGCTCGGCGAAGGTCTCGACCAGACCGACATGACCCTCGGCGACGATGCGACGGCAGGCTGCGGCGACGGCCTCGTAGTTGACGGTATCAGCCAGGCCGCGCACCTCGGCCGGACCCAGATCCAGGGTGACGTCGATCAGCAGGGTCTGCAGCCGGCCATGTTCGTGGTCATAGACGCCGATCCCGGCCTCGACCCGCAGGCCGCGCACGAAAATGGTCAGGGACTGGCGCGTTGCGACGGCGGGAAAGGACAGGTCGTTCACGGCGGGATCAGTCCAGGATGTCGGGCGTGCGCCACGCCAGATGCTGACCCCCGTCCACGGCGATCATCTGGCCGGTGACGGAGCGGGCGTCAACGAGATAGAGCACCGCAGCGGCGATGTCGGCCGGATCGGCTCCGTGGCCCAGCGGCACGGCCTCAGCCTCGGCGGCGAACTCGGCGGCGCTCTGGTGGATGGAGGCCAGGGTCGGGCCCGGACCGACCCCGTTGACGCGCACGCGCGGGGCCAAGGCCTGGGCCAGGGTCCGGGTCGCCCACCACAGGCCGTTACGCGAGATCGCATACGAGACGAAGCGAGGGTCGGGCTTCAGCACGCGCTGGTCCAGCAGGTTGACCACGACGGATCCGTCGGGAGCCTGGGCCGCAAAGGCCTCGGCCAGCACCACGGGCGCCCGGAGATTGGTCTCCATCTGCCGGTCCCAGATCGCCCGCGACAGGTCGCCGACCCGGTCGTCCTCGAAAACAGAGGCGTTGTTGATCAGAACCGAAAGCGGGCCCAGGGCGGCGACGGCCCCGGGGACCAGGGCGCGCACCTGCGCCTCGTCGGTCAGGTCAGCGCTAACGACAGCGGCGCGACGGCCGAGCGCGCGCACCTCGGATGCCAGGGCCTTGGCGTCCTCGTCCGATGCGCGGTGATGAATGGCGACGTCATGGCCGCGCCGGGCCAGAGCCAGGACGATTGCCCGGCCGATCCTGCGCGCGCCGCCGGTGACGAGCGCAGCGCCGGACGCGGGTTCAGTCAACCCGGCCGAACTCGATGGCGTTCATGGCGGCGAGGACGACGACGAAACCGATGATGATGCCGAGGGCCAGCATGGAAAGCTCCTGTTCAAGAAACGGAATAGAGCGGGCGGGCGTCGGGTTCAAGGCGCGGGCGACGAAAGCCGCCGGCGGATCCGGAGAGCCGGCACCGGACGATTGGGAGCAGCCGGAAAATCTGGCAGAGAGCGGCCATGTCCTGGCGCGTGCGACTCGAGCCCTTCACCCGGCCGTTGTTCTTCATGGTCTCGCGCCTGCAGCGCGGCATGACCCTGGGGGTGCGGGCCGTAGCGGTGGACGCTGAGGGACGCGTCATGCTGGTCAAACACACCTATCTGGCCGGCTGGTGGCTGCCGGGCGGGGGCGTTGATCGCGGCGAGACTATCGGCGACGCGGCGGCGCGGGAACTGTTCGAGGAGACCGGGCTGAAGGCGACCGCGCCGGGACGGCTGATCTCGGTTCATTCCAACGAGCGGTTCTTTCGCGGCGACCATGTGCTGGTCTATCGCTTCGACGCCTTCGAGACAGGCGCGCTGACCCATCATGGCGAGATCGCCGAGACCGGCTGGTTCGAGCCCGCCACCCTGCCCCCGGATTGCCACCGCTCGACCCGCGCGCGGCTGGCCGAAATGTTCGCGGGTGCGCCCGTCGATTCGCAATGGTAGAGGCCGGGTCATGAACTTTGCACCGTGGATCGCCATGTTCGCCGTCGTCCTGGCCGGCGGGGCCACTGCCCTGCAGGCCCCCACGAACGCGCGGCTGGCCGCAGCCGTCGCCAGCCCCGTCAACGCCGCCTTCGTCTCGTTCGCGGTCGGGACGGCGGCGCTGGGCCTTCTGGCGGCGGTCCTGCAGACCCGCCCCGACATCGCGGCCACGCGGGCGCTGCCGGCCTATGCCTGGCTCGGCGGGCTCTACGGGGCCGTGTTCGTGGTCGCGGCGGCCTGGGCCGTGCCCCGACTGGGAGTCGCGACAACCATCACCCTGATGGTGGCGGGTCAGTTGATGCTCAGTCTGGTGCTGGATCATTTCGGCGCGCTGGGCGTGCCCCAGAACCCTGTGAGCCTGACGCGGCTGGCGGGCGTCGTCCTGGTGATCGGCGGGGTGCTTCTGGTGCGGCGCGGGTAACCTTCCCGGGCGCGCCGACGAAGCGGGCTCGAACCTGAGAGAGTCCCGCCGTGATTCAGACCGACACTCGTCCCCGCCTCGATGGCCGGGCGCTGCGCTTCGGGATCGCCCTGATCCTGCTTTGGTTCGGCTATACGAAATTTCTGCCCTATAAGACGGCTGGAGCTGTGACCTGACGGGATGCGGCCGGGATGCTATCGCATCGCCCATGTCCGCTCCCCTCCCCGACGCCGGCCACAACTGGGTTGACGCCCGCGCACCCGAAGACTTGAAGCCGTGGCTGAAGCTGGGCCGGTTCGACCGGCCGATCGGGATCTGGCTGCTGCTGCTCCCGGGCTGGCAGGGGATCGCCCTGGCGCTGGCGGGGGAACGCCGGCTGCCGGGTCCGTATGATCTGTGGCTGTTCATCGGATTTGCCATCGGGGCCTGTCTGATGCGGGCGGCAGGCTGCGCCTTCAACGACATCGTCGATCGCGACATCGACGCCCGGGTGGCGCGGACCGCCGACCGGCCGATCCCGTCAGGCCGGATCAGCGTGAAACAGGCCTGGGGCTTCGTGGTCGGGTGCAGTCTGGTCAGCCTGCTGATCCTGCTGACGCTCAATCTGACGGCGATCCTGCTGGGCGTCGGCTCGCTGGTGCTGGTCGCGGCCTATCCATTCATGAAACGGATCACCTGGTGGCCGCAGGCGTGGCTGGGGCTGACGTTCAACTGGGGCGCACTGATGGGGTTCGCCGCGGCGGCGGGTTTCGGCAATGTCGAGACCATCGTTGCCTTGACGGGCCCTTTTGCTGCTCTGCTGTGGAGCGGCGTGTGGCTGTGGCTCGGCGGCGTATTCTGGACCCTCGGTTACGATACCATCTACGCCCTGCAGGACATCGAGGACGACGCCATGGTCGGGGTGAAGTCGTCGGCACGGCGGCTGGGCAGGGGCGTCAGGGGCGGGGTGGCCATCTTCTATTTCATCTCCGTCCTGCTGGTCGGGGTGATCGGCTGGGCCTCGGCGCTGTCGCCTCTGTTCTATCTCGGCCTCGGCCTCTATGCCGCTCATCTGGCCTGGCAGGTCCTTCGCCTGCGGCCCGACGACGGGGCCCTGGCATTGCGGCTGTTCAAATCCAATCGCGAGGCGGGGCTGATCCTGCTGGCGGCCATCGCCATGGGCGCGGTATCAGTGATGCCATAACCGGAGACCGCCATGACAGTCGCCCCTCGACACCGCCTGATCGGCCTCGCTGCCCTCTTGACGCTCGCGGCCACACTGGCCTCATGCAACCGCGAACAGGAGGCCCGCGCGCCCCTGCCTCCGGCCGCGGGAGACACCTCCGCCGCCGTGACCCCGGCCGAAGCCGCCGCCCCCATGGCGTTCAAATCCAAGACTTCGTTCGCAGAGGTCAGCCTGACCCTGCCGGTCGCCCTCAAGACCCAGCCGGACCTGCATGCCCGGCTCTATGCCGCCGGCGTGCAGGATCTGCGCGAGTTCACAGAAGGGGCCCAGGCCGACCGCACAGAAGCCGGAGGCGACGCGGGTATGCCCCCCTACGACCGGTCGATCGAGATCACGCCCGGTGCCGAGACCGGCAAGCTGTTCAGCCTGATCCGCACGGATTCCGAATACACCGGCGGGGCCCATCCGAACGCCTCCTTCGCCTCGATCCTGTGGGACAAGGCGCTCAAGCGCGAAATCACCGGCGCGAACCTGTTCACCCGGGCGGCCGACCTGTCCGCGCTGGACAACGCCCTGTGCGCGGCCATCAACGCCGAGAAGAAGAAGCGCGATCCGACGGCCCGCACCCTCGGCCTGAGCGGGGGTGACTGGCAATGTCCGCGCGCCGCCGCCACACCCTTCGTCCTGGCCTCAGGAACCCAGCCGGGCAAGGCCGGCGGGCTGGTGTTCCTGATCGGACCCTATCAAGTCGGACCCTATGTCGAGGGGAGCTATGAGGTGACGGTCCCCCAGAACGCCTTCCGGTCGCTGCTGGCCCCCGCCTATGCCGACGAGTTCGCGGGCGAGCCGAAGCCCGCCCCCCTCCCCGCCGCCTGAGCCTTTACTTCAGAAACGCATCCACCAGTTCGGCGAACCGGGCCGGCTGGTCGGCCATGACGAAATGGCGGCTGTCGTCGACCCGGACCAGTGTCACGCCGGGCAGGGTGGCGTATTCCCGCGTCCACAGGGCGTCAGCCATAGCTGCGGGAGCGCCGCCGTCGGCATCGGCGGCATAGAGGGCGGTCACGGGCGTCGTCATGGCGGCCAGGCCCGGACGGGCGTCGGTGGTCATGACATCAGTCAAGGCGGCGGCCACGGCGCGTCGTTCGCTGGCCATCGACCATTCGACCATGGTCTCGCGCATCGCCGGATCGCGCGCCAGACCCCGGGACGCCTGGGCCTGCTGGCTGCGGAAGGTCGGCTCATCGGCGGCGATCATGGCCGCAGCGAACCGGGCGGCAATGGGGCGGGCCGTCTCGGCCGTCACCATCGGACCGAACAGGGCGCTGTAGAACGGCAGGGCATCGACGATCATCAGCCGCCCCACGCGATCCGGGTGGGTCTGGGCCAGCAGCAGTCCGCTGAGACCGCCCATCGAATGGCCGATCATCGCGGGTCGGTCGAGCCCGGCCTCGGCGATGTAGCGCGCCAATTCCTCGACCTCGGGGGCTACGAACGGTCCGTCGCCGTGCACCCAGGGCTCGCCGGCGAAACCGGCCAGCTGGACCAGATGCACCCGGTGCGTCGCCGCCAGCCGCGTCGCCAGAGGCCGCCATACCTCGCGCGAGGAGGCCAGCCCCGGGATCAGGATGACGTCGGGGCCGGTGCCCATGACCTCGACGGATAGCCGGTCGGAAGCAAAGGGGGCGGCCTGCGAGGCCCGAACCGGTTCCGCATGGGCCGAAAGCGCGAAGGCAGCGAACCCGATGCTCAAGGCCGTGATGAAAGCGAAAAGCAGGGCGCGCAGGGTCGAGCGCCCGCTGCGGTGGGTCAGCAGCATGGTCGTATCCTTTGTAAGGTTAAAGTGACTTCGTCAGGCGTGGGGGTTGTCGAAGATGTCCTCGACCGGGCGTCCGAACATCACGGCGATGCGGTAGGCGAGGTCCAGCGAGGGGTCGTGCTTCTCGGTCTCGAGCGCATTGACCGCCTGACGCGAGACACCCAGCGCCTGACCCAGCTGTTCCTGGGTCCAGCCACGCCCGGTACGAAGATCGCGCAAACGGTTGCGCATTAGCGACTGCTTTTCAGAAAGGGGGAGACGAGGCCGAACAGGCCCCAGAACAGCGGATAGATCAGCCAGCCCGGGGCGTGTGGCGCGTTCCCATAGCTTTCCACGAATCCCCAGGCGCTGAACAGCGCCATCGCAAGGCCCGAAGCCGCGATGAAGCGTTTGGCCGTCAGAGCGCGAACAAACTCGTCGCTCTCGTTCATCAGCGACATGGTGGCCCAGAGTTGACCCGCGATAAGCGCGGCGACCGCCAGACCCAGAAAAACCCCGGCCGACTCGCCGATGATCTCGTCAAAGGCCCCGAAGATCGCCGCCACGTTGACGGCGACATAGCCCGCCAGGAAAAGATTGGTGCGGATGACATAGCGCCTGTGCGCCGGATCCATCGTCTTGAAAATCGCCATTCGGGGTCTCCCTTGTAAGGAACACCTTACACGATCCGGATGTCAGGTCAACATTACTTTTGTCAGGTGTTGCTGACAGGCAGTCTGACCCCTTGGTGACGGTGGCCCTGCGGACTATCCTGCGCCATGCCCGCCGCACCGCGCGTTTCTCCGTCCGACGTGTTCGGCCCGTCCGAGTGGGCTGCCTTTCAGGCGCGTTCGACGTGGCGGGGGCCGGTTCTGGTCCTTCATGCCTGGGGCGTCATCGCCCTGGCGGTCGTCGCCGGCGTCTGGCAGCCGATCCTGATCCCGCTCTGCATCATGGTGATCGGCACGCGCCAGCTGGGTCTGGCCATATTGATGCACGAGGCCGCGCACGGGGCCCTGGCCCGAAATCTGAACCTGAACGACGCGCTCGGCCACTGGCTGTGCGCCGTGCCAATCGGGGCCTCGCTGGCCGCCTACCGACCCTATCACCTGTCGCATCACCGGTTCGCCCAGCAGCCGGAGGACCCCGATCTGGTGCTGTCAGCCCCGTTCCCGGTCTCGAAGGAGTCGCTGCGGCGCAAGATGGTGCGCGACCTCAGCGGACAGACCTTCTTCAAGCAGCGGGTGCTGCTGTTGTTCGGGGCCTTTGCCACAGCGCGTGACGAGGACATGGCCGAGGGGGCGGTGGTGACCGGACGCTCGGTGGTCCCCTTCCTGCTGGTCAATGCCGCCCTGCTGGCCATCGCCATCCTCGCCGGCGTCTGGTGGGCCTGGTTCGCCCTGTGGCTGCTGCCCATGGCGACCTGGTTCCCGCTGGTGACGCGGCTGAGGAACATCGCCGAGCACGCCTGTGTCGAAGGCTCGGCCACCGACCCGTTCCGCGCCGCGCGGACCACGCGGGCGTCGTGGTGGGAGCGCGCCTT
>Ga0163144_10009042_pt1 | contig 21442 bp, 14 predicted proteins | sample OliLak19BULKMAT1_FD_123175 | JGI IMG/M metagenome (GOLD analysis project Ga0163144, IMG submission 123175) | Freshwater microbial mat bacterial communities from Lake Vanda, McMurdo Dry Valleys, Antarctica - Oligotrophic Lake LV.19.BULKMAT1 | ecosystem: Environmental > Aquatic > Freshwater >... | reverse complement strand
TGTGATGCGATTGAACTTCCATGCGAATGCTCCAAAAGTGAGGATTCGCTTGGTATACTGGATAATTCAGGAAAGCGCAATAGAATGGGTCGTAGGCGCGCTATGATTAATTAGGATTGGTATAAGTACAGGTCATAGCGAAACAAATTCTCGCTTTCGCCAACAGACCAATTACCCCGGTCAACCCCAACTTTGCATCGGCCTACCCCAACCCTCCCCACGAGAGGGAGGGAGCCAATCGGACTTTAATTTATGTCGTATGTCGCGGATGCAGCCACGCCCTTCGCTGCGGACTCATTGCGTGCCATCCGAACGCATTTCCATTCTGCCTTCCCCATCAATACGCTTTCGCAAACACCGCCACGCGCTCGGTCGTTTGCCCGGTGAAGACGCACTGGCCCGGCGTGCCGTCTTGCGGAAACTTATCGGGCAATTGGCCCGGCAGGGGGATGTTGCGGATGGTGACTTTCAACTCGCCGAGGAGCTTTTCGGTCTCCGGGCCTTCGGTGAAGTGGCAGACCGCGAACCCGGCGTGGATCTCGGGCTGGTCGGGGTTTTTTGGGGTGAAGTATTTGCGGAACGCGGCCAGGTCGGCGATGGCGCAAAAGTTGGCGTCGCGATATTCGCTGGCGCGCTTCAGCAGGTTAGATTGCATCTCATCGAGCAGAGCGGCGATGCCGGAGGCGAACTCGCCGCGCGGGACGCTCTTTTTTTCGTTGGCTGGCTGATCGCGCCGCGCCACAAAGACGCCCCCGGCCGCCACGTCGCGCGGGCCAATTTCCACCCGCACCGGCACCCCCTTCTTGACCCATTGCCACGCCTTGTCGCCGCCGCGCATGTCGCGGGCATCGATGGTCGCGCGGACGCGTTCGCCGTCGAAGGTTTGGCCTTGCAATTCCTTGAGCAGCGATTGGCAATAATCGAGTACCGCGGCTTTCTCTTCGTCGGTGCGAAAGATCGGTAGGATCGCGACGTGCTGCGGGGCCAGCTTGGGGGGCAGGACGAGGCCGTCGTCGTCGCTGTGCGTCATGATGAGCGCGCCGATCAAGCGGGTCGAAACGCCCCACGACGTGGTCCAGGCGAATTCCTCATGCCCTGCGGCACTGAGAAACTTAATCTCCTGGGCCTTGGCGAAATTCTGGCCGAGGAAATGCGACGTGCCGGCTTGGAGCGCTTTGCGGTCCTGCATCATCGCTTCGATGCTGTAGGTGTTAACCGCGCCGGGGAACCGCTCGCCCGCCGTTTTCTCGCCTTTGATCACCGGCATCGCCATGTAATCAGTCGCGAACGCGCTATACACCTCGAGCATCTTCAGCGTTTCCTCGACCGCTTCGTCAGCGGTGGCGTGGGCGGTGTGTCCTTCTTGCCAGAGGAACTCGGTGGTGCGCAAGAACATCCGAGTGCGGAGTTCCCAGCGGACCACGTTGGCCCATTGATTGATGAGGATCGGCAGATCGCGGTACGACTGGATCCACTTAGCATACATCGCCCCGATGATCGTTTCGCTGGTGGGGCGGACGATGAGGGGTTCTTCGAGCTGCGAATTTTTGTCAGGGACGAGCTTGCCGTCTTCGGTTTGGACCAAGCGATGATGCGTGACGACGGCGCATTCCTTGGCGAAGCCCTCGACGTGGTCGGCTTCCTTCTGCAAAAAGCTGAGCGGAATAAAGAGGGGAAAATAGGCGTTCTGGTGGCCGGTCTCTTTGAACATCCGGTCCAGCACGCGCTGCATGTGCTCCCAAATCGCATAGCCCCACGGTTTGATCACCATGCAGCCGCGGACCGGCGAGAGCTCGGCCAGGTCGGCCGCGCGGATCACCTGTTGAAACCATTCGGGATAATCTTCACAGCGGGTCGGGCTGATCGCGGTCTTTGCGGCTTTGGCCATGAGGAGGGTCGAGGATCGGGGAAGGGGGGCGGGATAAGGCAGAATGATGAGTGCAGAATGCAGAATAAAATGCGAAGGGAAAAGGTTTGCGGAAGGACGAATGCCGAAGAACTCAAATGTCGAATTGCTGATCAAACAGGAATAGGAGTTACGCACTAGCATGGTTTTTGAGCCACATATTGCGATAGCACTGCCCATACAATTGCAAGATACTGAGCCAAATTCGTGCTAGTGCGTAACTCCTACTTTAGTCATTCCTGATTTTCGTCCTTCGACATTTCCTTGCGCCCCCGCAGGTGCTCGAATTGTGCCGCACAAGCGTAGGGACTGGCAAGGGGAAATCTCTTGCCTAGATTGGGGAATCCGGCTTGTGAATTTCAATGCCGACTGGGCGACAGTACGCAGAAATTAATCGTTATCCGCTTCAGCTTGCTGACTTGGCCCATTCACAACAACCACTTCCATTCCCAATCGTCCGCGCATGAATCCTTCCAGATAGTGCAAGTAACCCTTGAGCGGCCCGGTATTCCAGGCATGGGCTTCGAGGGAATGGAGCAGCGTCCGCAGGATGCCGATCCAATCGGCCTTGGCGACCGGGTGATAATTTGCGACATGAAAGCCCCACTCGCGGCGGATCATCACAGCCAAGGCTTCGGGAAGGTCGTCGGTCAGATCAAGGACGTATCGATCGCGGTTGTCTTGAGGAAGCAATTCCGGCTGTTCGGCCGTGTGGAGCATGCGGATCAACCGTTCAAACGCCGCCTTGCAATGGTCGTTGGTCAAACGCCGTTGCGAGAGCATAACAATTTCATAAATCGCCTTCTCGGTCGCAAAGACCGCGTGCACCCAAGCGGGTTGCTGATATTTGTGCCCACTATAGGGAGTCAGATTTTCTTGCAAGCGCTTGCGGAGTTGCTCTTTGATCAGCCGTTGGCGTTCTTTTTCGCGTTGTTGGGGAGTGGCCATAGGTCGTTTCCTTCCCGCTGCAAGTGCGTTTGCTAAATTGTCGCTGTAAGCCGCGCTGTGACAAACAATTGCGATCTCCGCAGCGTCCAATATGGCAAAGAGAATTCGAGTTTGGCAAGATCTGTTAAGAAAGGGCGGCCGAGTATCTGCATTTCCAACTGACGAAGTCACCTGAATCTGGTTGCCAAGCAATTTGCCAATTTGCTACAGTTTACCTAAGCTGAATTTGTTGTCGTGAGGAACGTGAGCGACAATCAGCATAGCTAGCCCAACGCTAGCAAGTGGTTTACACTGACTTCTCTGTGAAACACTCTGTGTACTCCGATGCTTCAAGCGGCTTGCTTTTCTTGCACAAGCGGGATTTCCCAGCCAAATTCGCGTCTCTTTCCTTCACCGCACAACTACTGTACAAATTTTCACATTTTTTTCCAAAACCACCGCAAATTCTCTTGCTGCGGCGGGAAGGCGTCGATATACTGTACATACGTTTATATTGTACAGGCGTTTAGTAATCCTTCCCACTCAATGACGGAGTTTTTGCCATGGTTGCCCTCAAGGACCCTCCCGCGAAATCGAAGGACCGTATGGCCAAGAAAGAGAAAGATCGCGACGGTACGGACAAAGAAGCCAAAACCGTCAAATCGGTGTTCGAGACCAACTCGGCCCTGAAAACGGCCCTCGCCCTGATCGACAAGGAGTTCGGCGAGGGGTCGATCATGCCCCTGGGAAACAACAGCAAGCTGATCCTCGAAGGGATCAGCACCGGCAGTCTCTCGCTGGATATCGCACTGGGGGGGTTTGGTCTGCCGAAAGGGCGCGTGATCGAGATCTTCGGTCCCGAATCAAGCGGCAAAACGACCCTCGCGCTCCATGTGGTCGCGCGGTCGCAGCAAGCCGGCGGGATCGCCGCGTTTATCGACGCCGAGCACGCGCTGGATCCCAGTTGGGCCAAAAAGCTGGGGGTCGAGCTGGAAACGCTGTTGGTCAGCCAGCCGAGCAGCGGCGAAGAGGCGATGCAAATTTGCGAAATGCTCGTGAAGTCCAACGCGGTCGATGTGATCGTGATCGATTCGGTCGCCGCCTTGGTGCCGCAAAAGGAACTCGACGGCGACATGGGGGACAGCCACGTCGGCCTGCAAGCCCGGCTCATGAGCCAGGCCTTGCGCAAGCTCACCGGCGTGATCAGCCGGAGCAAAACGTGCGTCATCTTCATCAATCAAATCCGCGAAAAAATCGGCGTCATGTTCGGCAGCCCGGAAACGACCACCGGGGGCCGGGCGTTGAAGTTTTATTCGAGCTGCCGGATCGACGTGCGGCGGATCGGGCAATTGAAAGACGGCGAGACGGTCGTCGGCCAGCGGGTGAAAGCCAAGGTGGTGAAGAACAAAGTGGCGCCGCCGTTCCGCGTGGCCGAATTCGACATGATGCACAATAACGGCATCAGCTATGAAGGGGACGTGCTCGACCTGGCGCTGACGGCCAAGATCATCATCCGCAGCGGCGCCTGGTTCCGTTACGGCGAAGTTCCCCTGGGCCAGGGGCGCGAAAAGGCACGGCAATATCTGATCGATAATCCGGCCCTGACCGAAGAGCTCAAAGAAAAAGTCATGGCCGCGGGAATCGACGCTGTCGCCACCGGCGAGTCAGGGGGCGGGGGAGAATCCAGCGGCGGGGGAGAGGAATAGTTTCCGCGTTTAACCGCGCGCCTTGGCAAGCGCGGAGCGGCCGCGCTTGGCCCCTGATGAAATTGTAACCCGCCGCGTCAGCAAGGGATGACTGCTTTGCAGTCCCTCACTGACGCTACGGGTAATAAACTAAACTCCCTTGCTGACGCTGCGGGTTGTAATTGTTGTGATTGAAATAAAAAGCAAAATCCTCAGGGGGCTAACGCCCAGGGTATTGAAGCTAGCATGAATAGGTCGTGGGATTGCCCTATTGGCGAGGTGATACCGAAGTCAATTCATCAACCGTCCTTCCGGCTCCCTCCCCCTCGCGGGGAGGGTTGGGGAGGGGGGCCGTTCGTCAACTAGCCAACGCGCTTAAGCTCCTCCACAACATTCCCAAGATTTCATCCAAAGTCTGATTCCGGAACCGGATCACTCGAAATTCGCGCGACTCCAGTCATGCGATGCGTCGGGCATCATAATCTCTTGCCGCCGGGTCCGAATGTTGCGGCCCGTCCAATTTCACAATCAGTAGCCGCGTGAAGCAAACAAAGACGACAATGTATATGCCGATCGCCGCTTGGCGACGGAACTTCGCGCCCAACTTGCTACCGCGAAGGGAAGTGCCAGAGCAACTTCTCGGCCGCGGTCGGTTCCTTGCGCAGCCGCCGGGCAAAATTGCGTTGGTCTTGATTGCGGTACATGTGGGGAATCTCACCCCCTCCCCAACCCTCCCCGCAAGGGGGAGGGAGCCGGAAGGATTCTGGGCTGCCCTCCGCTCAGGATATTTGCTGCGAATTGACCAAGAAATTGGTGTCGGCGAAATAGCTGGCAGCGGCTGGAAGCCACCGTCGCGTTCCTAAAATCCGCCCCCCTGAATTTGCATCATCGCATCGCCTGAATGTATTGCGAGGTGATCGTCATCAGTTCGTGGGGGAACACGGAGTGGGTTTCGATCATGTTCCCCTTGAAGCCCACGGTCACCGCCACTGACGGCGCGGCGGGAAAGTCGGGGAACTGCGGCATGTTCGGGCCGCCGTTCGGTTGGGCGGCCATCATCGCGCGGACCACATTCATCGTCATGTTGACATAGCCGGTGACGCTGACCAGCATCGTCCCCTGGTTCTTGCCCGGAAGCAATTTGAGAACCGGCTCGACATCGGGACTTTTGTTCAAAGGCGACCCCGGGGCTTTATATTCCTTGAGCAGGTCGAGCAGCATGGCTTCGTTGTAGGTGATCAGCAGGGTTTGGTCGTCGGCCGCGCACAGAAACGTGCTCAACGAGTCTTTTCCGCCGAGCAACACGTTGCGCATCGCGGCGTTCATCTGCTGGATACCCGGAAGGCCGTTGGGATTTGCGGCGCCTTCGGGAAACAGCACTGCGGCCGGGATCGAAACTTTGATCGTCGCTTTGCTTTGGATTGTGGTTTTTTCGACCTCAAATACCGGCTTGCCGCCGTTGGCTTTTGCCAGCAACTTCCCCATTTCGCCATACAAATCGGACATCTTGGTCATGGCACCCACGGCGTCTTTCACGGCCATCACCATCATTGCACCGTCGTAAATCCCCTCCCCTTGTTTCGGCGTGGCCAACGACATCGACATGCCCGAGACTTCGGTATATAACGCTCCGGCTTTCTCGATCATTTTCTTGAGCGCGTCGGGATCGATTTCGCCCCCTTCCGGCAGCGCCTTGAGCACGCCCGGCAGCAGATTCAGCATTGAAGCGGAGAATTCCTTCATCACTGCGGGGGAGAGGCCCAGTTCGCCGGCGAACACAAACGGCATATCGGGCAAATTCTTGAAGCCCACGGGGACCGCCACATCGGATTGCTTGATCCAACCGGCGAGTTTGCCGCCTTTGACAAACAGGGTCCGCGAATCGACGCGGAGGTTGGATTGCTCGTCGAGTTGACCGGCGACGGCGAACAACTCGCCTTGCTCTTCCAGTTGGGCAAAGAGATGATCGTAAATCCCAAAGACGGCTTTCAGCATTTCCGCCTGCGGCGAATCGGGAATGCCCGCTTGGATTTGCTTGAGGCCGCCGCGGCCTCCCGCCATCGCGGCTTTGATGCCGGGTTGGAGGCCGACCAAGGCGAAATCGTGCGCGGCGAGCCAGGCGTCGTGTGGTTGGAGCAGCGCGGCGGCGTCGGTCTTATCGTCAAGAAATGCCTGCAAGCCCTCGGCGTCTTCGGCATTCATGCCGATCACGGCATAATCGCCGCGGGCGACAACCAGCGCTTCGCCAAACGGAAAGCTCACGCGTTTGAATTCCCCCTCGTCCTTCGTCTCGGCATAGTTATCGAGAAAGTCCGAATATTTGCTCACCGGCACCAACAGCACCGTGGTCGGCAGCGGCTCGCCGGGATAAACGCAGAGGATCAACGAGCGGGCTTCGTCGATGCCGCTATGCGCGCCGGTTTGGAGTTTGACGATGGACCACACATCTTCTAGCGGAACCTGGAGCGATTGCATCAGCTTGGTGATTTTTTCGTTGAGCTGGGCGGGATTGTTGACGACCACCGCGGCCAGCGATTTGCCGGGGACAAGCTTGCCCAGCGAAACGGCCTCGGCGGCGCTGCCGCGCGCGGCGACCAACGCCAGGAGCGTAAACAACAAACAGCGGGTGAAGAAACGCGAGCGGAACGGAGAAGAACGCGACATGGAAGTTTACTTTAAAGAAAAGTAGCTAAGAGCGACTAACAGAATGAAACTCACGGCAAAATCCTCAGGGAGCTGACGCCCAGGGTTTTGAAGCTAGCAATTGTGCATGTCATATCCGCAACGGACTTGAAAATATTTCCGGCCCATTCCGCCATGACGGCCGTTCAATAATCCTTCCGGCCCCTTCCACCTTGCGGGGAGGGCTGGGGAGGGGGTTGAATCGGCTAACATGTACAACCCTCCCCAAATTATACTCGGCACGGCGGGCGCTGGGGAGGGGGTTGAATCGGCTAACATGTACAACAATCATTCCCAACGCGATTTTGCACGACTACTGCACTCGGTAACTTGTTGTGGCGTTGGACGGGTCGCAGCGTCTGGATCCGGCGGCAAAAGAGTTTGATTCCCAACTCGCCGTGTGGTGGGAGTCGCGCGGATTTCGTGTGCTGCGGCTACGGAATTAGACCTTGGATGACAATCTTGGGGAAGTGGTACAGGGGGTTCAGCGAGCGTAGATACGTTGACCAATGGCCCCCTCCCCAACCCTCCCCGCGAGGGGGAGGGAGCCAGACGGTCTGTTGTGTGACATGGTATTCGCGGTGGGTTGCCGGTTATCGGTTTTGCAATCCCTGGGACCAGAGGAAGATGCTTTGGCCGTATTCGGCGGCGCTGACAATAAACTCGCCGGGGATCACCAACTGCATCTCCACCGCGTTCGGGGCGGCGCGGAGCGACATGCCGATCGGCGGCGCGGCGCCGAATTCCGGCGGCGCCGGCGGAAGTTTGCCCGGCATTATATCGCCCGCGATTGAATAAACCACGCGTTGAAGCGAGTTCACGATCGCCGGCACGTTCACCAACATTGTCCCTTGCCGCTTGGCCGGCAACAGCTTGAATGTTTCCGCGAACTCCAAGTCTTCCAACAGCGAAGTGGTCGGCTTGCTGAATTCGCGAGTGACATCGGTCAGCAGCGTTTCGTTATAGCTCTGCAACACCGTGTGTTCGTCCCAGGCCACAACCTGAATCGTCAGCTTCGCCTCCAGTCCCCAGAACCGCTCCATCATTTTCCGAACCGCCTCAGGCTCGGGCGAATTCAGGATTTGTTCCCGCAGATCTCCAAGCAGGTCGGTGCTGACGACCAGCGCTGGCTTCCCTTGGAATTCGGTTTCCTTGACTTCCGTCGTGTCAGTGCCGGATTTCGCCTGGGACATTTCGTTTTTCAATTTGGATTCTTCGATCGTCAGTTCCAGAAATTTTTTTGAGTCGGCCACGTCATAGATCTCCAAGGTACGGTCAAATAACCGTTCATCACTTTGCAGTTCACCTTGATAGACCGTAAAGCCGCGGATGTTCTTGCTCGACTTTTTCAGGCGCGCATTGAGTTTGTCGGCCAATTCGGGGGGGACTTGGCCGCGGGCTTGTTCCGCAACGGCCCAAGGCGTGAGCTTGGCGATGCTCTCCGTGAGATCCTCGATCAGCCCCGGCGGCATGCCGAATTCGCAGGCGAACAGCGTCGGACCGGCGGGAAGATTTTTGAACCCAACGGCAGGGGAGTTGGGCGCCGCCATGCTCCAGCGCGTCAGCCGGCCTTCGGGCGTGTGGAGCGAACGGAGCGTAAGCCGCACGTTTTGAGCGTCGTCGATGTTCACCGCGGCGGCTAAAATTTCGCTTTCCTTTTGGATCGCGATGAAAATTTCATCGCAGATTTCCGTAAGGTGCTTTTCAAATTGCTCTTTGTTGGGGAAGGGCAATCGGGCCAGGATTTCTTTTACCCCCTCGGCGAAGCTCTTGCGGAATACGGCCATCGCCTTGTGGATGCCCGGCTTGAGCGCCAAGATCGCGACGTCGTTTTTGGCGATCCAATCCTCCAGCGGTTTGAACAGTTCGTCGGCGCGGCTTTGGTCGGCCAGAAACGCCTTAAACGCCTCGGCGTGTTGGGGATCGCCGAGGAAGGCGTATTTTCCTTTTTTGGCATACAGCGCGGTCACCTCATGCGCATTATGCTTGAGCAGCTTGAATCCCTCTTGTTCGCCGCTTTCCTCGAATTGCGTCAAAAATTTCTTTTCGTCGGTAAACGGAACCGCGGCGATCCAGGTCGCTCCAATGTCGGCCGGATAGATTTGCACCAGGAACGGACGTTGTAAGTCCACTCCTTCGGCGGGAAATTGATCCTCGTCGAACAAGATGAGCGGGCCAAGCGCAGTAAGATTAAAACGTTCGGCCAATTTCTTCAGTTTCGCCCTGAAGAGTTGGGGATTTTTTGCCACCGCCACCCCCAACGATTTGCCGCTGACCAGAGTGCCGATCTTGACCGGATCAACCGCTCTTTGGGCCGCGGCGGGCCGCGGCGACAACGCCGCAAGCGCCGCCGCGAGCAGGAACATCGCCGCATTCAGCGCGAAGCCAAATCCCGCCGCGCGAATCCTTTCGCAATGGTGTTCAGTCATCAGGGCACCTAAAGAAATGTTCGCGAGCAAGACGAAAATGGGCAACGGCAGCGCGAAAGCACCGCGCGCGGTGAAGCAACCGCGTTGCGCACAATCTACTCGCTCGGCGGGGAATTATCAAATTTCCTACCCCACTTACCCGAATTTCCCCGCTGAGGTTTCTCAAAATCCGCAAATTTGCGGCTCGCAGCGGTGGGTGGCATTGATAGCTTGTTGCCGGTTTGCGGGTGACAGGTGGGTGGCACGGCAAGTTCGCAGCGTAAATAAAGTCTCAACAACGCGGCTTTCACCCTGGCGCAGGGCGCAGAGAACAAAAGCCGCGATGGGAGAAACGGGAATGATGCGAACTCCGCTTCGCCTGATTTACCAGCCGGTATTGCCTAAATTGGCGTCGATCGGCGAATAGTCAAGAGCGGTGACCGTGCCATCAAAGTCGGCGACGTCGAGCCCCAAAACCCGCCACTCGGCTGGGCAATCACTCCCGACTAAGTCCGCGAGGTGATGAACATGACGCGGCGGATCGCGGCACGCATTCCATGTTTCACCTCGGGAGTCTATTGAACGAGCAAGGGATCGCGAGTCTTTGGCGGACATATGATCATTCCAAATGGATAGTCGTGTACCACTAAGGACTCCCCACCCTCTAGCGTTAACCCGCGTTTTCATCCAACCGCTCCAAAATCATCCCCCATTCCGCCGCCACCCCCAACTTGACCGCCCACTTTTCGATATAGTGCCGATCCAGATTGCTTCGCAACAATTTCAGCATCCCCGCGATATCGCGGAGGTGCTTCTCGATTCCGCCTAATTGAAAAAAGATCAGCTTGTTCAAAATCACATCTTCTGGCGATCCAAACCACGCGGAGTATTCACCTTCGCTGGTGATCCGCTTTGCCCGTACCCGTTCATTTCGGGTAAATTCGGTATCGTGCGGCACAATCACATCGACCTTCAAGCCTGAAGGGGGATGCAGAATATTGAACTGAAATCGCTTTTGCACCGCGGACCGCGCGGCTTGTTCTGAAACGTAATATTCGGGTGCGGGAAACGCCGCGCATAAGGCAAGAACTTTGTCGAGCGGAAGCTCAGCCACGATATCCACGTCATTGGTGAAGCGCGGCTCGCCATAAGCCATGCTTGCCATTGATCCGACGACGCGGTAAGTAATTCCGTGCGACTCAAAAAAGTCGGCGACGCGCTGCATCAGCTCATGCGGCTGCAGCTCAGAAGGATTCATGCTGCACCGCGCCGTGACTGATCCGCTGTGCAATTTCGCGATTGACCCGGTCAGCATCCCAATCGGGGTGTTCGGTACGGATCGCACCCCGCAGAATAACCCGGGCCGATTTCCACATCCGTCCGGCGATCCGCAGCCGCTCGACCTCGGACTTTTGCCGAAGAATGTCGGCCATGGCATCGTCCATCACTTCCACAACCGGTCGTTTAGGTATCATGGTTATCACCTTAGTCCACCGCCGCAACTATTTAGCTTACTTCCGCAATTTTGCGAAAGCCATAGCATGACTCATGAGCGATGCCTCAAAGGTGCGAAAGGAAAGTTCGTCATTTGGGCAATGGTAACTTCCCCGCCTTCCCTCTTTTGCGGTGGAAAGCAGCAAGCAGCCGCTATCATAGAGTCTTTCACGGAGTAACTTCGTTAGTAAAATATCGTATCGTTTAACATAAGAAGCGCCTTCAAATTCTGGAAAAACTTTAAAGTGCGGTTGCTTGGTTTTAACCGGTGCGATGGATCGGGGGCATTCCTCAATGAGAAACAGGAAACCTAACCAAGGTCTTTGTGAAGGAGCAAATGCCCCTTCACGATATGCGGCCCAAAAATCCGTTGCGTTTCCTAATGCTTCCTCAGTGCGATTGTTAAAATTATTTCCAAACGATGGTCCAACCTGACCTTTGCATTCTAGCACCGCCAAGAGTTGACCTTCCACGACTGCGACAAGATCCCAATTCTTCTCCGGGCGAAAGTAGCCAGGCAATTCAAGACGGTTATTCCAATAGATTTGTGCATCCGGCAAACCGGCTTCGATCAATAAATCGCGACAAAGCAGCCGAAAACCATCGAGGTGCTTCCCCCCTGTCACCGCACTCCGCAAGCCAGCGTCCTTGATTCCAGAAACACTCCCTTGCTTATCAGATTGATTGGTCCGAATCCGCCAAAAATGCCGCACCGCCTGGGCCACTCGTTTGTCAAATTCATCCATGACGAGTGACCTTGGCAGTGGTAAAGAAATCGGACGAATTTTCAATTCGCTTGCGGGCTTGCTGCAAGTAGGTTGGATCGATTTCGTAGCCGAGACTGTTTCTGCCGTTGCGCATCGCGGCAAGGGAAGTTGTTCCAGTCCCGAGAAATGGGTCGAGTACGGTATCCCCCACGAAACTAAACATGCGAATTAGACGTTCGGCCAATTCCAATGGATAAGGCGCCGGATGTTGTCGCGTCGAAGCGCCGGTCAAACCCGTCCATATTTGTTGGAACCACGTTTTGTGATCGTCCTCCGCAATGACGCTCAAAATCCTGGTTGCAACCGATGGGCTTCGATATCCACCCGGCTTACGCTCCATCAGAATGAATTCGATATCGTTTTTGATAATCGAATTTGGTTCGTAGGGTTTGCCCAGGAAAGCTGAGCCATTCCCTTCGGATTCGTAAGCCGCATTGGCGATTTTGTGCCAGATGATAGGCGCTAAGTTGTCGTATCCGAGCTTGCGGCAATGCTCTTGAATTGAGGCATGGAGCGGCACAACGGTATGACGACCTTGATTTTTGCGCCTTGAAAGGCAGACGTCGCCAACAACGCAAATCAATCGTCCACCCGGAACCAAGGCGTCATAACAGCGACTCCAGACTTGATCTAAATCACTGAGAAAATGCTCGTAATCCTCGACATGACCAAGTTGGCCGGGAGTGTCGCGATATTCCTTTAACGTCCAATAAGGAGGCGAGGTGACTACTAATTGCACGGATTCGTACGGCAACGGCATTTCCCGCGCGTCGCCCAAATGTAAATCATGAACTGTGGGAATTCGTTTTACCGCTTCCGCGATCGCTGCGATGAATTCAGGATTTTTTGCAATAGCGGGTAGAGCCGTTTGCGGGTCATCGAGTTGTGTTAACTCGACCGGTAAAAAATCTTCGGGGCGAAACAGGGCCGGAGGAGAGATCATAATATTCCAGTGAATCCAGAACTTCCTCGTAGCCATTCCATCCTGTGTTCTTACATCACTCACTGCGCCAATAACAACGGTCCCGGGCTTTGCAGATACCCGATCACTTCGGCCAGGAACCGCGCCGCGGCCGCGCCATCGACCAACCGGTGGTCATACGTCAGGCTCAGCGGCATCATCAGCCGCGGTTCGATTTTGTCATCCAACACCACCGGCAGCTTCCGCGATCGGCCCACCAGCAAAATCGCCGCTTCCGGCGGGTTGATGAGCGGCGTGCTATACGTCCCGCCGATCGCTCCCAAGTTGCTGATCGTGAACGTGCCGCCTTGCATCTCCTCGGGCGTGATTGCCCGCTGCTTCGCTTTTTCGGCGGTCGCGGTGATCGCCTGGGCGATGTGCGGAATCGACATTCGATCCACGTCGCGGATCACCGGCACCATTAGCCCATGTTCGGTATCGACCGCCACGCCCACGTTGACATAACCCTTGTAGATGATCCGGCCGTTCTTCATGTCGATGCTGGCGTTGATCGACTTGTGGGCCTTGAGCGAGAGGGCGACGGCCTTCATCACGAACGCCAGCGCGGTGAGCTTGATCGACTGGCCGCTGGCCTTGTAATGGTCGGCGCTCGCTTTGCGGATTCGCTCCAACTCGGTCACGTCGGCGTCGACAAAATTGGTAAGCTGCGGAATCGATTGCGAACTGTAAACCATGTTCGCGGCGATCGTCTTCCGCATCCGGCTGAGCGGTTCGCGCTGGATCGGTCCCCAGTTGTCGCGCTCGGTGAAGCCGGGCGAGGGAGCGGCCATCGCGCTGCCCGTCAGATTCGCCTGCCGTACGGCGGCGATCACGTCTTCGCGGAGGATGCGGCCGTCAGAACCCGTCCCCTTTACGCGGGCCAGGTCCACGCCCAACTCTCGCGCCAGGCGGCGAACTTCCGGCCCGGCGGGGGCGGGCAACGCGGCCGAATCGCTATAACCGTTGGTCGGTTGGGGAGCGGGGGCCGGTTTTGGCGGAGCGACCGCTACCGGCGCGGGGGCAGTAGCGGGCATAGGCGCGGCGGCAACCGGTTTGGCCGGAGCCGGTTTCACGGCGGCGGATTTCGCCGGCGTGGCCGCGGGTTTGGCGGGCATTTTGGTGGCGGTAGGTTTGGCCGCGCCGCCGGCGACTGGTTCATACTCCAAGACCACAGTGCCGATCTTGACCGTGTCGCCCGTCTTCACGAGCAACTTGGTGATCTTTCCCCCTTGCGGGATCGGCACCTCGACCACGGCCTTCCCCGTCTCGACTTCAAACACCCCTTGATTGGCGGTGACCATGTCCCCCACGCCCACCAACACACTGGTGATGTCGCCCGAGTCAATGTTTTCCCCAAGATTCGGCAGTTTGAATTCCATGGCGTAGTGCTATAGTAACAGGCTGAATGAAGAACTTGTGTCCGCTGAGTCACGGACTTAATTTGTGATCCACAGATTGCGCTGATGAACGCAGATTAAAAAAATGCAATTCAAAATGCCGCATGACAATAGTCAGGATGACATTCTGCAAACCTGGCGGCGAAAACGCTGCGAAAAAACTCTCTGCGAAATCCGCGTCATCAGCGGATAAAAATCTCTGCGGATTCTTCCGCGGAATTTTCATGCGAAGAACGGATCCGCCTTTTCCGGGTTGATCCCCAACTCCTTGATTGCGGCGGCGACATTCGCCTTATCGTATTGGCCCGTTTCGGCCAGCCGATAGAGCACCGCGACCGCGATGCATTCCGCATCGACCTCGAAGTGTCGCCGCAGCGCCGCACGCGCTTCGCTCCGGCCGAAGCCGTCGGTCCCCAGCGCGAACAATCCCCCCTGCACCCACGGATCGAGCTGCTCGGCCACGGCGCGGACGTTGTCGCTGGCCGCCACAAACACGCCTTCCGCTCCGGAGATCGCTTGCTCGAAGTAGCTTTGCCGCGGCCGTTGATCGGGGTGGAACATGTTCCAACGGCGCGTCGCGTGAGCGTCGCGGCGAAGTTCCTTGTAGCTGGTCACGCTCCAAGCGTCGCTGCTCACTCCGTACTTCTCGGCCAAAATCGTTTGGGCCCGCAACACTTCGTTGAGAATCGCCCCGCTGCCGAACAACTGCGCTCGCAAACTATGTGCGTTCGCTTCGACCGTGCGAATTTTGTAGATCCCGCGGATGATCCCCTCTTCGCATCCGGCCGGCATGGGAGGTTGTTCGTATTCCTCGTTGCCGATCGTGAGGTAATAGATCGCGTCTTCGCCCAGTTCGTACATCTTCTTCATGCCGTCGAGAATGATCACCGACAGCTCATAGATATACGCCGGGTCATAGCTCCGCACATTCGGATAAGCGATGGCAAAGAGGTGGCTGTTGCCGTCCTGGTGTTGCAGCCCTTCGCCGGCCAGCGTCGTCCGCCCGGCTGTTCCGCCAAGCAAGAACCCGCGAGCCCGGGCGTCGAGCGCGCACCAAATTTGGTCGCCGATTCGTTGGAACCCGAACATGCTGTAATAGATATACATTGGGATCATCGGCACGCCGTGGGCCGAATAGGCGGTCCCGGCGGCGATGAAGCTGGCGATCGAGCCGGCCTCGGTGATCCCTTCTTCTAAAATCTGCCCATCGACCGCCTCGCGGTAATAGGCGAGCTGGTCCGAATCGACTGGTTCATAAAGCTGCCCCGTGTGGGCGTAAATGCCCACTTCGCGGAAGAGCGAGTCCATGCCGAAAGTCCGCGATTCGTCGGGGACGATCGGCACGATGTATTTGCCGATCTGCTTGTCCTTGAGCAACTCGCGCATCAACCGCACGGTGCCGAACGTCGTCGCGTGCTTGTTGTTCTTGGAATTGCTGAACCCTTCCATGAACGCGCGATATTTGGCGATCTCGGGCGTTTGCAGTCTGGGGAGTTTTTCAGCCGCGGGGCGCGAAGGGGAAGGTCCGCCGAGGGCGGCGCGGCGTTCGTGCAGGTACTTGATCTCGGCCGAGTTGGGGGCCGGTTTATAGAACGGCGTCTTATCGACATCTTCGTCGCTGATCGGAATCGAGAACCGCGTCCGAAATTCACGCAGCTCCTCTTCGTTGATCTTCTTCTTGTTGTGGGTCATGTTGCGGCCTTCGCCCGCCTCCCCCAGGCCGTAACCCTTGATCGTCTTGGCAAGGATCACAGTCGGCCGGCCGGTCGTTTCCACGGCCGCCAGGTAGGCGGCATAGACTTTTTCCGGATCATGCCCGCCCCGATTGAGCTTCTTGAGTTTCTCGTCGCTCAAATGGCTGACCAACTCGGCCAATTCGGGGTACTTGCCGAAGAACCGTTCGCGGATGTAAGCGCCGCTTTCGACGACGTATTTTTGATATTCGCCGTCCACCACTTCGCCCATTCGCTTCACCAGCAAGCCCGTGTCGTCCTTGGCCAACAGCGCATCCCAATGTTCGCCCCAAATGACTTTGATGACATTCCAGCCCGCGCCGCGGAAGGCTCCTTCTAATTCTTGAATGATCTTGCCATTGCCGCGCACCGGGCCGTCCAGCCGTTGCAGATTGCAATTGATCACAAAGGTCAGATTGTCGAGCTTCTCGCGCGCGGCGAGCGTGATTGCGCCGAGCGTTTCCGGTTCGTCGCATTCGCCGTCGCCGATAAAGCACCAAACCCGCTGCGCGCTGGTGTCTTTGATGCCGCGGTCTTGCAGGTACTTGTTAAAGCGGGCCTGATAGATCGCCATGATCGGGCCCAGGCCCATCGAAACCGTGGGATATTCCCAAAATTCGGGCATCAACCAGGGATGCGGGTACGAACTCAAGCCCCCCTGCGGCCCGGCGCGGAGCTCGCGGCGGAAGTTGAGCAGGTGTTCTTCGGTCAAGCGCCCTTCGAGGAACGCGCGTGAATACATGCCTGGGCTGGCGTGGCCTTGATAATAGACTTGATCGCCGGAGAAACCGTCTTCGCCGCGGCCGCGGATGAAGTGATTTAGCGCCACTTCATAGAGCGTGGCCGACGAGGCGAACGTGCTGATATGCCCGCCGATCGAACTATCTTCTTTGTTGGCGCGGACGACCATTGCCATCGCGTTCCAACGGATGATGCTTTTGATCCGGCGTTCCAGATCGCGATTGCCCGGATAAACCGGCTGCTGGTCGGGGGGAATCGTGTTGATATACGGCGTAGTCGGATCGAAAGGGAGTTCCACCCCCGCGCGGTTCGCTTCCTCTTGCAGCTTCTTGATCAGAAATTGTACGCGTTCGGGTCCGTGGCTTTTGAGAACGTAATGCAGCGATTCGAGCCACTCGGCCGTTTCGGTCGGATCGGTATCGACGGGGACCGCGTCGGCTTCGGGGATGTCGCCGGTCGCTTCGGAGCCGTCCGCGGCGGTGACATCAGTTTCTTCTAACCCTTCTAATCTTTCGACCGGAGTGTCGTCGGAAGGATCAACATGATCGTCGACCGCCGCCGGATCGACGGAGTGCGCCGCGCCGTTGGCGGCCGCGAGGGTTTCCGACTCAAGTTCACCGCGTGCCATGTGCCGAATCCCTGGTAAGGATAAGTAACAAAAAAGGGGAAGCCGCCTCCGGCTCGTCACGAGCGGTTCGCCGCGCTTCCGCAGGAATTGTATGCCCCATCTTATCAATAGACGAAAGTGTTGTCGTGCAATGCTTTAGACGAGCGCATACAGCGACTCTGAATCGTCCGCCGCCCATGATTTCCCGCCAGCAAGTCAGACAGGCCCGAACCAGGAGGAAAAAAACGCACGAAATTGACTGGGCAAAGTTCGCTAAATTCACAATCTGGGCATTATCCCGAATTCCGGAAATCGCGTAAAGGGGGAAGGGGAGGGGCGAAAGGATGAAGTTAGAAGGATGAAGGATGAAAGAAACTGGGAGCAGGGGTGCTGGGGGAGAGGGGGAGAAGGGGGGATTCAACGAACACTCTCCGAGCAGTACGTCCGTGCTTCACTTTTCACTTTATACTTTCCACTTTTCACTTTAGCCGGCAAATCAGCGTTCGCCAAACTTCATGGTTAAATAGTTTCATCGTTCATCGTTTCAACTTTACACGCTCTCCCCGGCCAGCCAACCCGTGCTCCAGGCGGCTTGAAAATTGTACCCGCCGATCGGGCCGTCGAGGTCGAGGATTTCGCCCGCGAAGTACAACCCCGGCGCCAGCTTGCTCTGCATCGTGCGCGAATCGACTTCGCCCAGCGCGACTCCGCCCGCCGTCACTTCGGCCTTCTTGTAACCCAACGTGCCGGAGAGAGGGATCGGCAACTGCTTGAGGTGTTTGACCAGCCGGCTCCGTTCGTCTTTGGACAACTCGGCCCCTATGCGGTCCAGCGGAACGTCGGCCAGCGCGAAGACTTGCTCCGTCAACCGCCGCGGCAAGTCGGTGCGGAGCGCCGCGCTGAGCGCTTTCCGTCCATGATTGGCCGCCAGCGATTTCACTTGCTCGGTCAACGCCGACTCATGCAACTCGGGCAACAGGTCGAGCGTGGCGACCAGCGTCCCCGGCCGCTCGTGGCCCGATACGACGCGGCTCACATCGAGCGCGGCAGGCCCGGTCAGACCGAAGTGGGCAAAGAGCAATGACCCGCGTTGCGACATCAGCACTTTACTCCCCTCGCGAATGCTCACGTTCACATCAGGGAGAGTAATTCCGCGCAGGTCGAGCACCCACGACTGCGTGGTCGTCAACGGCACAAGCGCGGGCCGCGTGGGAACGATCGTGTGGCCAAAGTTCGCGGCCCAGCGATACCCGTCGCCGGTGGTGCCGCTGCCGGGAAACGAGAGCCCGCCGGTAGTGAGGATCACACTGGCCGCACGGTACGTTTCGCGCGCGGTGCGCAGGAGAAACGCGGTGCGCCGCGGGAGTCCCGCCAGTGCTTCAACTTCATTCCCCGTGTGCCACTGGCGTTCCGCCAGTGCAATACGGTCAGCCTCGGCCGCATCCCTATTTGCCTCGCGCGTCAACTCCAACAGCGGCTCGTTGTAATGGATCGTCACGTCCGCCGCGACAGCGCGGGCAAGCAGCGCGTCGCGGACTTCGCTGGCCTGATTGCTGACGGGAAAGATTTTGCCCGTTTCTTCAACTTTGGTCTTCACGCCGGCCGTTTCGAACATGGCGACGCTTTCGGCCACGCCGTGCGCGGCGAGCGCGGAATGCAAAAACCGTCCCGGCGGACCATAGGCGGCGACGATCCCGCGATTGTCGGTGTTCTGCGTGATGTTGCACCGCGTTCCGCCCGACATCAGAATTTTCACGCCGACTTGCTTGTTCTTCTCGAAGAGGGTCGTGCGCCGTCCTCGCTCGGCCGCGCGAAACGCCGCCACCAACCCGGCCGCACCGCCGCCGATCACCGCGACGTCGCAGGAGGAATGTTGAGGCATGGAAGGGGGCGGTGGTGTGAGGCTAGAGGCTGGAGACTCGAGGCTGGAGGGAATGCAGCAGGGAGAGGGGGAGCAGGGGGGGAATTGATTTAGCTGTCTTGTCTGTAGCCATGTAATGCTTCACTTTACACTTTGAACTATATACAATTTTCACTTTTCACTACCGACGGCGTAGCTGCCCCGCTACAGTCCTTCTGGCTCCCTCCCCCTCGCGGGGAGGGCTGGGGAGGGGGCCGGAGTGATTCATAAAACCGTGATTGGGAACACGCTCTGCATACGTCACGGTAAAACATATCTCCCCGCCAACAGCCCCACCAACACGGCCAGCCACCCCACCAACACCTGCGCGCCCACATTTACCAGCGCCCAAAACCAGCCGCATTCGGTTTGCAATTGGACCGTTTCAAACGCGAACGTGCTATATGTGGTGTATGCGCCCAAAAAGCCGGTCAGCAGCGTCAATCGCCACAGGTGATCCGCTGGAAACGCGCGGTTCGTCAGGATTTGCACGATCAGACCGAACAACAAACATCCACTGGCGTTAATCACCAGCGTGGCCCAGGGAAAGCGCAAATGTCCGGTCCAATTCTGCATTCCCAAATGAATCCCCCACCGCAGCACGGCCCCCGCCGACCCGGCCCCCGCCACGCACAACAATTTCAACAGCCAATCGGGCATGAAGACACCAACGAAAAGGAGGAAAACAGATGCGCCGTGAGGAGGAGAAACAATTCAATCCATTAAACAGGAGGCAACAGAGGAAACGGAGTGAATATATCTGCGTGAAACAGACCATGTTCATCTCTCTCTGCTTCCTCCGCTTCCTCCTGTTCAAAATGTCTTCCGGATTTTGAACGATGTGATGTCAGGGAGTGATAAAAGTTAGCCAGAGCATACATAATGCAAATTCATATTAAACAAGAGGTAGCAGAGGAAGCAGAGGGGGTTTTGCAACATCGCCTATATCAAAGTTGCCTCCCTCCGTTCCCTCTGTTTTCTCCTGTTCAAAAATGCTCTCGAATTGCCTGTTTCAATTTGAAGCATCACGCCCCATGCTAGCACAAAGCTAGCGAATCGCAGCAAACGGGGCAATCAGGGGCGACTATGGGGATTTTTTTCAACGCGAATCAACTTCTTGCCAGCGGCGCGCCGAAACATAACGGACGAACCGTTCGGCTGTCAGGGAATTGACCCCGCACGCGTTCTGCAAATTGCCCCATCGCCAGAGTTTCGCGCTCTCCGGACCGAGGTCACCTCGGCGGTCAACCAAGGAAGGTTCACCGTGCCACGGCTTGCCTGCATCTTGCCCGTCTTGGGATCACCGGCCGACATGGAGCCGACGTTGGTCTCGTTGCTGGAACATCGCCCCGCTGATTGCGAGATTCTGCTCGTCTTCAATCAACCCTATAGCGATCCCTATAACCTGGCCGGCGAAGTGCGGATGCTCACCGCGCCGCCCCGCGCCGATCTGATCGACTGCGTCAATTTGGCGCTCCAGCTCGTCGAATCGCCGTACATCCATCTGCTCAGCGTCGGCGTGACGGTCACGCCCGGCTGGACCGAACCGGCGCTCGCCTGCTTTCAAGATCCCCATGTGGCGCTGGTCGCACCGGCGATCATGAATGCCGACCGGCCCGACGAACTGCTCGCCGCCGGCTGGCGATACGCGCCCGCGAACGGCGCGACGGTCGAGACCGGCGGCGACCTTGGTTCGGAGCGAGAAACGCTAAGCCTCAGTGAGCGGCGCAGCAGCATGGTCGTCGGCCCGCTCTGGCAGGCGGCCTTTTACCGCACAATGGCGTTGGAACTGCTTGGTGCGCGGATCCCGCGCGAGTCGGGGACCGCGTGGTGGGATGTCGATCTGGCGTTGATGCTGCGGCACGCCGGATACCGCGCCGAGTCTGCGCTTTCCTCGCGCGTGCTCGTCGCGCCGGCCGCGATCGAACGGACTGTTCCCACAGGATACTTCAGCGGCCGCTGCGCCGAGCAGCTCTATCGCCGCAACACGGCCCAGGCCGATTGGGTCGAGCGTTATTGCCTTCACCCGGCGCGGTGCGTCGCCGAGGCGTTGAGATCGTTTTGGCGGCCCAGCGCGTGGCTGGAACTAGCGGGCCGCGCGGCCGTGTTGGGCCAAACGGGCAAGGTGCGCCGCCACCGCGAACATTTAGAAGACGTGCGGCTGGCTTGCGAGGCACTGCTCCGCATCAACCGGGCCGCGCATATTCGGTTGGATACCCCCTCCAGCGTCAGCG
>Ga0163144_10009041_pt1 | contig 21445 bp, 14 predicted proteins | sample OliLak19BULKMAT1_FD_123175 | JGI IMG/M metagenome (GOLD analysis project Ga0163144, IMG submission 123175) | Freshwater microbial mat bacterial communities from Lake Vanda, McMurdo Dry Valleys, Antarctica - Oligotrophic Lake LV.19.BULKMAT1 | ecosystem: Environmental > Aquatic > Freshwater >... | reverse complement strand
TTGGCGTCAGCTGCCGTTGCGGCGTCCTGCGTCAGCTTCTCCAGGTCAGCCAACGTGGCCTTGCCATAGATGGCAGGCTCGCGCTCACCCAGCAGGTTGAGGTTGGGGCCGTTCAGGCAGTAGATGGTCAGGCTCATTGAAGACCTTTACCCGCGACCGGTTCGCAGCCAGACACGCGGCTCGGCGGTGAGCCCCGGCTGAGAAGATGAATAGGCGAATCCGGGTGCGGTTCAAATGCCAGATTCAAGCGTTCGGACGATGAAATGAACCTGTTTCTCAACGGCGAGGCGACCGAAGCCCCCGACGGCGCCACCGTCGGGGAGTTCCTGCGCCAGCTGGCCATGCCGGCAAAAGGCGTGGCGGTTGAGCGCAATCGCGAGATCGTCCCGAAATCCCTATATGGAACGACCCGCCTCACCGAAGGCGACCGGATAGAGATCGTGCAGTTTGTGGGAGGCGGGTGATGCAAGATACGTCCGTTCCGGATCAGGATCGCCTCATCATCGCCGGCAAGGCCTACACCTCACGCCTCATCGTTGGCACGGGCAAGTACGCCAGCTATGCGCAGAACGCCGAAGCCGCCGAGGCTGCCGGCGCGGAGATCGTCACCGTTGCGCTGCGCCGCGTGAATGTCGCCGACAAGGGGTCGGAGCGGCTGGTCGATCATCTTGACCCGGAGCGCTTCACCTATTTGCCCAACACCGCCGGTTGCTACACGGCGGAGGAAGCCGTGCGAACGCTGCGCCTCGCGCGCGAGGCGGGCGGCTGGAATCTCGTGAAACTGGAAGTGCTCGCCGACCAGAAGACGCTTTATCCCGACATGTCGGAAACGCTGGTCGCCGCGAAGGCGCTGATCGCCGACGGCTTCGACGTGATGGTCTACTGCTCGGACGACCCGGTCTATGCGCGCAAGCTGGAGGACGCGGGCTGCTGCGCAATCATGCCGCTCGGCTCGCTGATCGGCTCAGGGCTCGGCGTGCAGAACCCGGTGAACATCCGGCTCATCGTCGAACAGTGCAAGGTGCCGGTGATCGTCGATGCGGGCGTTGGCACGGCCTCCGACGCCGCCATCGCGATGGAACTGGGCGTCGATGGCGTGCTGATGAACACGGCCATCGCAGCAGCGAAGGATCCCGTCCGCATGGCCCGCGCCATGAAGTACGCGGTCATCGCTGGCCGTGAAGCCTATCTCGCCGGGCGCATGCCGAAGAAGCGCTATGCCGATCCGTCGAGCCCGCTGGGTGGGTTGATCTAGCTGCGGATCTGCTGCCGCGTCGCCTCGATCAGCGATTCCAGCTCTTCCTGCCCGAAACCGCCAACGAAGCGGCCGTTGATCAGGAAGGAGGGTGTGCCCTGCAGCCCCGCCATGTCGAACTCTTCAACCGAGCGATCGACGCGCTTGATCAGGTTGGCGTCCGCCATGTCCTTCTTCCAGCGCGCGATATCGAGCCCGACCGATTGCGCGATCGTCTCGAGATTTGCGGGCGTGTAGGCGTTAGCTGGCGCCTTCATCAGCGCGATATGCATCTCGCGATACTTGCCCTGTTGGTGCGCCGCCATCGCCGCGATAGCAGCCCGGCGCGAGTCCTCCCCGCGCACGGCGGACTCCTTCACGATCACCTTTATGTCGCTGCGCCGATCGTCCACCTGCGCCATCACCCACGGCACGGCGGCCTTGCACACGCCGCAGTCATAGTCGCTGAATTCCACGATGGTGATCGGCGCATCCTTGCGGCCGATGAACGGATCGTCCTTCGATGTCGCGAGCAGCTTCTCCCACGCGCCCTCGGCCGCGAGCGTCTGCGTCGCCAGCTGGTTGCGCTGGAAGGCGGTCTGCATCTCGAACAGGATTTCCGGCTCGCGGAGGAGATACTCCTTCACGATCGCCTCGACCTGCGCCTTCTCCAGGCCGCCGACCGAGTCAGGGGCTTTTACCTCGCCAGCGGAACAGGCGGCGGCGCCAAGCGCGAGCAGGGCGGGAATGGCGATTTTCAGGCGCATGCAGAGGTTCCTTCCGGGCCATTCTGCCCCCCGACTCTTAAGGGAGGATGGCGGGCCTTGAGAGAAAAAGGGCGATAAGGCCCGGTATTGAAGCTCAGTGCCCGTGCTCCAGCGCCATTTCCGTCAGGTTGCGGCGCATGGCGCGAGGATTGTTGCGCGGGTCGGCCAGCGCCATGATGTCATCCGCACGCTGACCATTCGGCGTGTTCATGTCCAGCTTGTCGCGCGCCCGTCGCGCGAAGTTGAAGGCGCGCGGCATGTCGCCGACGAGGTAAGCCTCTTCAGCGGTCGCAAGATTGGCGTCGGCTATGCGGTCCTGCTTCGCGTACGCCACCGCCAGCTGATTCCAGGCGAAGGCGTTGTCGGGCTCGAGCTGGATGGCGTCCATCAGCAGGCCCTCGGCCTCCTTGATCGCCGGGTCTTCCTTCGTGCCGATCAGCGAACGCGCGAGATTTACCTTCAGCAGAGCATGCTTAGGCGCGAGTTCGACAGACTTGCGGTGCGGCCCCACGGACTCCGCCGCCCTGCCGCTCTCGAACAGGACCTGGCCTTTCAGCTCCTGGAAATAGGCGTTCTCTGGTTCATCCGTAATCAGCGTTTCGATCTGGGTGAGGGCAGACTTGATATCGACGGCGCGATAGGCTGCGATGGCCCGCGCGTAGCGAGCGGGCTTTGACTCGTCGCTTGCCGGATAGCGCGAAAGAACACGGCTTGGCGGGCCGATGAAGCCGACAAGCTTCGCCTGCATCATCTTCAGCTGCATGATTTCTTCGGGCGTCTGCTCGCGCGCCTTTCCGGAGCCTTCTTTCGCGCGCTTGGCGATGGTGCTCACGCGGGCGCTCGAAACGGGGTGCGCACGGAAGTAGGGGTCGCGGCGCGATTCGGACATCAGTTCCTGATAGCGGAACTTCTCCATGAAGCTGACATTGCCTTCCGCGGACTGGCCTGTTTTTTCCATGAGCTCGACGCCGAACAGATCCGAGGCGGCCTCCTCGGAGCGGGTGTGCTTGAAGAAGCTCAGCATCTGGAACTGGGGCGCGGAGGCGATGAGGGCCATAGCCGCATCGGGCGCACCCGCAAAGAGCGCGAGAGCGCCGAGGCCCATGGTGATCAGCGAGATGTTGCCGCTTTCGTTGAGGGCGGCCGTACGCGTCACGCTGTGGCCGAGCGCTATGTGACCCGTCTCGTGCCCAATGACACCCTTCAGCTCCTCGGGCGTGTCGGCCCTCATGATGAGGCCGGTGTGAAGGAACAGGTTCTGTCCCGCCGCGACGAATGCATTCAACGAGTCGTCCTGCACGATATAGATGTTCACATCCGCAGGCTTCAGCCCCGCAGCCGCGAACAGAGGGTCCGAATAGTCGCGCAGGATCTGCTCGATCTCGGCGTCGCGGATCAGACCCTGCGCTGTCGCGCTGAGCGGCAGCGCCAGCGCGAGCAGGGGCGCAGCGACAGCGCGGAAAAGTCTCTGCATAACGCCCATGCGAACGCTCTCTCTCAATCCTGCCCACAGCCAAGCTAGCCATCAGGCCCGGATAGTCAAAGCCGCCGCGCTGTTCAGCTGCCTGGCGGGGCGGCTCAGCCTGTGCGGCGGCGGTTCCACCAGCCCGCTTTCCGGGGCGCCTCTCCGGACGGGACCGGAACTTCAGGCTCGCCATGGATCGCGTGGCGCTGGGCCTCGGCCGTCTCGGCTGCAGATGCAGCCGGTTCGGGCTGGTACTCGACCGGCGCAGGCTGCGGGGCGGATGCGGCGATTTCGTGGTCGGCGGCAGGCGTCGGTTCCGACCTTGCGGCGAAGACTTCACGCGGCGGTTCCGGCTCAGCGGTCACGGCTGCCTCCGGTTCACTTTCCACGGGAGCTGCGAAAACAGGCGTAGGTTCAATCGGAGCAGCCGCCCGCGGCGCACGGTCCACGACAGGTTCTTCAGGCTCGGGCGCTGCCTCGGCCACGAGGAACGGAGCTGACGCCAGGAAGTCGAGCATCTCGCCGCCATCGGCCGCGATGTCTGGCGTGCGATTGCGTTCGCTGCGTTCGGGGCGGTCACCTCGGCCGCCACGACGCCTGCGACGCGCACCACGGCCACGGCCGTCGTCGCGCTCGCCATCTTCACGCGCAACAGCCGGCTGCGCCTGCTCGGGCGTGTCGTCGTCTTCAGACCCCGCAGTCTCGCGTCCGCGTTCTTTCCCGCCACGACGGCGGCGGCCGCCACGGCGTCCACGGCGTCCGGCACGCCCGCGATCGCCATCCTCGTCTTCCGCGCCGGACGTGGCTTCCTCCTCGGTATCCTCTTCGTCTTCTTCGTGATCGTGACCCTCATGATCATCTTCGGCATCGTCATCGGAGTCCTCGACGATGTCGTCGTCCTCTTCCTCGATTTCGTCGGCAGCCGGCGGGGGCAGAGGCTTCAGCTTGCGCAGGTCGATCGGCTGCATCGGCCTGGGCGCAACGACATTGCCGTCAGCCCGACCTTCGATATTGAACTCGCCCGCTTTCAGGTCTTCGTCCGCCTCAATGCGCACCAGCACATGATTGTCGGACTCGATGGCGGCGATGGACGAGCGTTTCTCGTTGAGCAGGTAGAGCGCGACTTCCGCCGCAGCCTGAACATGCACTGTCTGCACGCGGTCGTCGGCCGCGCGAGCTTCGATCATACGAAGCAACTGGATTGCAGCGCTCTCGATCGAGCGCATGCGGCCGGTGCCGCCGCAATGATCGCAGGGCTCGGACGACAATTCCAGCACACCGGCGCGACGGCGCTGGCGCGAGATTTCGAACAGGCCGAACTGCGAGATGCGGCCCGTCTGCACGCGGGCGCGGTCGATCTTGAGGCAGTCCTTCATCCTCTTTTCGACGGCCCGGTTGTTCTTCATGTCCTCCATGTCGATGAAGTCGATGACGATCAGGCCCGCGAGATCGCGAAGGCGCATCTGGCGAGCGGCTTCGGCGGCGGCTTCGAGGTTGGTCTTCAGAGCCGTGGTTTCGACGTTGCGTTCGCGCGTTGATTTGCCGGAGTTGACGTCGATGGCGACGAGCGCTTCGGTCTGGTTGATCACGATGTAGCCGCCGGAGGGCAGTTGCACGGTCGGCGCGTAGATGCCTTCGAGCTGGTCTTCGACGCCGGTCATCACGAACAGCGGGCCATTGTCGTCGTGGTGGACGACCTTCCGCGTGTGCGACGGCATGAGCATTTTCACGAAGTTGCGCGCCTCGTTGTAGGCGTCCTCGCCCTCGACGATGATACGCTCGACATCCTTGTCGTAGAGGTCGCGCACGGCGCGGAGAACAAGGTGGCCTTCCTCGTGGATGAGGGCAGGGGCCATTGATTCCATCGTCTTGCCGACGATCTGCTGCCAGAGCGTGGTCAGGTATTCGAAGTCGCGGCGCACTTCGTTCTTGGTGCGCTTGGCGCCCGCGGTGCGGACGATCAGGCCTGCGCCCCGCGGGATCTCGAATTCCGACGTGATCGACTTCAGCCTTTTGCGATCAGCCGCATTGGTAATCTTGCGCGAGATGCCGCCGCCGCGCGACGTGTTGGGCATCAGCACGCAATAGCGACCAGCCAGCGAGAGATAGGTGGTCAGCGCCGCGCCCTTGTTGCCGCGCTCTTCCTTGACAACCTGCACCAGCATCACCTGCCGGCGGCGGATCACTTCCTGGATCTTGTACTTGCGCTGGAACAGGGCGTTGCGGCGGTTCTGCTTGCGCTCGGCCTCTTCGTCTGACTCTTCGCTGTCGTCTTCCTCCGACTCGACTTCGTCCTCGTCGTCGCTGTCTTCGCCATCGGCTTCGGCGATCAGTGCGTCGCGGTCTTCCTTGGGGATCTGGTAGTAGTCGGGATGAATCTCGGCGAAAGCCAGGAAGCCGTGGCGGTTGCCGCCATAGTCGACAAAAGCAGCCTGAAGCGACGGTTCGACCCGTGTTACCTTGGCGAGATAGATATTGCCGCGAAGCTGGCGCTTGTTGCGGGCTTCGAAATCAAAGTCCTCGATCTGACCATCTGCGACGACGGCCACCCGGGTCTCCTCCGGGTGGGTGGCGTCGATCAACATGAGCTTGCTCATGGATTGGAACCTCGTGTGAATAGCGGGCGGCGCGCAGATGCGCGGCCTCGGCCCGCGAATGGGTTGGGAGTGGAAGTGACGAGAGGGCTCGGCGGCCGGTCTGGCTGACTGAATCTCGCGAAATCGCGTTCATAATGCCCTGACCATGGCGGCAGCTGAATCGCTGACCGCCGAAACGCTCGAAGCCGTTTAGCGCCCTGTATCGGATAGGTTTTTTCTGAAAAACCGCCGCCAGGACGCGCAAGACATGTCGCTGGGACCGCCCTGTGACTCACCTATGCACGCATTGCGCGCAGAGGGGAAGGGTCCGATTGTCCCTGCTATGGTTGTGGACAAGGGCGATTGTGTGCGATCACTCCGATGCGCTTTACGCGCCCGTCAACGTTGCCTGCCTCGAAATAGATGTCCCCGTAATCATACATCGTGGTGTCCGCGCGGTTCTCGACGCAGCGTGGCTTGCCGAGGCTTGCCCGCGCGAAGATCTGCTCGGCCCCGGGACGCACGCCGCCGTCGGTGTGGAATCGGGCATCCTCGGTGATTATCCAGTAAACCTTGTCGTCCGCCCCAACGGTGAGGTCGTTGGCAAAGGTATAAGTGGTGGCGTCCGTGCCTGGGATTGGCGCTGTCCGGATGGGAGCGCCCTTGACCGCCAGCAGGGTCGCGAGCGGCATGCCGATCTCGATTTCGCCAATCCTCTTGCCGCGCACGACAAGATCATCGTTCAGGTTGGGCGGGGTCGTGGCGCAAGCGGCCAGAACCAGCGCCGCCAGAGGATAGCCAAAGTGGAGAGCCTTCATCGTCGATGAACTCGTCTCGTGCGCCCCCACAGTCAACGAACACACCTGATAGCGCACCTTCCGCCGGCCGTCAGTAGCGATCCCAACGAACAGTTAACGACACGCGGCTACTGCTCAACCTTCAGGCCAGAATGGCCGGAAATTGTTTTTGCCGTGGGTGCTGCGAACGTGCGGGCCTGGTTGCTGACCATTGTGTCGCTTGTCGGCCTCGCCATGCTGGCGGGTGTCGGCGCGCAGGCTGCGCCGCCAGTGGATCGCGTGACGGCGGTCCGTATCGGCGGCGAGGGGCAGGCGACCCGCGTCGTCGTCGAGTCGGATGCGCCTTTGAAGTACCACGTGTTTGTCCTGGCTGCCGGCAGCAGCCGCGTTGTGGTTGACCTCCCGCGCGTGCGCTGGTCCATCAACGGGCTGACCGCCGAGGCTGGCTCGGGCAAGGGAGGCGGCGTCGTCTCAGGCTATCGCTATGCCCACAACACCGCATCCACATCGCGTCTCGTGCTTGACCTGGCCAAGCCAGCTGTTGTCGCCCGCGAGTTCATGCTTTCGCCAAAAACCGCTGGCGAACGACACAAGCTCGTACTCGATCTCGAACCCGCCACGGCCGAGGCTTTCGCCGCAGCGGCCGCTGACCCGGCACCGGGACCTGCGCCTGTTCCGCAACAGGCCGCCCGCAATCCGCTAATCGTCATCGACCCGGGCCATGGCGGCAAGGACCCTGGCGCGATCTCGAAATCGGGCTTGCTCGAAAAGGACGTCACGCTTGCGGCAGCGTTCGCCCTGCGTGACGAGCTGCTCAAATCCAGGCGCTACGATGTTGCCCTGACGCGCTCGACGGACCTCTTCATCGAGTTGGAGGACCGGGTCACCAAGGCGCGCAATCTTGGCGCTGACCTGTTCATCGCGCTGCACGCTGACGCCGGGCCCAAGGCAGCCACCAGCGGCGCGTCAGTCTACACGCTCTCTCAGGAGGGGGAAAAGCGCATCGATGGCGCCCGTAGGGAAAATGACTGGATTCTCGACGTCGAGATCGACTCCGGCCGGCCCGAGGAGGTCAACAGAATTCTCGCCGACCTCGTGCAGCGCGAAACGAAAAACCAGTCTGCCCGCTTTGCGCAGATGCTTGCCGAGTCGCTTGCGGAAGCTGGCTGGCCGACCCTGGAGAACACCCATCGCCAGAAGGGGTTCTATGTCCTCCTCAGCCCTGACGTGCCCGCTGCCCTGCTCGAGATGGGGTTCATGACCAACGACAAGGACGCCGCAGCGATGGTTTCGGAAAGCAAACGGCGCAAACTGGTGAACGGCGTCGTGAGCGCCATCGACCAGTTCTTCGACAACCAGACACGCCTGGTTGCCGCGCGCTGACACGCCGGTCCATAATGAGTCCCGCATGGTGCGGAATGAGATTGAGCCGCTGTGGCTGGCCTGCGGCAAGTATGTGCTGAGTTTAACACTGCGCAGGCCTGTCCCCCGCGGGTTCCACGCCTTAAAGTCACCGCAAACATTGGTGATTCCGAACCGTCAGACGGACCGTCCCTCGCGGGCGACTACGCCTGTCTCTGGACTGCCCATTTCGGCCGGTGAGAAATGCAACTGACGATGTCCCGTTGGAACTGGAAGACGATTCTTGTCTCGATCGCATCCGTGATCGGGATTGCAGTCGTGGCGTTCGTCGTCTGGTTCTTCATCGTGACGCAGAACCTTCCGTCCGAGGAGCAGCTTCGCAATTACGAGCCGCCGATCATGAGCCGCGTACACGCCGGCGACGGCAAGCTCGTGGCGGAGTTCGCAACCGAGCATCGCGTCTATGTGCCCTCTGAAGAGTTACCCGAGCAGCTCGTGCAGGCATTCATCTCGGCGGAGGACAAGTCGTTCTTCGAACACTCCGGCATCGATCTCTGGGGCATGTTCCGCGGCACCGTGCTGAACGCGCTGCAGGGCAAACGCATGACGGGCGGCTCCACAATCACGCAGCAGGTCGTGAAGAACATGCTGACCGGCGACGAGCGCTCGGTCGACCGCAAGGTGCGCGAGGCCGTGCTCGCCATGCGCATCGAGGGACAGCTCACCAAGGAGCAGATCCTCGAACTCTACATGAACGAGATCTATCTCGGCGGTCGCTCGTACGGGGTTGGCGCCGCGGCGCTTAACTATTTCGGTAAGTCGCTGGGCCAACTCACTCTTGCCGAGAGCGCTATGCTCGCTGGTCTGCCGCAGGCGCCGGGCCGCGTGAACCCGCTGCTGAATCCGGAAGCGGCGACGAAGCGGCGCAACTACGTGATCGGGCGCATGCTGGAGAACGGTTTCATCGACAAGGCGGCGGCAGACGCTGCCTATGCCGAGCCCTTGAAGGTCGTCAATCGCCTCAACTCGGACGAGAACGTCGCGTCGGCCTACTATGTCGAGGAACTCCGCAAGGAAATCATGTCGCTCGGCGAGCAGAAGAGACTCGAAGGTATCGACAGCCGTGAGAGTGCGAGCAAGGCGCTGCTCGGCGGCGGCCTCTCCATCCGTTCTACGCTCGATTCAAACCTGCAGCTTATCGCGCAGACGGCATTGCGCGCTGGCCTTGAAAGCTATGACCGCCGCCATGGCTGGCGCGGCCCGATCGGCACGATCGAGGTCAACGACGCGTTCAGCGAGACGCTCAAGAAATTTGCCAATGAGGAGGCCAACAAGGTTGTCGTGGGCGGGGCAGGGAATGACTGGCGAACCGCCGTTGTGCGTTCGGTGTCGCGTGAAAGCGTGCGCCTGGGCCTTGATGGCGGCGAGACGGGAACGCTCCACGCAGACGATGTGAAATGGGCCGCGAACTTCAAGCGCAAGGAAGGCGGCACGGGCCTCAAGGCGGGCGACGTGGTCTTCGTCGCAGGATCCCCGACGCCGGACAGCACCGTCCAGCTGATCACTGAATACGGCGTTCCGAAGAATCGTGCCGCGAATGCGCCGTGGCGGTTGCGCCAGGTGCCGGCCGTGCAGGGCGCGCTTGTGGCGATGGACCCGCATACGGGCCGCATCCTTGCGATGACCGGCGGATATTCGTTTGTGTCGAGCAAGTTCAACCGCGCCATTCAGGCCAAACGCCAGCCGGGTTCGTCGTTCAAGCCGTTCGTCTACGCGGCTGCGATGGAGACACCGGATCCGGCGACCGGCCTCTACAAGTGGACGCCGTCCTACCGCGTGCTCGATACGCCCTATGTGTCGTGCCAGACGATTGCGGGCGAGGAGACCTGCTACAAGCCGCAGAACTATTCGGAACAGTTCTATGGCCTGACGCCGCTGCGCATTGGCGTGGAAAAATCCCGCAACGCGATGACTGTGCGTCTCGCCTCGGAGATCGGTTTCGACAAGGTGTCCGCCATCGGCGAGCGCCTTGGGATCTACGACAAGCTGCCGCCCTATGAATCGATGGCGCTGGGCGCCGGCGACACCACGTTGATGCGGATGGCTGTCGCCTATGCGGAGACAGTGAATGGCGGCAAGCAGGTTCGCCCGGTCATGTTCGACCGTATCCAGAACCGTTATGGCAAGACCGTCTATCGCATGGACCAGCGCGATTGCCAGAATTGCGCGACGGAGTGGAAGGGCGGGCTTCAGCCGCCTGTGCTTGCAGACGATCGCCAGCAGGTTCTCGATCCGATCACCGCCTATCAGGTCGTCTCGATTCTCGAAGGCGCGGTTCAGCGCGGCACAGGCAGCACGATCCGCTCGGTGGGCAAGCCAGTCGCCGCGAAGACCGGCACAACCAATGACCAGTTTGATGCATGGACGATGGGCTTCAGCCCGGATCTTGTGGCAGGCGTGTGGATCGGTTTCGATACGCCGCGCGACATGGGCACGGGCGAAAGCGGCGGCCGCGTTGCGGCGCCGGTCTTCCGCGACTTCATGCTTGCGGCGTTGAAGGATCGGCCGGCTGTAACCTTCCGGGTTCCGAACGGCGTCGAGCACGTCGAGGTCGATGCCGATACAGGTTGCCAGCCAGGACCGGACACGCGCCTCATTATCACAGAGGCTTTCCGTCCGGGCTCTGCGCCGACGGATCGTTGTGAAGCGCCGGTTGGTGCCGACGGCTATCGTGTCGATTTCAGCAAGGTGGCGGCGGGCGACGAAACGGCATCGGCGACGCGCGACGGGCAGGTGACGTCTCAGCCCGACCCGGGCCTGCCGGTCGATCCGAACAATCCTCAGGCCCAGCCCGCCGAGCCGGTTGAGGACGAGGATTTGACTTTCGACGACGGCACCTTCTAGACGCTTCGTTCGAGAAGCGCGGATACAGAGCCAGCCATGACGCCTGAAGTCGAAAACATGATCGAGACGATCCGGCAGTCGGTGAGCCTGCTCCGGAGGCGTCTTTGACTGGGGTTTCGCTGAGAAGCGCCTTGCGGAGCTGAACGCTCTCTCCGAGCGTGCTGACTTCTGGAACGACCCCCAGAAAGCTCAGCCGATGATGCGGGAACGCAACCGCATCGAGTCGGCGATGAACGATATACGCATGCTGGAGCGCGAGGCCGACGACGCCGTCGAGCTGTGGGAGATGGCGGAGAACGAAGGCGACAAGGGCGCGCTTGCCGAGGTGGAGACAAACGTTCGCGCTGCGCTCGGCAAGGCGAAGGACGCCGAGTTGAAGGCGCTGCTGTCGGGCGAAGTCGACACGAACGATTGCTATATCGAAATCAACGCAGGGGCAGGCGGCACGGAAAGCCAGGACTGGGCCTCGATGCTGCGGCGCATGTATGTGCGCTATGCAAACGCCAAGGGCTGGAAAATCGAGGAGATCGACGACCACCCGGGCGAGACGGCCGGGATCAAGTCTGCGACCATGCTGATCAAGGGCGAGTACGCTTATGGCTGGCTGAAGAGCGAGAGCGGCGTGCATCGGCTCGTGCGCATATCACCTTATGACTCGAACGCACGGCGGCATACGAGCTTTGCAAGCGTGTGGGTCTACCCGGTGATCGACGACACGATTGTCGTCGACATCAAGGAGGGCGACGTTCGCACCGACACCTATCGCGCGTCGGGTTCGGGCGGCCAGCACATCAACAAGACCGACAGCGCCGTGCGCCTCACCCACGCGCCGACCGGCATCGTTGTCGCGGTGCAGGCTGAACGCTCGCAGCACAAGAACCGTGCCAAGGCGTGGGACATGCTGCGCGCGCGGATCTATGAGATGGAGCTGAAGAAGCGCGAGGCGGCCGCGCAGGCCGAAGCCGACTCGAAGACCGAGATCGGCTGGGGCCGGCAGATACGATCCTACGTGCTGCAGCCGTATCAGATGGTGAAAGACCTGCGGACGGGCGTCGAGACGTCGGATACCGGCGGCGTGCTCGATGGCGATCTCGATACGTTCCTGCAGGCCTCGCTCAGCCACAAGCTGGGCCCGGAGACGGCAGTGCAGGACCTGGATTGAGCAGGAAACAGGCGACGCAAAACCCGATTTGACAAACCGGTTGCGAGAGACCGATTTATCGATTATCGATAAATAAGGGTCCGGCGGTCGAATCCGCCATCGCGCGGAGCTGTCTCTTCATGTCGAGCTACTATCCTTTTAGTTTAGCGTCAATTCTGGCGGTGGTGCTCGCAGCCCCGGTCCACGCACAGGATAAGACCCAACCGCCTGCGCAGCCCAGCATCCAGCAGGGCGTGATTTCGTACGTGCCGTCAGATTTTGCCGATGCACGGCCCGATACCGCTCTAGACATGATCGGCCGCCTTCCCGGGTTTTCGTTCGACGGCGGGGACAGCGTGCGTGGCTTTGCCGGCGCGGCGGGCAACGTGCTGATCGACGGCCAGCGGCCCACCATCAAGACCGACGCGCTCGGCGGCACGCTGAGCCGCATCACCATCGACCAGGTCGAACGCATCGATGTCATTCGCGGATCGGTGCCCGGCATCGACATGCAGGGCCAGACGGTGGTCGCCAACGTCATCCGCAAGAAGGTCGACACGTTCCAGCAGGTGTTCAGCGTCCGCGGCTTCCTGTTCGAGGAGACGGGCAAGACGATCCCCGGCTGGAACTACCAGGCGACCCGGCGCGTGGGTGAGCATCAGTTCGACGTGTCGGCCGGCCGCGGCATAGCGATGGACGACTCCGTGGGATCGGGGTGGCGCACGACGATCGATGCGGCCACCGGCAATCTCAACCGGTTCGAGACCTCACGCTCCGAGGGCGATGGCGTCGTCCACAGTCTGCGTGGCAGCTACAAGGGCCCGCAATTCGGCGGAACGCTTTCAGTCAACAGCGTGATCTCGACCGATGAGTTCAAGAACGAACAGATGTTTCTGTCGCCGGCAAGCGACGAATTCTTTGTCAACCGTTCCGCCAATGACAGTGGCGAGGTCGGCGCCAACTATCTGACCAAGCTTGGGTCCGATCTCGAGTGGGAGACGCTAGGCCTGGCCAAGCTGGAAGTCGGCGCCCTTGATGCCACCGGACTTCTGCGCGACCCCACGGGCATCGCTCCGGTTTCTACGCAGCTCTTCCAGATCGAGGCGGAAACGGGAGAACGGATCGGCCGGACCACGCTTCGCTACAAGATGTCGCTCGAACTGTCGTTCGAGGGTGGCGGCGAGATGACCTACAACTACCTCGACCAGCAGGTTGCGCTGGCCGTTGATGGCACGCCAATTGTGCTGCCCGCATCAGACGTGCTGGTCGAGGAAACCCGGGGCGAGCTGTTCGTCCAAAGCACCTGGCGGCCCTCGCCGCAATGGACGCTCGAGGGCGGCGTGCGCCTCGAGCAGTCAACAATCACGCAGTCGGGCGACACCAACAAGGAGCGCTCGTTCACTCAGCCCAAACCGCGTATCGTCGGCACATGGTCGCCCGCCGAGGGTGACCAGCTGCGCGTCCGCATCGAGCGGGAGGTCGGGCAGCTCGACTTCCAGGACTTCGCGTCGGAAGTGGATCTCAACAGCGGACAGCAGAACACGGGAAACTCGGATCTCGAGCCCGCCAAGACGTGGGTCTACGAGGCTGCCTATGAGAAGCGCTTGTGGGACGGCGTCGCCGTGATCCTCACCCTGCGGCACGAGGATATCTCGGATGTGGTCGATCTGTTTCCGCGCCGCATCCCCGTCGATACTGATGACGATGGCGTCAATGACGGCACGACGTTTGTCGAAGGGCCGGGCAATATCGGCGACGGGACGAATGACGCGGTGAACCTCAACCTCACCCTGCCGCTCAGGAACATCGGCTGGGAGGGCGCCGAGGTGAAGGTCGAGGCGCAGTGGCAAGAGAGCCAGGTCACTGATCCGCTGACCAGCGAGACGCGCCGCATCTCGGGCCAGCGTCCCGAGACCATAAGCATCAACTTCCGACAGGATCTTCCCGAGCAGAAGCTGACGTTCGGGTTTGGCTGGTTCCAAGGCTGGCGAGAGAGCTATTACCAGGGATCGAGCATCGACAACCTGAGACTTCGGGACTTCTTTGATTCGTTCGTCGAATGGAAGCCCGACACCGGCTTCACATTGCGGGCCGAACTCAACAACCTCGATCCGTTCAGCTTCAACATCGAGCGCCAGCGCTATGGGCGTGGCCGCGACCTCGATCCGCTCATCGAGACGGAGACCGAGCGCCGGAACTCGCAGGTTCTGGGCATGCTCTCCGCGCGGTGGACGTTCAGCTAGACAGCCTGGGGCATGACACCCACAGGCCGGATTCCGAGGATTCGGGCGAAAAGAACGCCCGGATTTGCCTTCCTTGGGGCCACTTGGTCGCTTCGGGGACGACGTGCTGGAAGGTACAATAAAATCAACGCCTCAGGGCTGTGGATCAAGCGTCGCAAACGTTTGTGTGCGGGCGCACAAATGGGCTAGAAGACGGGATCGAATCCCGGCTTCCGAGCTGCCCTCCGTCTGGACGTTTTCCGCTTGAGCGACACGCCTGAAAAACCCGGCCCCGCAGGGGCAAATGGCGCGGGCGAGATCGCCCCCATTTCCATAACCGCCGAACTCAAGAAGTCGTATCTCGACTACGCGATGAGCGTCATCGTCAGCCGCGCGCTGCCGGACGTTCGTGATGGACTGAAGCCAGTTCACCGCCGCATCCTCTATGCCGCCTATGAGGGCGGCTACACGCACGACAAGGCGTTCCGGAAATCGGCCAACATCGTCGGTGACGTGATCGGCCGCTGGCACCCGCATGGCGATCAGTCGATCTATGACGCGCTCGTCCGGATGGCGCAGCCTTTCTCGATGTCCCTGCCGCTGATTGACGGCCAGGGAAACTTTGGCTCGATCGACGGCGATCCGCCGGCGGCCATGCGCTACACGGAAAGCCGCATGGCCCGTGTGACGGCGAACCTGCTGGACGACATCGACAAGGACACGGTCAATTTCGAGGACAACTATGACGGCTCCCGCCAGGAGCCTACGGTGTTGCCCGCGCGATTCCCCAACCTGCTGGTCAATGGCGCGGGCGGAATCGCTGTCGGCATGGCGACGAATATCCCGCCGCATAACCTGACTGAAATCGTCGATGCAACCATCGCGCTGATCGAGAACCCGGCGCTCGATGACGCAACACTGCTCGACATCGTGCCGGGGCCGGACTTTCCGACCCGTGGCCTCATCATCGGCCGCGCCGGTTCCCGCAATGGCATGCAGACCGGGCGCGGGTCGGTGATCATGCGCTCGCGCACCGAGATCGAGACGATGAAGGGCGGCCGCGAGGCCATCATCGTCACCGAAGTTCCATACCAGGTGAACAAGGCGACGATGGTCGAGAAGATCGCCGAGCTTGTTCGCGAGAAGAAGATCGAGGGCATCGCCGACCTGCGCGACGAGAGCGACCGCAACGGCATTCGTGTGGTGATCGAGATCAAACGTGATGCCTCGGCCGACATCGTGCTGAACAACCTTTTCCGCATGACACCGATGCAGACTTCGTTTGGCGTCAACATGCTGGCGCTGAATGGCGGGCGGCCGGAGTTGATGTCGCTGCGCGGCATGCTGCAGGCCTTTGTGCGCTTCCGCGAGGACGTGGTGGCCCGCCGCACCAAGTTCGAGCTGAACAAGGCCCGCGATCGCGCTCACGTGTTGATCGGCCTTGCGCTCGCGGTTGCCAATATCGACGAGATCATCCGGATCATCCGCTATTCGTCCGATCCGGATTCGGCGCGCATCGCCTTGCTGGAACGTGCATGGCCCGCGATGGACATGGCGCCTCTGATCGGCCTGATCGCCGATCGCCGGACCGTGTTCAATGACAAGGGTGAAATCAGGCTGTCTGACGAACAGGCGCGCGCCATCCTCGCGCTGCAGCTGTCGCGCCTCACCAATCTCGGACGTGACGAGATCGGCAAGGAAGCTTCCGGCCTGGCTGAGAAGATCAAGGACTTGCTGGCAATCCTTGCATCGCGCGCGCGCGTGCTCGAAATCATAAAGGGCGAGCTGAAGGATATCCGCGACAGGTTCGGCGTGCCGCGCCGGTCCGAGTTCGTCGAGGCCGACCTCGACCTTGAAGACGAAGCCTTCATCGAGAAGGAAGACATGGTCGTCATGGTCACCCATGGCGGCTATGTGAAACGCACCGCGCTGTCGGCCTACCGGACGCAGAATCGCGGCGGGAAGGGTCGCGGCGGCATGGAGACCAAGGAGAACGACTTCGTCATCCGCCTGTTCTCCGCCGACACGCACACCGAAATCCTGTTCTTCTCGTCCACCGGCATGGCGTACAAGCAGAAGGTCTGGCGCCTGCCGCTCGGCGCGCCGAATGCGCGCGGCAAGGCGCTGGTCAACATCCTTCCGCTGAAGGAGGGTGAGCGTATCACGTCCGTCATGCCGCTGCCGCAGGACGAGGAGGAACGCGCGCGGTTGAACATCCTGTTCGCCACAAAGTCTGGCGGCGTGCGGCGGAACCTGCTGACGGATTTCCTGTCTGTGAACCGCGCCGGCAAGATCGCGATGAAGCTGGAGGACGATAGCGACGCCATCGTCGACGTGCAGATATGCACGCCCGAGGATGACGTGCTGCTGACCACGGCGCTGGGCCAGTGCATCCGCTTCCCCGTGGAACAGGTGCGCGTGTTCACCGGCCGGACATCCACAGGCGTTCGCGGCATCAAGCTGGGCGCCGGCGATGCGCTGATCGCCATGAGCGTGCTTGGCAAGATCGACGTGACGCCGGCCGAAGCGCGCGCCTATCTAAAGCGCGCAAACGCAGCGCGCCGCGCCGAGGGCGAAGAGATTGTAGAGGACGTCGAAGCCGAAGAGGACGTATCGGCGGATGGCGACGAAACCGCGCCCGCGCAAGACGCCGAATCGAATGGCGAGATCGAACTGACCGAAGAGCGCTTCGGCTCGCTGTCGACGGCAGAGCAGTTCATTTTGACCATCACCGATGAGGGCATGGGCAAGCGCGCCTCCGCGTTCGACTATCGCCGCACCGGCCGCGGCGGGAAAGGGCTGATCGCCCACAAGCTTTCCAAGGGACAGAAACTTGTGGCGTCTTTCCCGATCGACGGGTCGGACGAAATCATGGTGGTGACAGACGCTGGCCAGTTGATACGTTGCGCTGTCGATCAGATCCGTATCGCGGGTCGTGCGACGCAGGGGGTTCGCGTGCTGCGTGTGGCGGCGGGGGAGCGAGTCGTCTCTGTGGAGAGACTGGAGGACCAGAGCGGTGACGAGACGGCCGGAAAGACGGGCGGCGGGTGAGCCTCGCCCCGTACGCGGATCGGCGACGGCGCGGTCCGCGCCGGCCCGGCGGCCAATGAAGCGCATCGGGCTCTATCCCGGGACGTTCGACCCGATCACGAATGGTCACCTCGATATCATCGGCCGGGCCGTAAAGCTCGTCGACAAGCTCGTGATCGGGGTCGCGATCAATGACGGCAAGGGCCCGCTCTTCACGCTGGAAGAGCGCACCGAGATGGTGCTGGCAGAAGCACGCAAGCTGTCCAATGGCGTTGAGATCGAGGCGCGGCCGTTCGACAACCTGCTGATGCATTTTGCCGAAGAGTGTGGCGCCCAGGTGATCATCCGGGGGCTGCGGGCGGTGTCGGATTTCGAGTACGAATTCCAGATGGTCGCGATGAACCAGCAGATGAATGATCAGATCGAGACGGTTTTCCTGATGGCAGACCCGCATCATCAGGCGGTTTCCTCGCGACTGGTAAAAGAGATTGCGCGGCTCGGCGGAAACGCCGATTTATTCGTCCCTGCAGCAGTCCATGCGCGGCTGCTCGCCAAGTTCGGCGTGAAGAAGGGCAAGTAGACATGCTTCGAAATATGCTGATGGGGGCCGCTGCTGCGGCCTCGCTGGCTGTTGCCGGGGCCGCGTGGGCCGGGCCCGCTGACGATCCGGCCAATTGGCGCAAGGTGCCTGCCGACAATCTGCTGCAGCTGACGATCAACGGCGAGGACGTTCTGGTCGAGCTGCGCCCGGATGTTGCGCCGACACATGTTGCACAGATCAGGAAGATCACGAGGGCGGGGCATTTCGACAAGGTACCGTTCCATCGCGTGATCGACGATTTCATGGCGCAGGGCGGTGATACGTCGCTCGTCTATCCGAAGGTGGAGTATCCGGCGCTGCGCGGGGAATTCACCTGGCAACGCGATCCGGCGAAGCAGAAGGTCACCTGGATCGGTACGACAGCCGATGGCTACAAGCTCGGCTATCTCGATGGCGTGCTCGTGCAGGGCCAGCCCGATGAACTGGCGATGATCTCTTATCCCGCCCTCGCGCGGACGTGGATGCTGCACTGTTCGGGCGTCACCTCGATGGCGCGCACGAACGATCCGAACAGCGCGACGACGCAGTTCTTCCTGATGCGCCAGCCGCGTGTCGGTGCGGACGGGCTGGATGCCAAGTATACCACCTGGGGCTGGAGCGTTTCCGGCGTCGAGACGATCCGGGGAATCAAGATCGGTGACGAAGGCGAAAACGGCGTGCTGCCGCCCGGAGCTGCCGACGTTCTGACCAAGGCGGTGATCGTTGCGGACCTGCCTGCCGACAGGCAGCCCACTGTTTATGTGCGCCGCACGGATGGACCGGAATTCATGGTGAAGGCTGCCGAGATCAAGGTTTCCGACCCGTTCGACGCGTGCTACCTGCCGGCCGTTGAAACCGTTATCGAAAAGGCGAAGCCGTGAGCGCTGACAAAGAAAACACACTGATCCTCACGCTGGATACCGGCGTCGTCACCATCGAGCTGCTGGCGTACAAGGCCCCGGGCCATGTCGAGCGCATCAAGGAGCTGGCACGCGAAGGCTTCTACGATGGCGTCGTGTTCCACCGTGTCATCGACAGCTTCATGGCGCAGGGCGGCGACCCCACCGGCTCCGGCATGGGCGGTTCGGAGAAAGACGACTTGCGCGCAGAATTCAACGACGTCAGCCACCAGCGTGGCGTCTGCTCGATGGCGCGCTCTTCCAGCCCGAATTCGGCCAACAGCCAGTTCTTCATCTGCCTCGACAATGCGTCGTTCCTCGACAAGAAATACACCGTTTGGGGCAATGTGGTCAGCGGCATGGACGCCGTCGACGCGCTGCCGAAGGGCGAGCCGCCGAAGAAGCCCGGCAAGATCGTGACGGCGCGCGTCGCCGCGGACGTCTGAACCGCGACGATTGATCCGGGGCCATGATGGCCTCGAATCAAGCGAGCATGCCGGCGGAGCAAAACCATGCCGGTGGACCAGCCATCGCCTCAATCACCTCGCAAGCCAGGCGGCGTTCTGACCCGTCTGAGGAACTGGTTCCTCGCCGGGGCCGTCGTCGCTGCGCCGTTGGCAATCACGCTTTGGCTGATGTGGAGTGTCGTCGTACTCGTCGACACGCACATTGTGCCGCTGATCCCTCGAGCGTGGAATCCCGAAACCTATCTGAGCTTCGAGCTGCCCGGGCTTGGCATCATCACAGCTGTGATTTTCCTGACCGTGCTTGGCGCGCTGATTACAAATCTCGCGGGTCAGCAGGCGCTGCGGCTGGGCGAATTGCTGCTTGCGCGCGTTCCGCTTGTACGCTCGATCTATTCGATCCTGAAGCAGGTGGTCGAGACAATCGCGTCGAACGATTCATCATCGTTCAAGGAGGCGGTGCTGGTCGAGTATCCCGGCAAGGGGCTTTGGGTGATCGGCTTCATCACCAGCCGGACGCCGGATGCCGAAGTTCTCGCGCATGCGCCCGATGTGATCGGCGTCCTGGTACCGTCCTCGCCGAACCCTGCGATGGGTCAGCTGGTGTTTGTCACGCCCGAGCGTATCAGGCCGCTGGACATGCCGGTCGAGAAGGCTGCGAAGCTGGTGATCTCGTTCGGCATTCGCTCGAGCGATCAGGTCGTGGCGCAGCTGGCGAAAGACACTGCCGCCAAGTAGCTACTCGCTGTCCGAAACGATCTCGGCAATGCGCGGCGCGAAGAGATCGCGGGCGCGGCGGACGGCTGCACCGCGTGCGCCGGCGAGGGTGGGGTCGGCCATCAGCACTGACTTGGCGTCGGTGCGGGCGGTTTCTATCAGGTTGACGTCGCGTGCGAGTTCGAGGACGCGGAAGGCAGGGAGACCGGACTGGCGGAGGCCGAGCAGGTCGCCGGGGCCGCGGAGGCGGAAGTCCGCTTCGGCGATCTCGAAGCCGTCGGTTGTCTTCCGAAGCGTGTCGAGGCGTTCCTTGCCGCTCTCCGTAAGTGGGGACTGGTAGAGCAGGAGGCAACTGGACGCTTTCTCACCGCGGCCGACGCGGCCACGCAGTTGGTGAAGTTGGGCGAGGCCGAATTTTTCGGCGTGCTCGATGACCATGATGGTGGCTTCGGGAACATCGACGCCGACTTCGATGACGGTGGTGGCGACGAGAATGGGCGCCTCGCCGGTGCGGAGCTTCTCGAGCGCGGCATCGCGGTCCTGCGCCGGCATGCGGCCGTGGACGAGTTCGACAGAGGCGTTGATGTAGCCCGCCAGGACATCGCGCCGTTGAATTGCCGAGGCGTCGCCGGCGTCCTCGCTATCAACGGCGGGGCAGATCCAGAAGGCCCGCTCGCCGCGGTCGACGGCGCGGGAGACGGCCTGGATGACGTCGTCGATGCGCGTGTCGGGGACCGCGGCGGTAACGACTTCCTGACGGTTGGCGGGTTTTTCACCGATGATGGAGATATCAAGATCGCCGTGGACCGCGAGCGCCATGGTGCGCGGAATAGGCGTCGCGCTCATCACCAGCATGTGGGGCGATGCGCCCTTGGCCGTTAGTTTGAGGCGGTCTGCAACGCCGAAGCGGTGCTGCTCGTCGATGACGACGAGGGAGAGTTCGGGCAGGTCGACGTCGGATTGGTAAAGCGCCTGCGTGCCCGAGAGGATTTGAATCTTGCCGGCGCGGACATCGTTGAGAATGGCCTCGCGCGCTGCGCCCTTGTCGCGACCCGTCAGCGCCGCAACGCGGATGCCGACGGGGGCGAGGAAGCGGCCGATGGCTTCGGCTTGTTGCCTCGCAAGGATTTCGGTTGGCGACATGAAGGCCGTGATCCCGCCGCCGGCGGAGACCTGTGCTGCGGCGAGTGCAGCGACGAGCGTTTTGCCGCAGCCGACATCTCCCTGGATCATCCGGCGCATCGGGATGGGGCGGCCCATGTCGGTCGCGACATCCCTGTAGGCATC